>Ga0307379_10006230_pt1 | contig 16459 bp, 15 predicted proteins | sample UN2MG_FD_202237 | JGI IMG/M metagenome (GOLD analysis project Ga0307379, IMG submission 202237) | Soil microbial communities from Risofladan, Vaasa, Finland - UN-2 | ecosystem: Environmental > Terrestrial > Soil > Coastal area > Acid sulfate soil | place: Finland: Risofladan, Vaasa | collected... | reverse complement strand
AGCAGATGGATCTATTAAAATTAGGAGCAGAGAATTGCTATGACTTTTGTTTAAGTATTGATGTATTGGAACATATTCCAGGAAACATAAGGGTTTTAAAGAATATTTACAAAGCCTTAAAATTCAATGGATATTTTTATCTTCATATGCCAAGTAGAGTTCAAAAGAGAATTTTCCCAGAAAAATTCTTTAGAGAATTTGAAGATTGGGAAAAAGAAGAACATACTGGGGAAATGTATAAACTTGAAGAGTTAATGAGTATGATAACTTCTGCTGGCTTTGAAGTAATTGAAGCTCGCAAGACATTTGATTTTTGGGGGAAATTTGCCTGGGAAGTTGATCGAATTACTGATAAGTTACTCTTCTTAAAGGTTATATTAATGCCTTTATTAAAATTTCTTTCCCAACTTGATGTAAAATTTTCAAGAGAGGGAAACGGGATATTAATTTTGGGTAGAAAAAGCTAGTGGATTAGAAGTAAAAGGTTAGCTTAAGTATCAAATTTGAGACGTGGGCGTCTTTTATAGTTAGTATAGTTAAGATAAACTATTTTTATAGAATAATAAGAATGTGTAATGGAAAAAAGCAAAGTCTCAGTTATAATGGCTAATTATAATAAGGCTAAATACTTACCTGAAAGTATAGAATCAGTTTTATGTCAAACTTATGAAAATTTAGAACTTATTATTATTGATGACTGTTCGAGTGATGACAGTAAAAAAATAGTGGACCACTATGCAAGAAAAGATTGCAGAATTTATCCTATCTTTGATGATAAAAGGAAAGGCTCAGCGCCTTCAAGAAACCAGGGGCTTAAAGTTGCTAGTGGAGAATATATTGCTATTTTAGATTCAGATGATATCTCATTACCTAATAGACTCGAAACCCAATACAATTTTTTAGAAAGGTATCCAGAATTTTTTTTAGTTGGAAGTGGAGCTATGGATATTAATAAAGATGGCAAGAAGATTAGGGTCAAGAGGCCGCTCGCTAATGAGCTAAAATTGAGAAAAAGGCTTGCTAAAGGTAATATGATATATCATTCTACAATAATGTTTAGGAATGAAAAGGGAAATTATTATAGAGAAAAGTTTGTTTATTCCCAGGATTATGATTTTTATTTAACGATGCTTTCAAAAGGGAAAAGGCTAATAAATATTCCAGATATTTTAATAAAATATAGGGTTACCACCAATGCCATTTCTTGTAATGAGAGTGAGAGTACAATGCAAATGTTATTTGCATTGAGGGCTAGGGACTTTTATCATCAGAGACTGAGAAATGGGAAAGATTTATATGATGAATTTGACCCAAATGAAATTTTGGGTTTGAATGTTGAAAAAAGTGAAGATAAAAAGGTCTTGTATCTGGCAATGCGATCTCGTTTTAGGGCAGACAATTTTAAGAAAGTAAAGGAGATTTGTAAGAGATATTTTACACAATATGGTTACTTAAACAAGGTTTTGGTCTATTATATAGCTAGCTTTTTAGGGAAAAGAGCTATTGGGTTTATTAGAAAAATGAAGTGGACAGTATTACCATGAAAGTTTGAATATTTTATGACCAGTAGTACTGAATCAGCAATTCTTAAAAACAATGGAGAAATATTGAGAATAGCATACATAAGTTAATAGCTCAGTTAAACCAACAATGGAAATAAAATATTTTTTGTTTTAAACATAATAAATAATAGATTCTTTTTGGATGTTGTTTTAGATTTTATCGGTAATAAAAAAATTAATTCAGATGAAGAAATTAAAATAAACTTGATTATAAATTATTGCCAAAAAGATATTTATAGAGATATTAGAAAGAGATTATTTAATAAAAATTTAGATAATATAGTTAAAATTGTAAGGTCTATATCCCATATGAGAGTGATTAATTACTTGAATAGCTCTGACGTATTGCTTCTAATTTGTAACAAAAAAGGGCACGAAGATGCTTTACCAGGAAAGTTGCCTGAGTATGTAGGAGCGAAAAAAAATATACTAGCTATTTCAAATGATTATTTGGTGAAAGAGGTAATAGTAAATGATAAATTAGGATGGGTTTGCGATCATGAAGACCATGATAGTTTAATGAGTATTCTTGATGAAATATATTTAAAGTGGAAAGGTAGAGCCTTGAAGTTTGAGGGGAATTTTAAAAAGTATGATGTAAAAGAAAAGTTTAAGAAATTAAATCCTTTTTTATTGTAAACGAATTAATAAATTGCTCTAAGTAGGATGGTTTGATAGCGGATGAGTATAAATCTTATAAGAGAGTGTAAAGGCATAATTGGATTGAAGCATGGCAATTTAATAAATAGTTTATGTTATTTTTTTCTTTTATTTCTAATAATAGGTTTTAACCTATTTGCTAAGAGTTTTTCTAAGTTGCATATGACTTTTTTAGGAATACCTATTTATATTACAGAAACAATAATTATTTTTATTTTTGTCTTATGTTTGTTAAGAGTTCTTTTTGTCGATGATGGGAAGTTAATTCTGAGAAGTCCTTTAAAATTAGAATTTATCTTATTTTATCTTATTTTTTTTATATCTTTATTTACAGGTTTTTTCTTATATCAGGATCTTGCATATATTTTAAGACAATCTGCTCTATTCTACTATTCTATTTTTTATTTCTTGGTTATTTTAACATTAAGCCATATTGGTAATTTAAGGCTGAAATTCATTTTTGTTTTATTTTTCTCATCTTGTAATATAGTAGCATTTTTATATATTCTTAATCTTTTAGGCATAAAGATATCAATTAAAGGACTTGGGAGTGCAGGTTATTTTTACATTTCTTTATTACTTATAATTGAATTTGTCTATTTAACTTATTTAAAAAGGAGTATTCTTAGGACTATTTTTTTTATTGATACTTTGTTACTTTTAGTTGTAACTATTCTGTATGGTGTTAGAGGGAATTGGGTTGCTGTTTTAATTACCATTTTTTCTATTTGGCTTTTATTTGTAATAATTCCAGGTTTAAAAAGGGAGTTTAATAATTTTAATGTAATAATATTCTCTTTTGTACCAATTATAATATTTTTTGGAGTTCTGTTATCTGTGGATAAACCTGATTTGTTGCTAAAGATAAAAGAAGAGTTTTTATCTTTTTTTAATATATTATCTGGAAGAACTTTACCATCTATAAACGCGAGATGGAGATTAATTACTTGGAGAGAAATGTTTGATGGGATATTAGGCAGGCCTGTCTTTGGCTATGGATTTGGGAAAAAATTTATTTCTCAGACTACTTTAAATCTTGGTTGGACTACAGGCCTTGAAGAAGGTTGGGTTGAAGCACATAATTATTGTCTGTCTTTCTTATATAGGTCTGGATTTTTAGGTTTGGGAGCTTTTTTTATGATAATTGGGAGCTTTTTCAAAAAGATAGTTAGCTTCTTGAGGATTTGCAAGGAAGAGAAGATTAAAATAATAATTATTAGTTTATTGTGTTGTATAATATATATTTTAGTATTAGGCTTTTTTGAAGTTGTATTAGAGATTCCATACTTGGGTAGCTTTTTGTGGATAATTATGGGATTGGTAATTGTTATTATTAATAATTATAGTGATAGTGAAAATAGACTGAAATACCATTTTAATTAGTGCTGGCAAAATTAACTTAAATAATATCTTACAATAATGCGAATATTAATTTGTCATAATTATTATAAAAATAGAGGCGGAGAAGATGAAGTTTTTGATTATGAGAAAGAGCTTCTTAAACAAAACGGGTATGAAGTTATTGAATATAGTAAAAGAAGTAGAGATATAAATAGTATATATAAAAATTTAGGTATTCTTATTAATTCTTTTTTTTCGGTAAAAACATATAGAGAAATAAATAAAATTATAAAAGATAAAAAACCAGATATTGCACACATTCATAACATTTTTCCTATTATTTCACCTTCTATTTTTATTGTTTTAAAAAGAAACAATATTCCAATAGTTCAAACTATACATAATTATAGATTTTATTGTTCTAATGGGTTAAGCATGAAAGGTGGCGAAATATGTAATAGGTGTGAAAATCTTTCTTTTAAAAGTATTTTTAATATATGTAATAAAGATAAAAAACTGTATGATTTATTATTATCTTTAATAATTTATTTTATGAGAAAGTTCAAAGTATCCGATAAAATTAATTATTTTATAGCTCCATCAATGTTTATTAAAAATAAATTAGTAAAGTGCGGAATTGATAAAAATAAGGTTATTTTAAAAAGAAATTCAATAAGGGCAAATAGAGAATCAATTGGTACAGAAAAACTTAATTCTAAATATTTCACTTATATTGGGCGTATCTCAGAGGAAAAAGGTATTATTGGATTGATCAAAGCTTTTAAAGAAATTAAAGATATAGAGTTAAAAGTTATTGGGGGCGGCCCTTTAAAAAGACCAATTGAGGAATTTATCAAAAAGGAAAAAATAAGTAATATAAAAATGATAGGTTTTATTGTTGGAGAAAAAAAGAGCACTATAATTTCTAATAGTATAGCAAATATAATACCTTCTGTTTGTTATGAGAATTGTCCACTAGTCCTAATTGAATGTTTAAAAGAAGGAGTTCCAGTAGTAGCAAATAACATAGGGGCTCTTTCTGAGTATATCAAGGATGGGTATAATGGTTATATTTATGATTTTAATGATTTAAATTCTCTGGAAGAAATAATATTGAGATTATACAATATGGGAGATGTTGAACTTTGTAAGTTGAGGGATAATTGTAAAAATAGTTTTTATACAATATTTGATGAGAGGGAAAATTTTATGGTGATAGATGATCTTTATAAATTATTGTGGAAAAAATATGCTGAGGAGAGAAATGATTGAGAAATTTAAAAGGATTTTAATTACTGGTGGTCATGGTTTTTTGGTTCTTTTGTTTACGAAAAATTTAAGCGAGAAGGTAAATAATAAAAACATTAATATGTTTAATAGGTAATAGATTAAATCTTCATGGATAATAAAATTGGAATACTAAAACTAAAAATAAATAAAGGTGGTTTACATAGTGTAATAGAATTAGCCAAAAAACTAATAGACAATAATGAAAAATTCTATGTTTGTGCACCAAATGCCTATGTTACTGTTAAGGCTAATGAAGATAAAGAACTCCTACAAATTATAAATAATGCAAAGATTGTTATACCTGATGGCATGTCTTCAGTCTGGTATTCTAAAACTTTTAAAAATGATGATTATTTATTGGAAAGAATAGATGGTTCTAAATTCTTTTATGAATTTTCAAAAGTAGCAAATATAAAAAGGTATTCTTATTACTTTATGGGTAGTAAAAATAAAAATATACTGGAGAAAATAAAGCAAAAAGTTAATAAAGAGTTTAATAATATAGAAGTGAAAGGTTATTATTGTCCACCTTTTAGAAAAGATTTTACTGGAGATATAAATGAGTTAATGGTAAAGAAGATAAATGAGTGTAAACCTGATATTCTGTGGGTTGGATTGTCAGCTCCCAAACAGGAGAAATGGATCTACAGAAATTTTAAGAGATTGGATATAAAGATGGCTGCAGGCATAGGTGCTGTATTTAATTTTTATGCGGGCGAAGTAAAAAGAGCACCCCAGTGGATGCAAAATAATGGATTGGAATGGTTGTATAGGGTTTATGCTGAACCTAAAAGATTGTTTAAAAAGTATATGGTTTACAACACCAAATTTATGATTTTAGTGGTTAAGGATTTATTTAAAAGGTGTTTCAATATAGACTAACTAAAAATTACTATATGAAAATTTTGCTTATTTTAGGAGAAAAATTTGAATTCAAATTTAAAAATTATTTTTCTGCAACAACGGTTATGATTTGTTTGTCTATGACAGTATCTCTGGCTATTGGTTTGTCCTGGCAGGAGTCCCTTAAGGATGATTATAAAAAAATAAGTAATTAGATTGACAATTATGATTAAGGTGATTTTATTAAAAGAGTTTTATCGTAAAAAATAATAAAAAATTAAAAAAAGCAGGTGTCAATGAAAAAAGAAGATAATAAATATGGGCCGGTAGCTGTAGATATAAAAAATATTTTAGGTGTTTTTAAAAAAAGAAAATGGTTTTTTGCCGGAGCCTTTCTGGCGATATTGTTTATAGGATTGATTTTTAATTTTTTTATTGCCAGAGATTATCAGTACAGAGCCAGTACTGTTGTGACTTTACCAACAGATAACCTGAAATTCCAAAAAATAATTTCTGATGAATATCCCCAGGAAGCCAGTATTTTGTGGCTAATTAAAGAAGGCAAGCCAAGCAATAACTTCTTTAATCATCACCTGAAAGTTATAACCCTTGAAATCAGTTCTGAAGAATTTCTAAATGAGGTCATTTACAATCTTGATATGGATATAAACTTAAGGCATTTAAAAAGGATGGTATTAACTGAATATGGGGGAAATGAAAGTTTTTTTATAATAAATACTTTTTATAGAAACCCTGAAGATGCAAAAAAGATAAATGAAACAGTAATAGATACTTATACTGACCAGAAGGAGGAGAGTTTTAGAAAAGTTTATGATGAGCTTGTTGATAAAGTTGAAGAAGAGATTTTTACACTGGAAGAAGATTTATCCGAACTGTCTCTTGAAGCTGAAGGATATGCCATAAGTTTTAATAAGGAATTAATTGAAAATTTTACTGTTGAAGATAATATAACCATTGAATTAAAACCAGCAGGATTTCTGCCTCCTGAGCTGGAAAACCAGATTGACAGAACAACCGGCAGATATAATTATTTAAGAGATATTCTTGATAATTTGGTAAATAATGAAAAATTTTATACCGGCAGTATTGAGATTGTTTCGGGTACCAGAGTGGATGAAAATTTTACCTACTTTAGAAATATTTTATTGAGTGTAGCAGCAGCTTTAGTGATTAGTACTGTATTTATCTATATTATTGATTTTATCATTTCAATTAAGAACAAAAACAGAAGGTAACTTAAATTTTTTTATGAAACTTGCTATAGTACATGACTATCTAAATCAATATGGTGGAGCTGAAAGGGTTATAGAAACCCTGCATGAGCTGTATCCTGATGCACCAATTTATACATCTATATATACTCCAAATACGATGCTGGATTCTTTTAAAGAGATGGATATCAGAACTTCCTTTATGCAAAAATTCCCATTTCTGGGGAGATATTTTAAATATTATCTTCTTTTTTATCCCAGAGCAATAGAAAGCCTTAATCTATCCGGCTATGATGTAATTTTAAGCTCCAGTAGCGCTTTTGCAAAAGGAGTTAGGCCTGAAAAAGGTGCACTTCATATATGTTATTGTTATACGCCCACACGTTTTGTATGGGATTATGAAAATTATGTAAAAAAAGAAAGGTTATCAAAACTTGTATCAAAAATACTTCCACTGGCTATAAAAAGACTGAGAAAGTGGGATCTTGAAACTTTATCCGGGATTGACTGGTTTATAGCTATATCCAATAACATAAGGGATAAGATTAAAAAGTTTTATAACAGAGACTCGGTGGTTATATATCCTCCGGTTGATATATCTATGTTTGACATACAAAAAGGCATAGGTGATTATTTCTTAATAGTATCAAGGCTTAATTCTTATAAAAATATAGATCTTGTAGTAAGGACATTTAATATTGTTGATTTAAAGTTAAAAATAGTAGGGACAGGGCCTTTTAGAAAAACCCTGGAACAGCTGGCTAAAGGTAGTAATATAGAGTTTTTAGGCAAGGTAACAGACGACGAACTTATAAAATTATATGGAGGATGTAGAGCCCTTATTTTTCCCGGAGAGGAAGACTTTGGAATAACCCCCCTGGAAGCCCAGGCGTCAGGAAGACCGGTTATAGCTTATGCTAAGGGAGGCTCCCTTGAGACTATTATTGATAAAAAAACAGGTATATTCTTTAAAGATAATAATCCTAAGTCTTTGTTAAAAGCTATTGAGCAATTTATTGAAATTGAAGATAGATTTGATAAGAAGATAATAAGAGAAAATGCGCTAAGATTCAGCAAGGAAATATTTAAAGATAAAATAAAAACTTTTATTGATCAAAAATACAATGAACACGCTAATAAAAAGAATTAGGCAGCATTGGCCGGAAAAGATTTTTTATTTTGTATTAGCATCACCGGCTTTGTTTTTACTGGTAAATAAATATCCTTATTTTCTTGTTTTATCGATTATAATTGTTATATTTTTAGGTTTGATCTTTTTTCTAAATAGCAGGAAGATAACCAGCTATCATTACCCTGTATTATTGGTTCTTACTCTAATATATATCTATTTTATAATCAGTTATTTTTTTTCAGGGCAATACCTTTCTAATTTTTTTTCATATAATTTTTTAAGAAAAGATGGAAACTTTTTTTTCTGCTATATATTGTTTTTTGCACTGGCAATTCCTTTTTTTGATTATAAGAAGGTAACTAATTATTATTTCAAGTTTTTATTTTTTGTGTTTTCTGTTTTTTCAGCTATAGGTATCATAGAATTTCTAATTGGATATTCTGTGCTTATGATAGGTGAAGATACTACGGCAGGTAAGATGTTTATGGGGTTAAATATTGCTCATAATGCAACAGGTTCAGTATATGCTCTTGTAAGTATATTTGCCTTGATTTTCTTTTTAGAAGAGAAAGTAAAGAAAGTAAAGATACTGTATTCTATAGTTTTTTTGCTTTGTACTGCAGGACTATTTTTATCAAAAAGCAGAGGCAGTTATTTAGCATTTTTTGGAGCAGCTATATTTGTTTTATGGATGCATTTTAAATCTATTAAAAAATTCTTTTTAACCTTATCTGTTTTAATTGTAATTTTCATACCGGTTTTATGGGTGACACATGCGTTTGAAAGATTTATTCAAATTTTTCAGACTGAAGGAACTGCAGCTGTAAGGTTGGAATTATGGGAAAAAGCCTGGAATCTATTTTCTAAAAGTCCTGTTTTTGGTGTAGGATTTGGAAGGTTTAATGATATACGTTCAGTGTTATATGAAAATTTGGCAGGACGAGAGGGTGTGTTGGCTATTTTTTTACACCCTCGCTTTCATTTTGATTTTTCACATGCCCATAATTCTTATTTACAGTTTTTAGCAGAAACTGGGGTTATCGGATTAGGATTATTGTTATTTTTTTGGTGTTTATGCTTTCAAACCATATTTAAAGCATTAAAATTAGCTAAAGATAATTATTCAAAAAAGGTCTTTTTAGCAGGGCTGGCAAGCATAGTAGTTTTGTTTATTTTATCATTTACAGAGAATTATTTTTCTGCTACCGCAATTATGGTATGTGCTTCCATGATTGTATCTTTATGTATCGGGTTAGCCTGGCAGGAAAGTAGGATTAAAAGATAAAGTAAGGGCCTTTTCTAGCACAGACACAGTCTTTCAAAATTTGCCTGCTACATACATATCATTGATCTTTATCTAATAGCAATTGTTGTATCATTAAATAGAACAATATTCTACGAACTGGTACGATAAACTCTGATCCTTCATCATAAAGATGATTAAGATAGTCAGGTAGATAGAGGATATGAAGTTTAAAGGTTCATTCTAAATTCTGAAAAAAATGCTAATTACTCACACTTCTATGAGTTTCAGACATTTCTTTTTTCTTTCTTTTAAGTATTAAAAATAATATCAGAATCAAACTTATTACCAAACTAGATATACTTATTGGAAAAAATAGCCAAAAATAACTCGGGAGAAACCTGAACTCTACTTCATGCATGCCAGGAGGTATTAAAACTCCTTTTACAATACCATTAGTTTTATATATTCTAGTTTCCTGTCCATCAATAAAAGCTTTCCAACCAGGATAGAATGTATCAGAAAAAACTAAAAATTCTTGAAACTGGGAATCAGTTTCAAGAATTACCCGGTTATTTGAGTAATTAATCATGTTGATTTGAGTATTTTCATTATTAAAAGTCCTAGGAATGAAATCAGATGTTTCTACAAGTGCCGTATAGTTGGGATCAAATCTCTGAGATTTTAATATTATATTATCTTCCCATAATATGTGGCCTATCTCTTCTAAATTATTTGCAATTCTTATTTCATTTACAAAATAAAATCTTGGAAGAACTCTTATATTCTCTAAAATAATAATACATCCATCATCGTAAATGATTTCATAGTTATCATATTTAAATATATCAACTTCATAGATATTTAAATCCTTAATCTCCACTTGACCTTGGGAATATGTAAAAATCCTAAAGTAAATCTCCTCATTATATGGAATCTCATTAGAAAATATGGTTTTTCTTATAGTTTGATAGCCATCATTAATTTCTGTAGGACTAATTATAAATTCTTGTTCGGGGTGATCATAGTTCTGTCCATAAAAATCAACAAATATATTATTATCAATCCTCAAATCATAATTAGAGCTTGTATGTTTTTTTATTTTAAAACTAATTAAGTAGTTTTTATCGTTTTCTAATTCTACTGTAGTCTTAAAGTACTTCAGCTTTTCTTCTTTTCCGCCAACTATTAAATTATTATTGTCATCTATAAAAGAACCCTCTAAGTCAATATCTAAGTTTTTTAGATCATTATTAGTTAAAATCTTAGCATTAATTTCATAAAAAACCTTTGCAATGTTATCCATAAATGTATTTATTACATCTGGTTTAAAATAAAGTATATATTTTGTATTTAGCAGACTAATTATATTATTATTTAATAGCAATCTTTCTGCATGTTCTTTTTTATCCATATTGACTATACCTGTAATATAGTTATAGCTACCAATAATTAGGGGATCATAGCCTGAGAATAGTGAAATATCATAATGAATATTTCGGTTTGGATAAATTGTACAACCATCTGGTCCCCAGTCAACAACCGGGTAAAGCCGTATCAGCTCTTCTTCAGATTTAAGGAAATCAAATTCCTTGATTTCCTTTAGATTTTTATAAACATAGGATGCATCTGAGCTGCCTTCAATATAGTTACCAAAAAATCTTAAATCAAAAAAAACAAGGATTAAAATGAAAATATAAATGATTTTATTCCTTCTAAATAGGGATAATGTCATTAAGATTACGAGGAGACTAATTAATAGGATTGGTATAAGTACAGCAAAATTACCAAATCTGGTTGTCTCTAATAATGAATCCATATGTAAATTTATAGAGCTTTGATTATCTATAATAGAACTTAATCTTATTTTCTTTAAAATTGTATTAGCTGAGAATAGTCCAATCAGAAAGAAGGAAGAAATTACCAATATTATTATAGTTATTGTTTTTATCTTTCTATTGAAATTACGAATGAAATAATCGAAACCAAAAGCTAATAGAATTGAAAAAGAAAATCCAAACTCAAACCAGTTTCTTGTAGGGATTCTAAAAAGATTATAAATAGGAACACGGTACATAAGTTTATAAAATGGAGTATTCATGCCCAATACAAGAATAAAAGAAAAGATTAATAAAAATATCCAAAAATATTTACTCTTATTCTTGCTGAAGAAGCCAAAGATTAGAAAAGGAATTGTAACTAATCCAAAATAAGAGATCGTTTCTATAAAAGATAAAGAACCAAAAAAATTAACGCCTGAAGGACCTGCACCATAAATGAAAGGAAAAAATAAAGTGGGAACTAATTTTTTTGAATATGAAAGGAAAGTAAATGATCCATAATCTAATGAACTCCTTATACTTTGTTGTGTAAACTCATAAATAGGAAATAGTTGAACCAATATGATAAGAAAACTAATCATGAAAGCGCTAAGAGATAATAAGAAAAAGAATTGTTTTTTTATATTAATAAAGGAGTAATAAAGTATAAATAAGAAAATAACCATGGATCCATAAAAAAACATCTGAGGATTGCCACCAAAGAATGAAATACTATAGAAAATTGATGACACTAAGATGTATTCATATCTTCTGCTTTTTCTAAATTTGTCCAGAAAAAATAAAATAAGAGGTATCCATACAATGGTAAATAGCATTCCTGCATGGCCTTTATGGGTAATCATAACTCCACTGAACATAAAAACTAATCCACCCAAAAAGCTTGCAAACTTATCTAGCTTATATTGATCTAAAAAGATATAAACAAAAATACCCGCCAGAGAATAGTGGATTAGAATTGAAAGGTTATAGGCTACAGTTAATGGTAAAATAGAAATAAACAGTAATGTAAACGGATAAAGAATATATGATTGAGGATTTGCAAAAAACGGAGAACCACTAAATGTAAAACTATTCCAAAACGGGAACTCTCCATTTTTAAAAGAACTTTTTATTAAATCCCAGAAAGGAATAATGGTATAATTTGGATCCCCATTACCGAAAATTACCGAACCTATTTTTATAGAGTCATTAAAGAAAAACCAAGGAAGAATAAGGAAAAATAAAATAATTAATATATTTATTTTAATTGAGCTACTATTTTTTTCCATCTTTTATTTAAAATGTGTTACACGTTTTAAATAGATTAAATAATAACATAACATAATATTATTTATTACCCCAAACTATATTTTACTCATAAAAGTAAAACTTTATAATTTATATCAAAATGTTATAATTCAGGCATTTAAATGGAAAGGAAAACTATTGGTTATTTTTTTAAGTATAATAATACCGATGTATAATGAACAATATCGTATTATAAAGACTCTTGAAAAAATTATATCCTATATGTCAAAAAAGCAGATAAATTATGAATTAATACTTGTTAATGATGCTTTTAAAATGTTTTTAGGCTTGTTGAAAATAAAAAAAATACATGCAAATTCTATAAAATAGATTAGCATGATTTCCAAAAATTAATTTGATGTTAGTTCTTTTGTAAAATTAAAAAAATCGATATCCTGAAAAGGAAAGCTATTTTTTCAAATTTTGTTAAAATGTTTTATTCATATATATAATAGCAAAAGTCATATGTATTTTAATTTGAATTTAATATTGTTGTTTACATGAGGGGTTTTGTGATGATTGATTTAGCAAATAAAAAAGTAATTGTCACTGGTGGAGCTGGATTTCTTGGAAATTTCGTAATAGCTAAGCTAAAAGAAAGAGGATGTGACTCAATATTTATTCCCAGAATTGAGGAGTATGACCTTAGGGATCTAGCTACTATAAAGAAAATGTATAAAGATGCAAATGCTGATATAGTAATTCATTTAGCAGCTGTGGTTGGTGGAATTGGAGCAAATAGAGAGAATCCCGGTAGTTTTTTTTACGATAATCTTATAATGGGAATCCAGCTGATGGAACAGGCTAGACTCACAGGAATCGAAAAATTTATAGCACTGGGAACTATTTGTGCTTATCCAAAATTTACTCCTGTTCCTTTTAAAGAAGAAAATCTCTGGAATGGCTATCCTGAAGAAACAAATGCTCCATATGGCCTTGCTAAAAAAATGTTACTGGTACAATCACAAGCTTATAGACAGCAATACAACTTTAATTCAATATTTTTATTGCCTGTTAATTTATATGGTCCTGGTGATAATTTTAATCCAAAATCTTCTCATGTTATTCCAGCTCTTATTAAAAAGTTTTGTGATGCAAAATTAAACAATTTAAATGAAGTTATAGTCTGGGGAACAGGTAAAGCTACTAGGGAATTTTTATATGTAGAGGATTGTGCTGAAGCGATAGTTCTAGCTACTGAAAAATATGATAAACAAGATCCGATTAATATTGGAGCAGGATTTGAGATATCTATAAAAGATCTGGCAGAAAAAATAAGGGAGATAATTGGATTTAAAGGGAAAATAGTTTGGGATACTTCAAAACCAGATGGTCAACCGAGAAGATGCCTTGATACATCAAAAGCATATGCTGAATTTGGGTTTAAGGCAAAAGTATCTTTTGATGAAGAACTTAAAAAAGCAATTGATTGGTATATTTTGAATATTGCAAAGAAAAATTAAGAAATAGTTTTTATATCAAAATTCATTTACTTAATAGATCCTAATATTTATTGGCTATGTCATTTTAATATACCCATTTAGTTCTATTGATTTTTAGGTCCTTGTAGGTAATAATTTAGCAATAATTTATATAAAAAATTTTGTTTGCTTATGGATTATCTTTCTTCTGCTGGAAGTATCATAACCTTGTTAACACTTTCTTTATCAGAGAATTACCTCTCTGCTACAACGATAATGATTCCACTTTCAATGTTAACATCTTTGGCTATTGGATTAAGCTGGCAGGAAACAGAAAATTTATTTAAAATTGAAAAAACAGTTGATTATAAGACTTAACCTATTGTAGTACTTGAACTCAAATAAAATTAGTAAATTTATGGAAAAAATTGTTATAGTTATTCCAACTTATAACGAAAAAGAAAACATTGGGAAAATAATAGAAATTTTAGAGAATGAAATTTTCCCGAAAATCTATGATTATGATATGGGTATTTTAGTAGTTGATGATAATTCACCTGATGGTACGATTGATGTTGTTTTAGAAAAAGTAAAAAAATATAGAAACTTAAAAATATCGATTGGTGAAAAAAAGGGTTTGGGAGTTGCATATAAAAGAGGAGTTACTTATTGTAAAAATAAATTAGGTGCAAATGTTATTATAAAAATGGATGGAGATTTTCAACATAATCCAAAATATATTTTAGATTTAATTCAGAAATATAGAGAAGGGTATAATTATGTTATAGGTTCTAGATTCATTAAAGGAGGTTCAATACCAAAACAATGGAGTTTATATAGAAAATTTTTATCAAAATATGGAGGTCTTTGTACTAGAGTAATTTTGTTTTTCCCTAAAATTAATATTGTAAGTGATATTAGTTCAGGACTTACTCTTGCTAGTGTAAAGCAGGTCTTAAATAAACTATATTTTACCAAAGTTTCATCAGGTTTTTATTACACAACTCAAATTATTTATCAGGTTATCAAAATAGGTATAAGAGTAGCGGAGGTTCCAATAAATTTTGAACTAAGAAAAAAAGGTAAAACTAAAATGCCATTCAGCAATATACCCAAAACTTTAATTACCATGATTAGATTAAGACTTATGGGAAGATAATAAGAACTTTGATTTAAAATTATTAAAAATGGATTACAAAATTGAAATTCTATTAAGTTTCTTAAAAATTTTAATTCCTTTTATTTTAATATCTTATTCTTCACTTTTTATTACACGGATACTAAAAATATCTGATTTTTTGGAAAAGATTTTAATAATTTTTGTTTTAAATTGGGTTCAAATATTAATATGTATCCAACTTTTCTCCGTATTTAATATAGTTTCTTTCTTTCCCATAATTATTTTTCATTTAGTTACATTTTTTATAGTTTTAATTATTTCAAAACTTAAAAATATAAATTTTAAAATAAATTTAAAATCAATATTTTTAAAATTTTATTATTTTTTTCAGAGAATTGAATTAAATAAGATATTTAAAATTTTATTATTTTTTTTGCTTCTAGTAATAATTCTTGTCTCTTTTTATAAAGGTATTATTATACCCCCTTTTAATTATGATTCTATGACTTACCATCTTGCAAGAGCTGGTTTCTGGATGCAGAACCAAAGCATAAATCATTACCCTACCACTGCAGAATTTCAAAATTTAAATCCTTTCAATGCTGAAATTGCCTTATTATGGATTATGATATTTACAAATTCAGATAATATAACCTTTATTGTCCAATTTATTTCTTTCTTGATTATATTATTAGCTCTATATAAAGTTTTAAGATTGCTTGGTTTCAATAAAGCTTTAAGTATTGTAACAATATTTATTTTTTCCACGCTTGATATGGTTATTCTGCAATCATATACAACCCAAAATGATATAGTGATAGCCTGTTTCTTAGTTATAACCTTATATTTTCTGATAAAGGTGGTAAGGGATGAAAAAGTAGATTTAAAAAATATTATTTTTGCATCAATAGTACTGGGTATAGCAATAGGGACAAAAGGATATTCATATCTCGTAGTGCCAGGTTTTATTGTTTTTCTTATAATTTCAAGTAAAAATAATAAAATAAAATTTCTAAAACTTTCATATCTTCTAATTTTTTCAATTTTGGGTGTTTTTTTATTTGCAGGTTATAGTTTTGTCCAAAACTATATTAGTTATAAAAATATCTTTACTTCAAGTGAGTATGCTGAGATATTAGCAATAAAAAGTCCGAACTTAAAAACATTTGCTTCAAATATTATCAGGTATCTTATATCTTTTTACCAATTACACTACAGCCGGTTTGATGTTATAGGTAAATTGATAAGAGATTTTGTTTTAAAGTCTCACCATAGATTGGGGATAGATATTTCATCTCCAATTACTACATTTCAAAATACTGCTTTTTATTTCTCAAAAATAAAATTAAATTTTGATGAATCCTACTTTGGGCCATTTTATTTTTTTATTATTTTACCATCACTAATATACAATTTTTTTATCTTTTTAGTCTTTAGACTCTGGAGAAAAGGGAAAAAGTTAATTCATAAAATGAAGTATTCTCTAT
>Ga0307379_10006229_pt1 | contig 16460 bp, 13 predicted proteins | sample UN2MG_FD_202237 | JGI IMG/M metagenome (GOLD analysis project Ga0307379, IMG submission 202237) | Soil microbial communities from Risofladan, Vaasa, Finland - UN-2 | ecosystem: Environmental > Terrestrial > Soil > Coastal area > Acid sulfate soil | place: Finland: Risofladan, Vaasa | collected... | reverse complement strand
GCCGCCCCAGGGGGTGCCGTCGCTTCCGTAGCCGTACCCGTCGCAGTCGACGGTCACGATCTCCTCGTCTGCTCCGATCCCTGACTCCGCCATCAATGACGCCATGTGAGAGTGATGATGCTGGACCTCAACGAGGGACGCGTCGAACAAGTCGACCAGCTCCTCTGCTACACCCCTGGAGAGAAACCTTGGATGAAGGTCGCAGGCGATCACATCCGACCTCTTAACCCCGAGGAGCTTCATCTGATGATTTATGGCCTCCCGCAGGAAGGTCAGCGATTCGGGGCTCTCGATGTCCCCGAGGTGCTGGGTGGGGTAGCACTTGTCCTCTTTAAGGAGCGCCGCGGTGGAGGCGAGTTCCGGCCCGACGGCTATCACCACCTTGTCCGACTTGAACGGAAGCCCGATCGGATTGGGAACATACCCCCTGGATTTCCGTAGGAAGATGGGTTTATCGTCTGTCATCCTAATGACGGAGTCGTCGCACCTCGCGTAGATTACGCGGTTGTGGAGCAGGAGATAGTCCGCGACCCCCTTGAGCTTCTCGAAGGCAGCCTCGTTCGAGACGAACATCGGCTCCCCCGGGAAGTTGGCCGAGGTCATGACGAACGCGGGCTCATCGGAGTAGTAGAAGAGGAGGTGATGGATGCCCGAGTAGGGGAGCATCACGCCGACGTTGTGGAGCCCAGGGGAGATGAAGGGAGAGAGGCTGAACGGATCCAGCTTCCTCAGCGCGACGACGGGCCTCGCCAGGGACGTCAGAAGCTCCCTCTCACGGGGGGAGATCAACGCGAAGCCCTCTACCGCCTCCATGTTCGGACTCATAAGGGCAAACGGCTTCCCGGGCTTCCGCCTCCTCCGCCTCAGCTCGAGGATGGCGTCATCCTCCGTCGCCTTTACCGAGAGGTGGATCCCGCCGATCCCCTTGACGGCAATGATGTAGCCCTCCTCCAGGAGCCTCGCCGCCTGCATGATGGGGTCGTCATCACTTATGACGCCCCCGGACGGGTCGTAGAGAGTCATCGTGGGCCCACCCTGACCGCAGCAGATGGTCTGCGCATTGAATCGTCGGTCCACGGGAGTGTAGAACTCCCGGCCACAGTCCTCGCACATGGGGAAATCGATCATCGTCGTCCGCTCCCTATCGTAGGGGAGGTCAGTGATGGTGGTGAAGCGGGGACCGCAGAGGGCGCAGCACGTGAAAGGGTAGAGGTAGTGCCTGTCGTTGGGATCGAAGAGCTCCCTGAGACAGTCAGGGCAGGTGGCGGTGTCAGGGGGGATGAGGGAGTGCTTGACCTCCTTCTTTCCCAAGTCGCTCATGTCTATGATGAAGTCAGCGTACTCCCCGGAGTAGTCCAGCCACTCTACGTCGATCCTCGTGTAGACGGCTATGGGGATCTTCTCCGCCTCGACTTCCCTGAGGAAGGCCTTGATGTCGGCCGCCTCACCGTTGACATCGGCCCTCACGCCGGCGTCCCCGAGGTTCTTGACGTAGCCTTTCAGGTTCCATTTGGTCGCCAGCCTGTAGATGAAGGGCCTGAAGCCTATCCCCTGCACGAGTCCGGAGATTGATGCGATCGCCCGCCTCTTCATTTGATCAACCTTTGAAGGAGCCTGATACTCTGTTATCTCCAGATTGGCGTCTATAAAATGATTCCTCGTCTGCTCAGCAAATCCTCGGCATCGGAGAGCCCACGGGCGCCCTCACTATACGCTTGCCCCCGATGAAGGTCTCAAGGATCACCCGCCCCCTGCCCTCCATGACCTCACCAACGATCGAGGCATCCGCACCATACCTGCTCCCCTTAACAACGTTGAGGACCTCCTCCGCCTTCTCCATGTCGACGACTATGATTGCGACGCCCTCGTTCGCCAGTTCGAGGGGGTCCAAGCCGAGGAGATCGCTCGCTGAGCGCACGACGCCCTTGATAGGGATCTCATCCTCCCAGAGGAGGACGTCGGCCTTGGACTTCGACGCCATCTCGTTGAGCGCCCCGGACACGCCGCCCCTCGTCGGGTCCTTCATGGCGGTTATCCCCCCAACCTTGAGGGCCGCCTCTATCATGAGCCACAGGGGAGCCACATCGGACTCCAGTGGGGAGTCCAGTTTCAGTCCCTCCCGGATAGCGAGGAGGGCAAGCTGATGGTTACCGATGGTTCCCGTTATGATTATCTTGTTTCCAGGCCTGAGCCCGGAGTCAGTGACGACCTCCTTCGCCACGCCGACGCCGGAGGTGGTGATCATGAGCTCGTGCACTCCCCCCTTCTCGACGATCTTCGTGTCCCCCGCTATCAGGGGGACGCCCACCTCCTCGAGGGTCGAGTTCATGGAGGCGACCACACGACGAATTACGTCGATCTCAAGCCCCTCCTCGAGGACGAGGGAGGACGCGAGGCCGAGGGGTCGAGCTCCCATCATAGCGACATCGTTTAGCGTCCCGCAGACTGCGAGGCGCCCTATGTCGCTACCGGGGAAGAAGAGGGGTCTCGCCGTGTAGGTGTCCGTAGTGAACACTATCTTCTGGTCTCCCAGGGGGATCGTAGCGCCGTCGTCCATCTCGGGCAATCCGACGCCATCCCCTGCGCGGTTGAGGGTGTAAGCCGGGAGAATGACCTCCTCCAGAAGCCTCTTCATGAGGGTGCCTCCCCCTCCGTGCTCCATCTTTATAACGTCAGACACCTGAGCCCACCTTTCACCGAAGAAGTGTAATCCCCTGATACTCTAAATCCCTTGTTATAAACGTTGATCGACCTTCACGATCCCGATGTGTCAAGAAAAAGAAAGAATAATTAGTCCACTCTCTTAGGTACTCCGATATGCACGAATGGGCGCTCGCAGAGGGAATCGTATCCACGGCCCTGAGGGTCGCAGACCAAGAGGGGCTGGAGGAGATCACCGAGATCAACGTGAGGATCGGAGAGCTGCAACAGATCGAGCACGACGTCTTCACGTTCGCTCTCGAGCAGCTGAGGAAGGGGAAGGCTGAGAACGCAAAGTTCATTCTCGAGAGCACCCCCGGGAAGCTCAGGTGCAGGGTCTGCGGGGAGGAGTGGGAATTCAGCCCCGGCAACCTCCAGGAGGACGTCTCCGAGGCCATCCACTTCATACCCGAGATGGCTCACGTCTACATCACATGCCCGAGCTGCGACAGCCCGGACTTCGAGGTGATGGAGGGGCGCGGCGTCACCATCGCATCAATCAAGGGGCTGAAGAGGGATGACTGACCCGCGACTCGAGATAATTGGCCACCGCCTCAGCGGGGTGAAAAGGATCATAGCAGTCTCAAGCGGTAAAGGGGGAGTCGGAAAGAGCGTGGTGGCCACCACCCTCGCCCTTGCATTGAAGGAGGGGGGGTTCCAGGTGGGGCTCCTAGACCTCGACTTCACAAGCCCATCCACCCACGTAATCCTAGGAGTAGAGGGGTTATACCCCGAGGAAGAGTATGGTATAAAGCCCCCCCAAGCTTACGGGATGAGCTACATGTCGATAACCTACTACGCCCTGGACAAGCCGGCGCCGTTGAGAGGGGCGGACGTCTCCGACGCCATCATAGAGATGATGGCCATCACCCGCTGGGAGCAGCTCGACTTCCTGATCATCGACATGCCCCCCGGCATGGGGGACGCCACCCTCGACATGGTAAGGCTGGTCAAGGAAATAGGCTTCATCGTCGTCAGCACCCCCTCCAGGCTCGCTTACGAGACGGTGAGGAAGCAGCTCATACTTCTGAGCAGGCTCAGGGTTCCTGTCCTCGGTGTCATCGAGAACATGGTCATGAACCCGTCGTCGTTCATCAGGGGGCAGGTCGAGAAGGAAGGAGCCTCCTACTTGGGAGAGATAGGATACGACGGAAGCCTTGAGGACGCCCTCGGGGACATAGAGAAATTAAAAGCTACCAAGTTCTACAAGGCGATCTCAGAGATCTCCGAGTCTCTAGGTTAACCTCCTTTGCGCCCATTTTCAACACTAAAGATAAAATGAGAGCAAGCGTCCTTGATAATCATGCTCAGTGAGAGCTCCTGGAAGGATTACGTCAAAGGCGAAACCCTCGAATGGCTGCTCGAAGAAGAGAACCCTTCTGTCCGATACTTCACCCTCACCGGTCTTCTTGACAGAGCCCAAAGCGACGACGATGTTGCAGAAGCTAAGGCTGAGATCATGGAGCACGGCGTGGTCCCCTCGATCCTCTCCAAACAGGAAGAGGAGGGATTCTGGGGAGAACCGAAGAGGGTCTATCACGCCAAGTACAAGGGGACTGTCTGGCAGTTGCTGATACTCGCCGAACTGGGTGCCGACGGTGGTGACAAGCGTATCAGAAATGCATGCGAGTTCATCCTAGAGAACTCACAGGACAGGGAGAGCGGCGGCTTCTCGATGCACTCCAACGCCAAGGAGGGAGGAGGACGGCACAACGAGGTGATCCCCTGCCTCACGGGCAACATAGTCTGGAGCCTCCTCAGGTTCGGGTACGTCGACGACCCCAGGGTCCAGCGCGGGATAGATTTCATCACGAGGCACCAGCGCTTCGACGACGGAATAGACGATCCCCCCACGGGCTGGCCCTACGACAGGGCTACGATGTGCTTCAGCGGGCACACCTGTCACATGGGGGCGGTCAAGGCCTTGAAGGCCCTTTCAGCGATACCTCCGGACAGGAGAACGGACGCCGTGAACACGACCATCGAGGACGGCGTCGAGTACATGCTCATCCATCACATCCACAAGAGGAGCCACGACCTGAGCAAGTTTTCTAAGCCCGGCTGGAGGCGCTTCGGATTTCCCCTCATGTATCAGACCAACGTCCTTGAGATATTGGACATACTCACAGGATTGGGATACAGGGACGAGAGGATGCAGGAGGCGATAGACCTGGTGATCTCGGCGCAGGACGAGAGGGGAAGATGGCTTATGCAGAATACGTTCAATGGCAAGTTCCTCGTCGACATCGAGAAGAAAAACGAGCCTAGCAAATGGGTGACTTTGAAGGCGCTGACGGTCCTCAAACGACTAAGCTGAACGATAACAGCTCAAGAGAGGGTTTCCGAAACCAATATGAGGAGCCTCGGGATCGACGCCTCCACCCTCGGGGTGAGCTCCTCGCTGAACGTCTCGACGTCCCCGGCCTCGACCGTGAAAAGGTGCACCTCCTTCGGCATATCATCGGGGTACAGCTGGTATCCCAGAGTGAGTGTGCTGGTGAGGTACAGGCCGTGAGAGCCGGGCATCCCCGTTGTCCTCAACTCGGAGAGCTTTACTCTGCTAACTGTGCCCGGCTCATCTCCTATCACCGTTGCATCTATTATGGCGACCTTCTCCCGTCCCCTGACATAGTCCAATAGCTCTAGGTTGGCGGTCGACATGTCGAAGGCGTCGATGTCGATGTCCATTCCCCTGAGCCTGTTGACGGCGTGGATACCGACGCCATCGTCCCTCCGGTAAAGATTTCCGATGCCTACAACCGCGTTTCTCAACTCAGGTTCCTTTCCCGACGATATAACAGGCTACCCTCACTGTCGTAGATGTCGACGACCGTCGGGGCCTCCCCAGGATAGGCGTGGGTCGAGCAGGCGAAGCAGGGGTCGTAGGCTCGGAAGGCCATCTCCACCTTGTTCAGGAGACCTTCGCTGACCTCACCTCTCTTGATCAGCCCTCTGGCAGCTTCACGTATCGACATGCATATGTCCGCATAATTGTTCGTGGTGGCCACGATTAGGTTCACCTTCTCCATTAATCCCTCGTCGTTGAGCTTGTAATGGTGGTACAACGTTCCCCTGGCTGCCTCTACGACGCCGACGCCCTCACCGGGGTCGCCCACGGGGTTCCTGAGATCCTTTGCCGTTATCTCAGGATCAGAGGCCAGCTCCACAGTCCTCTCAGCCGCGTAGAGTAGCTCTACAAGTCGGGCCCAGTGGAACGCCAGGGTTGAGTTTACGGGGCGTCCTCCCAGGGTCTCGTACATGCGGTCATACTCTTCATCCGCCAGGGGCGTGGCCATCCCCTCGGCGGCGTTCAGCCTTCCCAGGGGGCCCACGCGGTATACTCCGCTTTCCTCGCCGTCCCTCAGGCCGTTCCATCCCACCTTTTTAAGGAAGGTGAACTTGGAGTAGGTCCAGGGCTCGACGTGCTCCGAGATGTGGTCGAGGTAGTCCTCAGCCTTGAACCTGTCGAACTCGGCACCCTTCAGGTCAGTTACGCGAATATCCCCGTCGTAGAGGTTGACGTTGTTGTCCCTGTCCACTAGCCCCATGTTGTAAGTTCTTAGCTGGTAGGGATCGCTCAGTATCATCTCTACGTAGTCCTTGTTGGAGAGCACCACGTCGTTGAAGATTCCGAGGGTAAAGCGAGCGAACTCCACGGAGGAGCGCGCCATCTTTTCGATATCTTCTTTCTCCTTCTCGTTCAAGCCCTTCGAGATCCCCCCAGGGAGGCAGCTCGTCGGGTGGGTCGCCTTGCCCCCGAGGATCTCTGTAATTCTCTGGCCGTAGGCCCTGTGCTTGATGACCTCCCTCCCCACGTCTAGCCCTACCTTCTTGAGGACCCCGAATATGTTCCTCTCCGAAGGCGGAGCATCGGGCCCGACGACGAAGTCTGGAGCCCCGAGGAAGTAGAAGTGGAGCGTGTGATCGTATATTATGTAACCCGAGTACATCAGCTCCCTGAGCTTCTTAGCCGTCGGAGTCGGCTCTACGCCGTAGGCGGAGTCGAGGGCCTTGGCGGAGGCCATATGATGTGCAACGGGGCAAACCCCGCAGATCCTTGGGGTTATGATTGGCATATCCTCGGCCCTCCGGCCCTCGCAGAACCTCTCGAAGCCCCTGAGCTCGGGTATCTGCAGGTAGGCGTTCTCCACGTTCCCCTCGTCGTTGAGGAATATGGAGATCTTGCCGTGGCCCTCGAGTCTCGTAATGGGCTCTATGGTGACCCTCTTCATCGCTTCATGACCCTCCTGTTCACCAGGGATGTGGGAAGACCGTACTTGTAGAACGTCCCCAGGGGATCCTTCAGCTGCTCCATGATCATCTCCGGGTCGAAGCCTTCCTGCTTCTCCGAGAAGAGCCCCAGCACCGTCGAGAGGGCAGATATCATGGCCATCCCCTGCTCCACGGCTTCCGGGCAGGGCCCCCCACACCCGGTGCAGGGCATCTTCGCCTTCAGGCACCGGGCATCGCATCCACCCCTTGTCGCTGGACCCATGCACACGATGCCCTGATCGAGGAGGCATCTCTCAGGGTCAGGCTCGAAGTCAATTATCCGCTTGATCTCCGTGATGTTTTTCTCCTCACGTTCCCTGGGGCACTCATCGCAGACTGATTTGGGAGGGGCCAGCACGGAGCCCTTAGGAGGCAGCTCCCCCTCTGCTATGGCCTGGACAGCCCCCTCGATTAGAGCGGGAGGCGGAGGGCAGCCTGGGATATAGTAGTCGACGTCCACGACCTGATCAAGGCTCATGACGGTGTCATAGAACTCCGGGAGGGTGAGCGATCCCTCCTCCACGTCCACCTTAACCTGGGGAATCACCCCGGATTCGTTCACCGTCGATGGGGAACTCAGGTACGCCCTATCGAATATCCCCTGTCTATCAGAGACGTTCCCCAGCCCCGGGATGCCCCCGGTGTGAGCGCATGACCCGAAAGCTATGAGGGTCTTGCTCTTCACTCTGAGTAGTCTAGCCAGGTGCTCCTGCTCTTCGGTGCGAATGGCTCCGTTGAAGAGGCAGACGTCTATGTAACCGTCGGACATCGCCTCCACGTCGGCGTACTTGACGTCCATGGCGACGGGCCAGAAGACGATGTCAGCGATCTCGAGGATGTCCAATATCTTCTCGTTGATGTCGAGGACCGCTATCTCGCATCCTCCGCAGCTCGCGGCCCAGTAGAAACACAGCTTCAGCTTACCCATGTGTGTCACCCCATGAACTCCTTCAGCCTAGACGGATCGACCTTGTTCTCACCCAGCCCCAGCTCGTTGTACTCCAGTCCCAGGGCGAGGCCTAGCAATTGGGGGTAGTGGACGACAGGGACCTCCGGGGAAGTCTCCTCCATGAGCTGGCATCTCTCGTAGGTTAGATAGCAGAACGGGCATGAGGTCACCATGACGTCGGCATACTTCTTGACAGTCTCTACCTTCTCCAGCCCGATACTCCAGGTCACGTCCTCCCTGATGCCCATGATGGGCCCACCGCAGCATTCCAGCTTGTTGGGGTACGGGACGCTTTCCGCACCAGTGAGGTTCACGAGCTCGTCGAGGGTCCTCGGGTTCTCCGGGTCGTCGAACATCATGACGTCGTAGGGCTTCAGGAAGTGGCAGCCGTAGTGAGCGCCCACCTTGAGGCCCTTGAACGGATTGACGACGGCTTCCTTCACCTTGCCGAGGCCTACGTCCTCCTTGAGGAGCCTGTTAAAATGCTTGACCTCTACGGTCCCCTTGAACTCCTTTCCGACCTCGGCAAGCACAGCGTTTACCTCTTCGCGCAGCGCGGGGTCCTCCTTGAGGGCCTTGTTCGCTTTGGTCAAGACCTCGGTGCACCCGTTGCACACCGTGACGATGTCCAGCTCCATCTCCTCGGCGATGCAAATGTTCCTCGCCGCCATAGCCAACGCCGTGAGGTGATCAATGGTCTCCAAGTAGGTAGTCCCACAGCAGCCCGATCCCGGCATGTCCACAAGCTCAACACCCAGCATCTCTCCGACCTTGCGCGTCGACGTCTCGTACCCCCAGAGCCTCGCGAGGGTCGTACAGCCAACAAAGAAAGCCCTGCGCATCTCACGCACCTCCTATCTTGTCGATGAAGCCAGTCTTCCTCATGATCGCCTCGATCTCCTCGATGTCGGGCTCAGGAGCCGGTGGGAGGTCCTCGTCGTCTCTCATCTCGTTCTGGAACTCGTCTATCTCGTAGATGTAGCCCCTCTCAGCGATGGAGTTCATCAAGGCCCTGTACGTCGGGTGGAGAATGCCTTCCTCGAGGGCGAGCTTTCGCAGGGCTGAGATGAGTTCAGAAACCTTGACCTGCTCGGGGCACCTCTCGTAGCAGGTGTAGCACCCCGCGCAGAGCCAGATGGTGTCCCCTCCCATAAGCCGATCCTTCTGGCCATACATCGCCAGCCGCGCTATCTGCCTCGGCCTGAACTCGTCGACGCGCATGGCAACGGGACAGTCGGCGGTGCAGGTCCCGCACTGGTAGCACAGGGAGAGCCTCTCCGCCCCCGGCGTCTCCAGTACCTTTCGTTTGAACTCGATCTCCGGTTTGGAGAGCTTGATAGCGCTGTCTTCAGCCACTTCAGTCGGCCTCCTTCACTGGTGTCAGGGGTTTACCCACGGGGTTTGGCCCCAGTTCCTTTATCTCGGCTACCATCTCCCGGATGACACTTGCGAACTTGTACCCTTCAGCCGCCGAGATCCATTCCAGCCTCAGCCTATCGGGCTCCAGGCCCAGCTGGGACATCAGCCTCTTGAGGAGGGCGATGCGCCTCTGGGCCTTCAGGTTCCCCGAGATGTAGTGGCAGTCGTTGGGAGGGTGGCATCCGGCCACGAGGACGCCGTCGGCGCCGTCCTTGAACGCCTCCATGATGTGGGACGGGTGCACTCTCCCGCTGCACATCACCCGTATGATCCTCAAGTTGGGCGGGTATTGAAACCTGCTGACGCCGGCGAGGTCAGCCCCCGCGTAGCTGCACCAGTTGCACAGGAAGCCCACAATTCTCGGCTCGAACTCGCTCATGTCCTCGCCTCCTGCAGTGCGGCCCTCACCTGTGAGAGTATCTCGTCGTCCGTGAAGTGGCCGATGGTTATGGCGCCGGAGGGGCAGGTGGAGGCGCAGACTCCGCAGCCCTTGCAAAGCTCTTCCCTGACGCTGGAGTGGGCCTTTCCCTCCTCTTCCACCATCTCGACGGCGTTGAACTCGCAGACGCCCTCGCACATCCTGCAGCCTGAGCAGAGGTCTTCGTCGACCCGGGCGATGGCGCCCTCCGTCTCAAGCGTCTCCTTCGAAAGGATTGTCATCGCCCTTGCGGCAGCGCCGCAGGCCTGGCTGATGCTCTCGTCGATGGACTTTGGGCCGTGGGCGAGGCCGCAGAGGAATATCCCGTCGGTGGCGAAGTCGAGGGGCCTCAGCTTCATGTGGGCCTCGAGGAAGAAGCCATCCTTGCTGAGGGGGACCTTCAGCATCCCTGCCAGCCGGGGGTTGTCGGGCGGGGGGATGACCCCCGCGCTGAGAACAACCGCGTCAGGCTCGATGAGGACCCTCTCCTTGAGGACCGGGTCGAAGACTTTCACCCTCAGCTCACCCTCGTCTGAGACATCGGGCTTGTGCTCGTCATCGTACCTGATGAAGAGGACTCCCTGCCTCGCAGCCTCCCGGTAGTAGTCCTCCTTGAAGCCGTAGGTGCGCATGTCCTTGTAGATCACGTAGACCTCTGCGCTAGGGTTCACCTCCTTCAACTTGAGGGCGTTCTTCACAGCATCGCTGCAGCAGATCCTCGAACAGTAGGGCCTCTCATCGCATCTCGAGCCGACGCACTGTATCATCACCACCGTCTCGGGCTTGAATCCCTCATCAGCGATCTTGCTCTCGAGCTCCAGCTGGGTCATTACCCCACCGTTTTGGCCATATAGATATTCGGAGGGCTCGTACTCCGTCCCACCCGTAGCCACGATGACGACGCCGTGGTGGACGACCTCCTCGTTCCCTTGCTTCAGCAGGGTCGACTCGAAATTACCGATATGGCCCTGGATGTCGGCCACCTCAGCGTCCGTGTGAACATGAATCCTATCACTCGCCTGAATCCTTCCCACCAACTCCCCGAGCTTCGCCTGCGGGTCGACCCCCTCCAGGGTGAACCTGATCTTCCGGAGGTTTCCCCCCAGATCGTCCTCCCTCTCGACGAGATGGACCTCAACTCCCTGATCAGCGAGTTCCAGAGCCGCGGTCATACCCGACAGGCCGCCACCGACGACGAGGGCCGACTGCGTTACGTCTATCAGGGGCTTGTCCAGCGGCTGAAGCAGCCTCGCCTTGGCGACCGCCATCCTCACGAGGTCCTTCGCCTTCTCAGTCGCCTCTCGGGGCTGGTGCATGTGCACCCAGCTGCACTGATCCCGGATGTTCGCCATCTCGAAGAGGTATGGATTCAGGCCCGCCTCCTGTAGCGTCGCCCTGAACAGGGGCTCATGGGTGCGGGGAGTGCAGCTGGCCACAATGACGCGGTTGAGATGGTTCTCCAGGATCGCCCCCTTGATCTTCTCCTGAGTGTCCTGGGAGCAGGTGTAGAGGTTGTTCTCGGTGTACGCGACACCTGGAAGAGTCTTTGCGTACTCCACGACCTCCGGCACGTCGACCACGCCCCCGATATTGATGCCGCAGTGGCAGACGAACACGCCGACCCTCGGTTCCTCTCCCTCGATGGACCTCTCAGCGGGGTAGGCGGCGCCCGTTATCATCGATCCCCGGACGGAGGAGATCGCCCTCTGGGCCCTCGATGCCGCGCCGCTTGCCTGGGCGACGCTGTCCGGGATGTCCTTGGGCGAAGCGAACGCACCGCAGACGTAGACGCCGGGACGGGTGGTGTCGAGGGGTGTGAAGGTACCCGTCTTGCAGAAGCCATGCTCGTTGAGCTCGAAACCGAGGACACCCGCGAGTTTCTCGGCGTCCGCCGGGGGCCTCAGGCCTACGCTGAGGACAACCATATCGAAGAGCTCTTTCTTCACCTCGCCGTCCTCGACGTAGGTGATGTAGAGGTCGTTAGTGTTGGGCTCCTCGTCGGTGTGGGAGACCCTACTCCTGACGAACCTGACGCCGTGCTCCTCCTCGGCCCTAGAGTAGTAGTCATCGAACTCCTTGCCGAAGGCCCGTACGTCCATGAAGAATATCGTGGGCTCGAGGCTAGGATTGTGTTCCTTCGCGATTACGGCCTCCTTGATGGAGTACATGCAGCAGACCCCACTGCAGTAGGGGCTGTGAGCCCTCTCGTCACGTGAGCCAACGCACTGGATGAAGGCAACCTTACCCGGCAGCTCTCCATCTGACGGCCTGAGGACAGTCCCCCTGAAGGGACCTGTAGCGCTCAATATCCTCTCGAACTCGATGCTCGTCACGACGTTGGGGTAGCGGCCGTAGCCGTACTCAGTTATCGCTGAGGGGTCGAACTCCTCGAAGCCGGGTGCCAGAATGATGGAGCCGACCTCCAGCTCCACCTCGGAGTCCTCCTCGTCGTAGCGGATAGCCTCAGCCTTGCAGACCTCGCTGCAGATACCGCATCCGAGGCATCTGTCCTTATCAATTGTGAAGACGAGGGGGACGGCCTGGGAGTACCTGATGAAGACGCCCTTCCGTTCGCTGAGCCCCTCGTTGTACTCGTCGATTGCTGAGGCGGGACACTTCTGGGCGCAGATGCCGCAGCCCGTGCACTTGTCCGGGTCGACCCTCATCGCCCGCTTGTTCAGCGTGACCTTGAAGTCCCCATCCTCGCCCTCTACCTTTCTGAGATCCGCGTAGGTGATGAGCTCAATGTTGGGATGCCTGCCCGCTCCGACGAGCTTGGGCGCCAAGATGCACATGGCGCAGTCGTTGGTTGGGAAGGTCTTGTCAAGCTGGGTCATAACGCCGCCGATGCTCGGCTCCTTCTCGACGAGGTAGACCTTGAAGCCCGAGTCGGCCAGGTCGAGGCTCGCCTGGATGCCTGCGATGCCGCCGCCTACCACCATGACCGCTCCGACCTTGCTCATTGCGACACCTCCACGTCCATGTAGACGGGGGAACTACCCCGGATCTCCTTCACGTCGACCCACCCCAGCTGTCTCATGGCGACGACGTGCCCCAGGACCTCTGCCGATCCGATCCCGAGTTGTTCCGCCAACGCCTTCACCGAGGAGGGTTCACGCTTTATTGCGAGGTGGATGAGGTTGCGGGCGTACTCGGACTCCATCGCTGCGTTCATCTCCTCGTCGAACTCCTCCTGCGTCATCTGTTCACCGTAGACGTTGCCTTCGGTCACCATCTTCTCCTCTTTTCCCACCATAGCCCTTAGCCTGAACCTCTCCGAGGCGGCCCTCGCGGCCTGGATGCTAAGGGATAGCATCGGGTCGGGGGACTCCCCTGCAAGGGGTGATGGGCCCACCTCCCTCACCTGCTCAATGAATTCTACGACGAGGTCCGCGAACCGCTGGCCCTCCGAGGCGGAGACCCACTCGAGCCTGAGCCTCTTGGGGCTGAGCCCCGACTTCTCGACGAGCCTCCTCGTCAGCTCGTACTTCCTCTTCGCTTGGAGGTTCCCGTCTATGTAGTGGCAGTCTCCTATGTGGCAGCCCGTGATCATGACGCCGTCCGCTCCATCGGCTAGGATGCCCAGGACGACCGAGGGATCGACCCTCCCGCTGCACATCACCCTGATGACCCTGAGGTTGGTGGGGTACTGTATCCTGCTCACCCCAGCCAGGTCGGCTCCAGCGTAGCTGCACCAGTTGCACAGGAAGCCGACGATCCTAGGCTCGAAGTTTATCAGTCCTCAACCCTCCCAAGGGCGGCGTGGGCCTGAGCCTCGATCTGCTCGTTCGTGAAGTGACTCATGGTGATCGCCCTCTCCGGGCAGCTTGCGCCGCAGACGCCGCAGCCCTTGCAGACGGCGCTCGTGACCCGGGCTATCCCCATCTCGTCCTTCTGGATCGCCTTGTAGGGGCAGAGCTCGATGCATGTACCGCATCCGCTGCACCTCCCCTCATCGATCTGGGAGGTGATAGCGGCGGCTCTCAGCGTCCCCTTCGCCATAGGTATGGCAGCGCGCGATGCCACCCCGTAGGCCTGGGAGATGCTCTCGCCGATCTCCTTGGGGCTGTGGGCGGAGCCGCAGACGTAGATGCCGTCCGTTGCGAAGTCGATGGGTCGCAGCTTGACGTGAGCCTCCATGAAGAACCCGTCGGAGTTCAGGGGCACCCTGAGCTTCTGTGAGAGCTCCTTTGCGTCGGCGTTCGGTATCAGAGGGGTAGAAAGCACGACTAGGTCGGTCTCGAGGTCGAGGACCTCGTTCAGCAGTGGATTGTAGACCTTGACGACGAGGGAGTCGCATCCTGTGATGACCTCAGGGGGCCTCTCGTCCAAGTACTTGATGAGTTTAACGCGTTTCTCCTTCGCCCTCTGCTCTAGGGGCGTATACTGGGTCCCGTAAGTCTGGAGGTCCCTGTAGAGGATGTAGATCTCCCGGGACTCATCGTTCTCCTTCAGCAGGAGGGCGTTGTTCATGGCTACGCTGCAGCAGATCCTGGAGCAGTAGGGGCGTTCCTCGTTCCTTGAACCGACGCACTGGATCATCACGATCCTATTCGCGTCAACTAGCTCATCCTCACTCAGGCCCTCCAGCTGCATCTGGGTGACTATCCGGGGGTCCTCCCCGTAACCGTAGAGGCCCGTGGGCTCTAGGTTGTCCGCTCCGGTCGCCACGATGATCGTCCCAATGTTTATGTTCTCCACGGAGCCGTTGGACAGAACCTCGATGTCGAAGTTGCCGATGTATCCACTCACCGCCCCCACCTCAGCGGATATGTGGACTACAATGTTTGGGTGGGACTCCACCGCCTCTATCCTTGGGGCGAGGAGCTCCCAGCTCTCCATGTTGGTGGGGAACAACTTACCAAGGTCCCTGAGCATGCCGCCGAGCTGTGGCGCTTTCTCGACCAAGTGGACCCTGAAGCCCTGCTGGGCGAGGGACAGCGATGACGTGAGCCCGGATATGCCGCCGCCGATTACCAGGGCCTTGGGTTCGACGGAGATCTCAGGCTCCTTCTGGGGCTTAAGCAGCACGGCCTTCGCTACGGCCATCCTCACGAGGTCCTTCGCCTTCCTCGTCGCCTCCTCGGGCTCATGCATGTGCACCCAGCTGCACTGATCCCGGATGTTCGCCATCTCGAAAAGGTACTTGTTCAGTCCTGCGTCCTCGCAAGCCGCCTGGAAGAGGGGCTCGTGGGTCCTCGGCGTGCATGAGGCGACGACCACCCTCTCCAGCCCGTGCTTCTCGATGGCCACCTTCATCTTGCTGAGTCCATCGGAGGAGCAGCTGTAGAGGTTTGACTCCGAGTAGACGACGCCCAGGAGGCCCTCGGCGTATCGGACGACTGCCGGGACGTCGACGACGCCCCCGATGTTGACACCGCAGTGGCAGACGAAGACGCCTACCCTCGGTAGATAAGACTCCTCGACTGTCATAGGTTCACCGCCCTCTCTTTCCTCCATATGACCTCTGCCGCCTTCGCAGCCGCACCACTCGCCTCTGCGACGGACTCGGGGATGTCCCTGGGACCATGGCAACAGCCGCAGACGTACACTCCGGGTCTCGTAGTCTCGATGGGGTTCGTCAGTGGGTCTCGGACCTTGATAAATCCGAAGTCGTCGAGCCCTATCCCGAGGACGTCTGCAAGCTCCCCCGTGTCGTCCCTGGGTCTCATCGCCGTGCAGAGGACGACCATGTCCACCTCGTTCCTGGCGACCACACTCGTCGTCGTGTCCTCGTAGAGGATGGTCAGGTCCAAGGTCTTGGGGTTTTGCCTCACCTCGCCTGGCCTACCGCGGATGTATTTGACACCCCAGTAGTCCCTTGCACGGTTGACGAAGTCCTGGAATCCCTGGCCGAAGACCTTGAGGTCGATATAGTAGATGGTGACGTCGGCCTCGGGCTCATGCTCCTTGACCAGGATGGCCTCCTTGGTCGCGTACATGCAGCATGCACTCGAGCAGTAGGGCTGACGCACCCTCTGATCCCTCGACCCCACGCACTGGATGAACGCTATCTTTCTGGCGATCTTCCCATTGGATGGCCTCTCGAGGTGCCCGCCCGAGGGGCCGGAGGCGCAGATGATCCTCTCGAACTCGATGGCGGTCACGACGTTCGGATACCTGCCGTAGCCGTACTCTCCAAGCCTCCACGGGATATACCGCTCCATCCCCGTGGCCGTTATGATAGCGGAGACGTCGAGCTCGATGTCCCTGGGCTCCAAGCTGAAGTCTATGGCGTCCTTCCCCTGCCCCGAGCAGGCCTTGACGCAGCTGTAGCACTCGATGCAGGCGTCCTTGTCCACGCTGAAGCGCAGGGGAATGGCCTGGGGGAAGGGCACGTAGATCGCCTTACGTGTGCCCAGCCCCTCGTTGAATTCGCTGGGAACGGTGATGGGGCAGTCATTGGCGCACTCTCCGCAGCCGTTACACTCCTCGTTGACGAAGCGGGGCCTCTGATGGACTGTCACGTGGAAGTCTCCCGCCTCCCCCTCGACCTTGGTCACCTCGGCGTAGGTGATCAGGTTGATGTTGGAGTGCTGGGAGACCTCCACCATCTTGGGGCCCAGGATGCAGATGCTGCAGTCAAGGGTCGGGAAGGTCTTGTCGAGCTGGGCCATGACGCCGCCGATCGAGAGGCTCTTCTCGACAAGGTGAACCTGCACTCCCCTGTCAGCGAGGTCAAGGGACGCCTGTATTCCTGCG
>Ga0307379_10006227_pt1 | contig 16462 bp, 15 predicted proteins | sample UN2MG_FD_202237 | JGI IMG/M metagenome (GOLD analysis project Ga0307379, IMG submission 202237) | Soil microbial communities from Risofladan, Vaasa, Finland - UN-2 | ecosystem: Environmental > Terrestrial > Soil > Coastal area > Acid sulfate soil | place: Finland: Risofladan, Vaasa | collected... | reverse complement strand
CAACGTCATCGGCAAGGTGGGGATGGGCTTCTTGACCGCGATGAAGACCCTGGACGTCGGGCGCCTGAGCCTGGGCGCGGCCTGCACCGGCGCCGCCAAGGAGATGATTGATCTCAGCATCGCCCACGCCGCGCAGCGCGTGCAGTTCGGCGAGCCCATCATCCGCAAGCAGGGCATTCAGTGGATGCTGGCGGACATGGCCGCCGACGCCTTCGCCATGGAGAGCATGACCTATCGCGGGGCGTGGATGTACGACCAGGGGATGAAGATCACCCGCGACGCCGCCATCATCAAGCTCTTCTGCTCGGACGCGCTCGACCGGGTGGTGGACAAGGCGGTGCAGATCCACGGCGGCATGGGCTACATGCGGGACTATCCGATCGAGATGTTCTATCGCGATTCGCGCATCAACCGCATCTTCGAGGGCACCAACGAGGTGCAGCGCATGGTCATCGCCGGCAGCCTGACCCGCCAGGGGCGGTTCTGACCGCGCCCCCATGCGGACCCCATCAGTGAGACGAGGAGCCGAGAGTGATGAACGTCATCGTCTGCGTCAAGCAGGTCCCCGACACCGCGGCGGAGATCACGCCCACCGGCAACGGAGCCGCCATTGACACCCAGGACCTGGCGTGGGTCGTCAATCCCTATGACGAGTACGCGCTGGAGGAGGCGCTGCGCATCCGCGAGCGCGAGGGCGGCGCCGTCACCGCCATCTGCATGGGCTCCGAGGGCGCGGCGACGGCCCTGCGCACCGCCGCCGCCATGGGGGCCGATGACATCGTCCATCTGACCGACCCGGCGTTCGCGGGCGCCGACCCCCATGCCGCCGCGGCGGTGCTGGCGGCGGCGATCAAGGGCCGCGATTACGATTTGATCTGGTGCGGCAAGCTGGCGGTGGATGACGCCTACGGCTACGTGGGCGCGGCGCTGGCCGAAGCGCTCGGCCTGCCGCACATCGCGGCCGTGGTCAGGGTCGAGATCGCGGAGGGCAAGGTCATCGCCCGGCGCGAGACCGAGGCGGGCACGGCGGTGGTGCGCTGCCCGCTGCCGGCGGTGCTCACCGCCGACAAGGGGCTCAACGAGCCGCGCTACCCCAAGGCCATAGACATCATGAAGGCCAAGCGCAAAGAGGTGCAGACGATGGACGCGGCCGCCGTCGGCGTCAGCGCGGAGACCATAGGCGCGGCCCGCGCGGCGACGCGCATCGTCAAGTTCGAGCTGCCCCCGGCGCGCGGCGGCGGGACGGTGATCGAAGCGCCGGTGGCGGAGGCGGTGGCACGGCTGGTGCAGGCCCTGCGCGACGAAGCGAAGGTGCTGTGACGGGGAAGCCTTGCGACAGCGCGCACGGGACACACAGAGGGATCATCGTCTGGACTTCGCCCGGCGTCCGCCGTGGTTGAGACTGGGCGCAGAAAGGGATCGTTGTGGCTGACGAGATACTGGTAGTGACGGAGCTCGCCGACGGCGCCCTGCGCCCGGTGAGCCTGGAGCTGGTGAGCGAGGCCCGGCGTCTGGCCGATGCGCGCGGCGGCGCGGTGGTGGCGGCGGTGGTGGGTGACGCCGAGGCGCACGCGCCGGCGTTGGCCGCCTACGGGGCCGACCGCATCTACGGCCTCACGGGCGCGGCGCGCGCCCCGGTGTCGGCGCTCGAGGCGCTGGCGCGCGAGATCCAACCGGAGAGCATTCTGGCGCCCGCGACCGCGATCGGCAGCGACCTGGCGGCGGCCCTGGCGGCACGCCTGGGTGCGGGGCTGGCCCCCAATTGCATCTCGGTGGCGGCCGACGCGCCGACGCAGAAGCGCCCGATGTACGCGGGCAAGGTCATCGCCACCGTCGCCATCGAGACCCGCCCGCGCATCATCACCGCGCGCCCCCGCGCGTTCGCCCTGGGCGCGTCCGATGGGTCGCGCCTGGCGGAGGTCATCACCATGCCCGCCCCCGGACCGGCGCCGACGGAGGCGGTGGTCGAGCTGCTGGAGCTGATCAAGCCTGAGCGCCAGGAGCTCGATGTCGCGGAGGCGGAGGTGGTGGTGTCCGGGGGCCGCGGGCTGGGCGGGCCGGACGCCTTCGCCATGCTGCGAGAGCTGGCGGAGCTGCTCAATGCGGCGGTGGGCGCCTCGCGCGCGGCGGTGGACGCGGGGTGGATGCCCCACGCCCATCAGGTGGGGCAGACGGGCAAGGTGGTGTCGCCGCGGCTCTACCTGGCGTGCGGCATCTCCGGCGCCATCCAGCACCTGGCGGGGATGCGGTCGTCCCAGGTCATCGTCGCCATCAACCAGGACCCCGAGGCTCCCATCTTCGCCAAGTGCGACTACGGCATCGTCGGCGACGTGTTCGAAGTCGTGCCCGCCCTGACTGCGGAGCTCAAGCGCGCCGGGGTGGGAGGAACGTAGCCGCGGATGAGCGCATGTACCCGATAGCGAAATCGGTTATCTTCACGCTGCTGTTAATCGCCGCGGTGGTCATCTTCGCCGCCAACTGCCTGCGCCTCTATCGCGCGATGCGGTTGGGTCAGCCCGAGAATCGGCGCGGGAGCGTGGTGCGGCGTATCGGCCACCTGCTGTACTACGGCTTCCTGCAGCGCCGCGTTATCGCGGCCGGCGGCAGCGCGCATCACGTCTTCATCTTCTGGGGCTTCCTCGTCCTCATGCTCGGTAACCTGGCTTTCATCGCCGGGGGGATTCACCCGCGACTGGGGTTCGATCTCCTCGGCCCGACGGCGGCGGGGGTATTGCGGGCGAGCCAGGACATCATGGCGCTAGTGGTACTTTTCGCCATCAACTACGCCGTCTTTCGCCGCTGGGTGCTGCGGCCCCGGCACATCGAGCCGCTCAGCCCCGACGCCTTCATCATCATCGGCCTCATCGGCGTGCTGATGGTTGCCATGCTGCTGGCCACGGGCATCGAGATGGCGACTGGGCAACTGTCATACTCGCGGTGGACCCCTGGCGCGAATACAATTGGCTGGCTGACCTTTAGCTACACGGGGTTGGGCGTGTGGCATGAGGCCCTGTGGTGGCTGCACGCGGTGGTGCTGCTGTTCTTCCTCAACTACCTCCCCTATTCCAAGCACCTGCATATCCTCGCCGCATTGCCCAACGTCTATCTGCGCCGCCGCGGATTCGTGACCGACCTGGCGCGGCTGGACTTCGAGAACTCAGAGGTTTTCGGCGTCGCCAAGGTCACCGATTTCACCTGGAAGCAGCTCCTCGACGGCTATGCTTGCACCCAGTGCGGGCGCTGCGACAACAACTGCCCCGCGTGGAACACCGATAAGCCCTTGTCGCCCAAGCACATCATCGCCGACGCGAAGGACAACCTGCGGCGCAACGCCCCGGCCCTGCTCGCGGGGCGGCGGTGGCGTGACTTCTCGCCCGCGCCGGCGCAGGCGGAGATGTGCGAGCCGCTGATCGGCTTCAAGCAGATCACCCCCGACGCGCTGTGGGCGTGCACCACCTGCGGAGCGTGCATGGAGCAGTGCCCGGTGTTCATCGAGCACGTGCCCAAGATCGTGGACCTGCGGCGCTCGCTGGTGATGATGGAATCGCAATTCCCGGCGGAGCTGACCAACTTCTTCAAGGAGATCGAAACCAACGGCAACCCCTACGCCATGCCCGCCGGCGGACGCACGAAATGGGCGCAGGGGCTGGAGGTGCCGCTGCTGCGCGACCGCCCTGACGCCGAGTATCTCTACTGGGTGGGATGCGCGGGGGCGTTTGACGATCGCAACCGTCCGGCGAGCCAGGCGCTGGTGCGCTGCCTGCAGGCGGCGGGGGTGTCGTTCGCCATCCTGGGGGCGGAGGAGCCCTGCTGCGGCGATGCGGTGCGGCGGCTGGGCAACGAGTACCTGTTCGAGGCGATCGCGCGCGCCAACGTCGAGCTCCTCAACGGCTGCGGGGTGAAGAAGATCGTCGTCACCTGCCCGCACGGGTTGAACGTGCTCAAGCACGAGTACCCGTCGTTCGGCGGACACTACCAGGTGGTGCACCACAGCGAGCTGCTGGCGGAGCTGCTGGCCGCCGGGCGTTTGCCGGCGCGGCCCGACGGGCGCGCGCGCATGACGCTGCACGATTCGTGCTACCTGGGGCGCTACAACGGGATCTATGATGCGCCGCGCGCGGCGCTGCGGCGGTCGGGGGCGCAGATCGTCGAGATGCCGCGGCGGCGGCGCACCAGCTTCTGCTGCGGCGCTGGCGGCGGGCGCATGTGGATGGAGGAAACCCTGGGGCGGCGCATCAACGCCGAGCGCACCGCGGAGGCCCTGCGCACCGGCGCCCCGACGATCGCGGTGGCGTGCCCCTTCTGCCTGACCATGCTCGACGACGGCGTCAAGGACGCCGGCGCCGACGGGGTGGTGGTGCGCGATATCGCGCAGGTGATCGCCGAAACCATCGCCGGCTGAGAGCTTGCGCCACAACGGGAATCCGCTTCGCGAGGAGCGGCGCCATGACCGGACAGCCGATGACCATTCCCGAGGTCTTTCGCGCGCAGGTGGCGCGCTACGGCGAGCGCGCCGCGCTCCGGTATAAGCGTGGCGGGGTTTATGACGACATCTCGTGGACCGAGTACGGGCGGCGGGTGCGCGAGCTGGCGCTGGGGCTGATCGCGCTCGGCCTGGAACCGCAACGGCAGGTCGCGCTACTCAGCGAGAACCGCCCGGAGTGGGTAGTCGCCGACCTTGCGATCCTGTCAGTCGGTGCGGTTACCGTTCCCATCTACGTCACGCTGACGCCGAAGCAGGTGGAGCACATCCTCGCCGATTCGCAGGCGCGCGTCGCCATCGTCTCCGGTTCCGAGCAACTGCGGAAGGTGCTGGCGGTCAAGGGCAGCCTGCCACGCCTCGCGCACATTATCTGCTGTGAGCCTCCTCAGCCGCGCCCCGATCCGATGGTGTTCTCACTGGCGGAAGTGATGGCGGAGGGCGCCGAGTGGGAGCGCACGCGCGGCGCCGCGGCCCTGGAGCAACGGGCGGCTGGGCTGCGCTCCGACGACCTCGCCAGCATCATCTACACCTCCGGCACCACCGGTGAGCCCAAGGGGGTCATGCTCACCCACGACAACTTCCTATCCAACGCGCGGGCGTGCCTGGCGGTGCTGCCCGTCGGCCAAAGCGATGAGCTGCTCAACGTCCTGCCGCTGAGCCATATCTTCGCCCGCACCTGCGATCATTACATGATGATGACGGCGGGGGCGACCGTTTCCTTCGCGCAGACGGCGGAGTCGGTGGCGGAGAACATGGTGGAGGTGCGGCCGACGATCATGACCGCGGTGCCGCGGCTGTACGAGAAGCTCCACGCGCGGGTGATGGAGATGGTGGCGCAGACCACGGGCGCGAAACGCGCGATCTTCGAGTGGGCGCTGGGCGTGGGGGCGGCGCGCATGACGGCGCGGCGCCAGGGGCGCCGCCTCTCCCCCTGGCTCCGGCTCGAGTGCGCCGTGGCCGGCAGGCTCGTGTTCACCAAGCTGCGGGAGCGCCTGGGGGGACGCCTGCGCTTCTTCATCTCCGGGGGGGCGCCGCTGTCGCGCGAGATCGCCGAGTTCTTCGGCGGCGCCGGCATCATCATTTGCGAGGGCTACGGCCTCACCGAGAGCTCGCCCGTGATCTGCGTCAACCCTATACCCGCGGTCAGGTACGGCACCGTCGGCCCGCCGATCCCCGGGGTCGAGGTGCGCATCGCCGACGACGGCGAGATCCTCACCCGCGGGCCCCATGTCATGCAGGGGTATTTCGGGCGGGAGGCGGAGACCGCGCGCACCATCGCTGGCGGCTGGCTGCACACCGGCGACATCGGTTTTCTCGATGAAGCAGGCTACCTCACCATCACCGATCGCAAGAAGGATATTATCGTCACCGCCGCAGGCAAGAACGTCGCCCCGCAGCTCATCGAGAACGCGCTCCAGACCGACCCCTTCATCAGCCAGGTCGTCGTCCACGGCGACCGCCGCAAGTTCCTGAGCGCGCTCATCGTGCCCGACTTCGAGCGCCTGGAGCCGTGGGCGCGGGAGCAGGGGCTGAGCTTCGCCTCGCGCGCCGAGCTGGTGGGGCGGCCCGAGGTGCGCGCATTGATAGAGCAACGGAGCGCAGACCGGCTGCGCGACCTCGCGCGCCACGAACAGATCCGCCGCTTCACCCTGCTCGACCGCGAATTCACCATCGCTGCCGGCGAGGTCACTCCCAGCCTCAAGCTCAAACGCCGGATCATCGCCGAGCGCTACCGCGCGCTGATCGAGGACCTATATCGGGAGCGGTGACGAGGAGTAATCCGCGCACTCGTGCGCCGACGGTGCATTGCGCGGATGGGACCGGAATTGGGGACCGCCCGGCATGTGATGTGATCGGCAATAAGGCCTGTGGGAGGAGATTATGACGACGGACATCTGTGAACACCCGTGGAAGCACGCGGTCACACCGTTCCGAATCGCGGGCGAGCTCTACTACGTGGGCAACCGCGACGTGTCATGCCACCTGATAGACACCGGCGAAGGGCTGGTGCTGCTGGACACCGGCTTCCCACAGACCGTCTATCTGTTGACCGAGAGCATACGTCGGCTGGGGTTTGACCCGGATGACATCGCTTGGATCTTGCACCTGCATGCGCACTACGACCACTGCGGCGGGACCCCAGCGCTGGCGGAGCTTACCGGCGCCCGCACCGCGCTGGGGCAGGCGGACGTCACCATCATTCGCGATCATCCCGAGCTGACGTGGACGCCGGAATACGGAACGGAGTGGCACGAAGGATTCGACGTTGACCGGCCGCTTGACGACGGTGACGTGATCACCATCGGGAACACCGATATCCGCTGTATCCACTCTCCCGGCCACACTCCGGGCACGATGTCGTATTTCTTCTCCGTCGAGGAGAGCGGGCGGGCGTGGCGCGTCGGCATACACGGCGGTCCGGGAGTCAATACCCTCACCGATGAGTACATGCGGAAACACAACCTGCCGAGCAGCCGCCGGGACGACTACCTCCGTACTTTGTTTCGCCTCAGGGAGCAAACGGTTGACATCTGCATCGGCGCGCATCCGGGCCAGAATCAGACGTTCGACCGGCAGGCAGCCAAGACCGAGGACCATAATCCCTTCATCGATCCCGGTTCCTGGCGGGCATTCCTGGATCAGCTCGATGCGCGGGCCCGGATGCAGTGGCGATAGCCCCCGCCCCTGCGCCCTGCTCGACCGTGGGTTCACAGTGGCGACCGGCGAGGTCACCCCCAGCCTCAAGCTCAAGCGCCAGATCATCGCCGAGCGCTACCGCGACCTCATCGAGGAGATGTACCAAGAGAAGTGAGCGGCCGCGTCTAATCACGGCCGAGGGCCCCGACGAATGGCTAGGGCCGCCTGATCGGCCCGCCACGTCCCTAGGTCAGAGACCGGGATGGCGGCCTTTAGGCCTAGCCAGCGGCCCGAAGGGCCTAGCCATCGGGATTCGGAAATGGCTGCGCCACCCCCCCCTGAATCCTCAAGCGACGCCTCCCGCCTGCCGATACTTTGACTGGCGCCATCACGCCCCGGAGACGCTCATGTCCAGTCCCAGCCCTGCCCGCCCCGAGGCCTATGTCCTGTCGCTGCTGAGCGAGGGTAAGTTCGATATCGCGCTGGAGGTGATCGCCGAGCTCGGCAGCCCCGAGCTGTATTGGCCGGATTTCCACAATCACGCGCAGCGCCTGGCGGCGGCGAGAGGCCGCTGGGCGCCGGCACGGGCAGAATGATTCCTGCAGTCGGCGGCGAAGACGGTTCACGTGTGGGGGGATCTGTTCGAGGTCCAAGCGTGGTCATCCCGTGGCGCCGCCCGCCAGAAGCGGATCGTCGCCGTGTGGGCGCTGCTGTGTGTGTTGGTGGTCGCGGCCCTGTACTGGCCGATCATATTCACCGGTTTTCGCATCCCCGATCACGACGAACGGCTGATCATCAACGCGGTGCGCCCGCACGGTCTGCTCGGTGCGCGCCACTACTTCGAATCATCCTTCTGGGGGCGCACGATCAGCCCCACTTACGTGTACTACCGCCCCATCGCCCTCACCTCGCACGCGATTGATTACTGCTTATGGGGGGAGAATCCCCACCCCTCCCACGCCGTCAACCTCGCGCTGCACGCGATAGCGGTGTTGCTGTTGGGGTGGCTGGTGGCCCTGCTGGCGGGCAACTGGCTGCCGGGGATGATGGCGGGTGCGCTTTACGCCGTGCTGCCCACGCACGCCGAGCCGGTGGCGTGGATCGCCGCGCGCATGGACCTGCTCTGCGGGATGTTCACGTTGGCCGCGATGATCGCTCTCATGCTGGCGCACCAACGGCGGGCATGGTCGCTGGTCGCGACGGGCGCGCTGCTTTTCCTGCTGGCGGTGGGGTCCAAGGAGACGGGCGGGGCGCTGGTGGCGGTGGTCTTGGCGTGGGCGCTGACTACGCGACGTGGGACGCGCCGGTTGGCGCTGTGCGCGGCAGCGATCGTGGGGGCGCTGGCCGTGGGCTATATAGCTTTTCGCCACTTCTCGGGCACCATCGTTGCACCCCCCCAGCGTCACCCGTTCCGCCACCTCGGCATGCGTCTGCACGGCTACTACCTCTCGCGCCCGCTGGCCCGGCTGTGGGAGGCGATCCAGCTGCGCAGCCTGGGGTGGGCGGACGGGCTGGGGCTGGCGCGCGGCGTCGGCGCTGGAGTGCTGCTGATGGGCTCTCTGTCGGCGGCGCTGGTGATGCTGACATGGCGCATCGCCTTCTATCTGCCGGCGCTGATCTTCGTCCAGGCCGATGATCGCTACCTCTACGCCCCCGAGATGGGGTCGGCCGCCCTCATCGGGATAGTCCTATGGCAGGCGGCGCGGTGGCTCAGGCGCTGCCGGGAGGGCTTGCAGTGGCTTGCCATTGGCGCATACGCCTGGCTGGTCATCGCCCAGGCGGCGGCGCTGCGTCAGGCCCTGCTGCCGTGGCAGGCGTTCTGATGCCCGGCGGCTACCATTAGTGATACGTACGCCCCACGCGCGAGAGGCGAATCCACCCGCTCGGACGCCGCGGCCGAGAGTGGGTGTTGTGCAGCAACCCGCCCTCGTTATTCCACTCGTACTGCCCGCGCACCGTGACCGCGTCGCCCGCGCGCACCGGTGCGCGGGGCGCCAGCTCCAGGTTATGCGAGACTAGCAGCGTCTGGCCGCGCGCGGTGCGCAGGATGAAGCGCTGGTGACGCGGGGAGCGGGTGTCGTCGTCGAGGATGCGCGCGACCACGCCAGGGACGGTGAGCACGATCCCCGAGGTCCGCAGCGCGAAGGCGCGCTCGGCAGCGCGGGCGCCGTCAGGCCGGCGGGCGCACAGCGCCCAGAGGCCGGCGACCGCCAGCGCGAGGCCGAGGCATGTCCATGTCCATGTCCGACGCTTCACTGTCGCTCCTGGGGGCGGTGACGTGGCTAGGCGCAGAGCGCCGCCATCCCGGCCCGAAGGGGCCTAGGGACCGGTGAAGACATTGCCGTCCACCGGGCAGGGGCTAAGCGGATAGACCCAGTCGGGGTTGGTCCAGATGCCGCAGTTGAGCTTGACGCCTTGGCGGGCGACCAGCACCGGGCACTGGCCGTAGATGGCGTGCATGCCCTGGAACGTCTGGCAGCCGTCGCTGGTGCGGCCGCAGCGGAGGCAGACGAACTTGGGGGCGATGCGGCTGCCCTTGACGCGCCGGTAGCCGAGGAAGCGCACGGGGCCGCGGCACTTGATGCACGTCGCCCCCTCCAGCCGCGCGAAGTTGAGGCGCATGAACTGGGGGCCGTAGCGCATGGGGACCAGCTCTTGCTCGTAGCGCGGGGGGAGCAGCACCAGCTTGGGGATGGGTAGGCCCACCCGGTCCATCGCCACGTGCAGTTCCGGCACCAGCTCGACGAAGGGCTCGGCCAGCGCAGCGCGCTCGATCGGGCGCGCGCTGCCGGTGACGGCGGCGGACAGCAGCAGGAGCACGCTTACCAGCACGCTGCCAATCACCGCCCCGGCGGCCCCGCCGCCGACGTGGTCGAGCAGGGGCCACAGCGGTCGCCGCTCGGCGATGTGGCCGAAGAGGTAGCCGACGCCGACGGCGATCGCTACCGCGGCGACGATGAACCCCACGAGATCGCGCACCAGCGGCGGGAAACCGATGAAACCCAGCACCGCCGCCGGCGCCGGATAGACCAGAGAACCGAGCCCCAGGGCGAGAAACAGCGCGGCCAGATCGCCCAGGCCGCGCAGCAAGCCGCGCGTCACCGCGTAGTAGATGTTGACGCCGAGGATGACGATGATGAACAGGTCAACCTGGTTCATGGGGAACGCCTAGCGGCGTACACGCACCCGCGGCCAGCCGGCGGGGCAACGCGTCCTCCTGCCCGCTTCCTATTGCCTGCTGACGCGGCCGATGCGGCGCACCGCCACCCAGATCATGGCGGCAAGCGCGGCGACCAGCACCAGCCGGTACCACCCCGGGCGATAGCCGAATATCCACGGCCACAGGCTGACCAGGGCCAGGAGGATGAGCACCCATTCGATGATCTCGCCGCGTTTCATCCGCTTGACGGTGGAGGTTTCGCGCGCTGGCCGCTCGTTCCTGCCGAGCCGCGGCGTCCGCGACGTCGGGCGACTTCACTCATGCCAGTGCCCCTCTCTCAAGACGCACGCCACCACGCCATCCTCGGGATCAAGCAACAACCGATGGAAGACCTTATCGAGCCTCCCTCCCGCTGTCCTGGCGAACGGCTTCTTCACCCGCCCCATCAGGTAACTGAGAAGCTGCACGTTCTCCGCTCCGGCCCGCAGGTAATCATAGACGTGTCTGCCACAGTATACTCCTCCCGTGGCCGAGATCGCCAGTCCCGGGAGCCGTTCCCGGATGCTCCTTATCTGGGCCAGATTCCTCTGCCTCAGCTCCTCGCCTCCGTGTCCTGACTGGAACTGGGGCTTGTAGATTCGGTTGGCCACAACCACCCCGTCTGCTCCTCCTGCCGCCGCTGCTTCAGCCATCCGAAGCTGAAACTCCCGGTCCCAGTCCAGGTTCAGCAGCTTGGGAACCACGCGGAGCTCTGGAGAGACGGATTTGATGAACCCGGTGCAACTGCGATACCAGCGAAGGATGTTCTCCTGGTCTTCTGTGTAGCTGTCTCCCGAAAGGAAAGGACAGAAGTCAATCTCGAGGTGCCGATAGCCGGCTTGGAGGAGAAGGCTTGCCGTATGGCCCCACTCATCCTCGAGGAAATCGTGGCCCGGAAGCGGCAGGTGGCAGAGAAACGAGGCGAAGCAGTGGAAGCCCGCCGAGCCCACCAGCCGCTTCGCGTCCCTGGCAAACTCTAGGTACTCGGCAAGCGGCCTGGCATCAAGGCGGCCGTCCCAGTGGATGATCGGCCGCGCCCCCTCGATATCATCAGGCTCGTAGACAGTACGCACATAGGTGGGCTGCTTCCTTTGGGCAATCATGGCGCAGCCGCCTGCTGCGTCTTCGCCCACCACCGACTTCAGCACGGCTCCCGCGTAGCCGGCCCGCACGATCGCCTTGATCTGGGACAGGCTGACGGTCATGGAACCGGGGGCGACGAGAAGAGGATTGCGGAGCGCCAGCCCTTGATACCTGGCGGCAACCGAGAGGCCGAACTCGTTCTCGATCAGCCCCTCCGGGGTCTCAGGCCACGGCTCTTGTCCGAGCTGTTCGTGCAGTTCCGATAGACGCTTCAGCCGGTTCAAGGGTCTTCCTCCCCCTGTGGCAAGTCGCCTCGTCTCACGCCTGCCCGATGATCCGGACGAAGGCGCCAGGCGAGGCAATCCGCACGCCCCGGTATTCGTCCAGCGCGAGCAAATCTGGCCCCGAAAAACGGACACCAAGTTAGGTTGTCCTGGCCCTGGATTGCATCTCGAAAGCGACCAGGGCCAGGAGGATGAGCACCCATTCGATGATCTCGCCGCGTTTCATCCGCTTGACGGTGGGGGTTTCGCGCGCTGGCCGCTCGTTCCTGCCGAGCCGCGGAGCCAGCGACGTCGGGCGATAACCCGCAGCGCAGACCACGCTGGAGATGCAACTGATCGCGCCGCAAGCATCAGGGGGCGACGTAACCGAGGCTCCGCAGGCGTTCCGTTGTACGCTCGTCGAGAGGGGCGGCGGTCACGCCTGCGCGCAGCCACGCTGCCGTCCGCTGCTCACTCGCGCGCGTCAGCGCCAGCAAGCGGCCCCGCAGCGCGAAGGGCGCGCGCGGACCGCCCGCCAGGTTGTGGTGTTCACCCGGGTCCGTTCGCAGGTCATAAGCTTCGACTTCGCCGGTCCGTGGATGCAGGATGACCTTGTGCCGGGCTGTGCGCAGAGCCTTCTGTTCAGCGCCGTAGAGCAGGTGTTCGACGAACAGTTCGCGGTCATCGGGCGCCGCCTCGCCGGCGCGCGCGAGCGCTATCAGCGACCGGCCGCGGACGCCGGTCGGACGGGGCAAGCCGGAGACTGCCAACACGGTCGGGAGCAGGTCAATCAACCCCACTTGCGCCGGCACACGCCGTCCCGCGGATTCATTGCGCGGGAGCTTGACCAGCAGAGGCACGTGCAGCACCTCATCGAAGACGCTGTGACCGTGCTCGAAGCCGCCGTGGTCCCAGAATTCCTCGCCGTGGTCCGCGCTGATGATGATGAGCATATCGTCATAGAGTCCCGCGCGGCGTAACTGGTCCAGCAGCCAGCCGAGCCAACGGTCCGCGTAACGCACCTCATCATTGTAGAGCGCCTCGAGATAGCGCTTGCCCTGGTCATCGGGGATCACCTCGCGGTGTACGAGCAGGTAGGCAAGCTCAGGCGTCATCTTCAGCGACGGCCGAGGAAAGGCCGCCAGGGTCGTCGCCGACTTCTGCGGCGGATCGTAGGGCAGGTGGGGGTCCATGAGATGCATCCACATGAAGAAGGGCCGCCGGCGCGGATGCTTCAGCCAGAGCCAGCCATCCCGCACCAGCCGCTCCGCGTCGTCGAAGTCGAGCCCGGGGGCCTGGTAGTAGCCGGGCTCCTCGCGCACCGTGCCGGCCACCAGGCGGCCGAGCGCCGTCTGCGTAAACCAGCCCTGATAGATGCCGAATCGCGGCAGGGGGCCGCCGCCATTCCTGGCGGGATCGTCGGGGTTGCGAAACCGGTCAAAACCGCGTCCGAACCGGCGATTGCTCCTGATCGTAGGATTCACCACCTCCGCCGCGGTGACGTAGCCTTCCGCACGCATGAGCTCGGCCAGTGTCGGCTGCGGGGTCAGCAGCCCGCCCACGAAGCCAACCACATAGGATTCGTAGCTGCGCGGCGCCAGCCCCAGCTCCGACGGTAACCGGGAGGTGAGCATCGTTCCCAGGGAGGAAGCGGTCCACGGTGCGGAGGCGAAGGCCTGCTCGAACGTAAGGGCATCCCGGGCGAAGCTATCGAGGTGCGGCGTCAGTCGCCGCTCGTTGCCGTAGACGCCGAGCCGGTCCGCGCGCAGGGCGTCCACCGTCACCAGCAGCACGTTGGGCGTGCCTCGCCGCGGCGCACGCCGCGGCGAGGGGAGCATGGCGTGCGCACCCGCCAGGGGCAGTCCGACGCCGGTCACCGTCACCGCCGCCGCAACCAGCCAGCGAAAAACTCGTCGGCCCAGCACTGGACGGCGAGATCTCAGCCATCTCGCCCATAGAGCGTAGAGGGTCAGGCCGACCAGCCCGCCGATGGCGATGGCGCCAAGCTGTTCGTTTCCGGTCAGTCCGCCCGCGCTCCGTCGCGCCCACACCGCCCCCCCCCCAACGCCCCCTGCGACCAGGGCGACCAGGGCACTGCCGCTAAGCACAACGCGGCCACCCCCCGTGCTTAGAGCCACGTACGCGCTGAATACCAGCAGGGACGCGTAGGCGCCACCGAGGGACAGCATGTTCATTCGCACGTTCGGATCGCTCAGGTCCGGCCGGCAAGCGATGAGGGCCGCGGGGACGACGACCGCCGCCGATGGCCAGTACGAGACGCTGACGCTCGAGGGGGCCGGACGGTGGAAAAGCACGGTCACCAGCGATACCCCGAGGCCCGCCAGCGCGAAGACTACTGCGCCCAGGATCGCGTACACGCCAACCGTGGCGCTCCACGCAAGCCAGAAAGAAACGCCCTCGAGCGGTGGCAGACCGGCGCCTGCCGCCGCGGCGGCCTCGCTCAACCCGACGATGATCCCCGCCACCAAGCCCACGGGCACGGCAGCCGTCAGGTGCGCCGCCAAAGCTGACCCGAGAGCGGATTTCGACTTGTCTCGCATGACGCTGCCTCCACCAACTACCATTGGGCGTGACGCGAGCAGGGCGAAACGCGCTTCATCGGAATAGACGTCGGGGCGGGGACGAATGTTTCGTTGACGCCTCACCTCGTCGGCGTCGCGGATGCGCGGCCAGCGGGGGCGGCGGCGGCCGGGCGGCGGTCGCCGCCGGCCACTCGCTGATGGGCGTGGTGAGAACGAGGCTCCTCCGCCTGCTCTCGCTTGTCCTTTCGCCGGCGCCGCCACATCGTGCCTACAACAGGTAGCGCAGATAGACGTAGGCGCTCGAGATCAGGAGCGACTCGATCACCACGGGCACGCCGTACTTGACGAACTCCATGAACTTGATGGGATAGCCGTTGCGCTCGGCGATGCCGGCGACGACAACGTTGGCGGACGCCCCCACCAGGGTGCCGTTGCCGCCGAGGCAGGCGCCCAACGCCAGCGACCACCACAGCGGCATCATCGCCGGGCTGTGGGCGGCGGCGTGGACATCTGCCCCGGGCGAGAGCGCCCGCGCCACCTCCAATAGCATGGGGTTGACGGTGGCGACGAAGGGGATGTTGTCCACCACCGCCGACAGCACGGCCGATACCCACAGCAGCACGATGGCGCTGAGGGGAATGCTGTGCTGGGCGAGGGCGAGCAGGCGGCCGGCGATGGCGGCGATGACGCCGGTTTCGATGAGTGCGCCGACCAGGATGAACAGACCGACAAAGAACAGCAGGGTTGGCCATTCGACCTCGTGCAGCACCTGCTCCAGCTCCGCCCGGCTCACCACTAACAGCAGCGCCGCGCCGGCGATGGCGATGGTCGCCGGCAGCAGGTGCAGGCTCTCGTGCAGAAAGAACCCGACCAGGGTCAGGCCGAGGACCGCCAGGCAGCGGCGCAGCAGCGGCCAGTCGGTGATGGCTTTGGTCTCGTCGAACTCGTAGATGCGCGCACGCACCTCCTCGCTGATGACGACGCTGCGGCGGAAGAATGCGCGCACGGTGGCGAGATAGACCAGGAAGATGATGATGGCGACGGGGGCGAGGTTAGTGATGAAGCTCATGAAGCCGAGCCCGGCGGCGCTGCCGATCATGATGTTGGGGGGGTCGCCGATGAGGGTGGCGGTGCCGCCGATGTTGGAGGCCAGAATCTCGCTGATGAGGAAGGGCACCGGACTCACCGACAGCGATTCAGCGATGAGGATGGTCACCGGCGCGATCAGCAGCACCGTGGTCACGTTGTCGAGGAAAGCGGAGCCGACCGCGGTCACCACCGAGAACATGATGATCATGCGCATGGGCTCGGCGCGAGCGAGCTTGGCGGACTTGATCGCCAGCCACTGGAAGAGCCCAGTGCGGCGGGTAATGTTGACGATCACCATCATGCCGAACAGCAGGAATACCGTGTTCCAGTCCACGGCGGCGAAGGCGGCGTCCTGGGGCACCACCCGCAGCACCAGCACCAGCCCCGCGCCGGCGAGCGCCACCACGGTGCGGTGCAGGCGCTCGGTGGCGATCAGCGCGTAGGCGCCGAGGAAGATGGCGACCGCGAGCACGACCTGGGTGTCGCCGCTCATTCACCGTCCTCCGGGCGCTTGAAGTGGGGCCACACGATCTCGTCCACGATGTCCTGTAGGCTGACCATCCCCACCACGTGCTCCTCGCGCACGATGGGCACGTCCGTCACCTCCTTGGTGACCATCACCGCCGCCAACTCCACCACCGACGTGTCCGCGGTGAGGCAGACGTCGCACGGGCGCATGACATCGCGCACCAGCATGTGACCCACCTCCTCGATCCGCGACTCGAAGGGCTTGAAATCCTCGGGCAGGAAGCTGAGGTCGCCGATGTCCGCCGCGTACTTGGGCAGGATGAGCCGCAGCAGGCTCAAGCGGTCCACCACCCCCACCACCTCGCCCTCGGCGTTGACCACCGGCATGCCGCCGCGGCCGCAACCGTGCATCAGCCGCGCCGCCTCGGCGACCGTGGCCCCCTCGAAGACGGTCGTCACCTGCTCCGTCATGATGTCTCGCGCTTGCATCTCATACCTCCCCGGCCATGCACGTCCAACGTGGGGCGCCTTCATCCGCCCGCTGCGCGCCGCTCCTCAGTTCGACGGCCGAACGGCATAGCCTGCCGCTGGCCCGCCGCGGCAGGATTGACCGCCGCCATGCTGGAAAACCGGCGGCGCACATCTCCTCCAGCGTGCTCTTCCTCTCGGCGCACGCCCCTGGCGCGCCCGGCGGTTC
>Ga0307379_10006226_pt1 | contig 16463 bp, 11 predicted proteins | sample UN2MG_FD_202237 | JGI IMG/M metagenome (GOLD analysis project Ga0307379, IMG submission 202237) | Soil microbial communities from Risofladan, Vaasa, Finland - UN-2 | ecosystem: Environmental > Terrestrial > Soil > Coastal area > Acid sulfate soil | place: Finland: Risofladan, Vaasa | collected... | reverse complement strand
GGGGCCATCGCCGTCGCCCCCGGCACGTGGGTCCTGGCGGCGCCCTCTGCGACCGGGCCGGCCCAGGCCGGGGAGGACCAGGTCGTCTTCAGCAGCAGTTTCGAGGAAGGCGACCCCATGCCGCCCGACCCCTCGGACCACCACCTCGTTGCCGACAAGGCACGCACCGGCAACCGGTCGCTTGAAGCCGAGGTGACCGAACCGAACCAGGCCCGGTTCCTCGAAATCCCGTTCCGGAGCCCCGGCGGCCGGGTGCTCCACGTGTCGTGCTGGGTCCGCAGCGACCGCCGCAGCGCCGCCGCCGTGTTCGTCCGCGTGGGCAACCAGCGGATTTCCCTCGGCCGCACCGACACCATCCCCGCCCGCGGGTGGAAACACCTCCAGGCCACGTGGGCAGTGGGCGGGCCGACGCGCGGCGTGGTGCAGATCGTGGCACCGTCGTCGTACAACGCCCCCGCCGGACGCATGTGGATCGACGACGTCACCGTCACCCTGCGCCGGAACCCGTGCGAGTGGCCGGACCACGTCCAGGACTTTCCCGTGACGGCGTCCGACGCCGCCGGCCGCATCTGGATGGCCACCCTCGAACGGCCCCAGGCCCGCGGCCTCGTCCGCCTGTACCGCCTCGACGGCGCCGAGCCGCGCGAGGTGGCCACGATTGACCCGGGGGCCTGTACGGCCGTCGCGCCGCCGACCATGGCGGCGGGGGCGCGCGGCTGCGTCGTGGCCTTCCCCGTCGAGCGCGACGACCGCTGGCGTATCGCCTGCGCCTTCGCCGACGAGCGGACCCGCGGCCGCGCCGCCGTCACCCTCCTCGACGGCAGCGGCAACGCCAACATCAACCCCGCCGTCGCCATACAGGGCGAGGGCGCGACCGTCCTGTGGGAGACGAACGCCGCCGGCCATCGCCGCATTGCCGCCTGCCGCGTCACGCCGGGCGGGGCAGGGCCCATCGAGATGGTGTCCGCCCCCGGCGCGAGCGCGTACAACCCGACCGTCGTGGCGCTGGACGACGGCTCGCTCTTTGCCGCCTGGGACGCCTTCCGCGACGGGGCCGCCGACATCTACGGCGCCGCCTGCCGCGACGGACGCTGGCACAAGCAGCGCCGCCTGACCAGCGATCCGCGCATCGAGCGGCACCCGCACCTGGCGGCACGCGGCACCGACGTCTGGATGACCTGGCAGGCCCAGTCGTACCCGCTCAAGAAGATCAACCACGTGACCGAGCAGCGGATTGCCGTGGCCCGCGTATCGGCCGACGGCGGCCTGCTGGCCCCCGTGGGCCACGCGACGCACGTCCTCGGGTGCCCCGGCCTGGTGTTGCGGCCACGGGTGGCGTTCGGCCCGGCCGGCCGGCTCTGGCTCTCGGCACGCCGGTCCCTGGGCCAACACGCCGGATGGGAACCCATCGTCTGGTGCTGCGGCGGCGAGGCGTGGATCGGGCCCGTCAGCCTTCTGCCCCAGCAGGGCCGGTGGCGGCCGGTGACCCTGGCGTGGGGCGACGGCGGAGGCCGGGCGGTTTGCCAGTTCGACGACCTGCCCGCCGCCTGGCGCGAGCACGGCATTCACCCGGACTGGAAGTCCGGCCTGGCGGTCCGGGCGCTGCCCGCCGCCGACCTGCCGCCCGCGGAGCCGCCGAACGTCGAGCCCCTGGCCATGCCCCAGACCGACTTCTCGCTCGCCGAGAAGATCGACGCCGTCGCCGCACACCTGCCGCGCCAGACCGCCGAGCAGGCCGGCCGCCGGCTCACCCTGTTCTGGGGCGACTTCCACGATCACACCGACCTCTCGGTCTGCGTCCGCGACAAGAACCCGCCCGGTCACGACCTTCTGGCCAACGAGCGCGACATCGAGCGGCTCGACTTCGCGGCCCTCACGGACCACGGCTACAACTTCGACCCGCCGCAGTGGGCCTTCAACGCGGCACAGGTCCGCGCCAACCACGACCCCGGCCGCTTCGTCACCTTCCTGGCCGAGGAATGGACCAGCGACCACGTCCCCTACGAGCCCCCGCGTTTCGCCACCCAGGTGAAGACCGGCACGCGCGTGGCGCTGCGCCGGTACGGGCACCGGAACCTCATCTTCCTCGACCCGTACGGGACACGGTTCTTCGATTCGCGCGACGGCGACATCCCGCCCGCCGACGTGTGGACTCAGTTCGAGCCGGGCCAGGTCATCGCCATTCCTCACCAACTGGCCGACCTGGGGAACCGGCCGACCGACTGGTCCGGCCACGATCCGCGGTACCAACCCGTGGCCGAGATCTGGCAGACCCGCGGCTCCTACGAGTACACGGGGTGCCCCCGGCAGGCAGGACGATCGATGAACGAACCCGGCCGCTACCTCCAGGACGCCTGGGCGCGCGGCCTTGTCATCGGCGTCATCGCCAGCCCCGACCACGGCGGCGGCGACGGCAAGGTGGGCGTCTGGGCCACCGATCTGACGCGCGACGCCATCTTCCGGGCCGTCCTGGCCCGGCACACCTTCGGAACGAGCGGCGCCAAGATGGCTGTGCTCCTGAAGTCCCGCCAGGCCATGATGGGCGACGTCGTCAAGCGGCCGGACGGGCCGATTGCCTTCGCCCTGCGGGCACGGGCCGCACGGCCTGTCCGCGAACTCGTCCTCTTCCGCAACAACCACCCCGTCCACCGCGCCGAGGGCCTCGGCACCGACGTGGACCTCGAGTGGACCGACCCGGCCCCGCCGGCCGCCTCGCCCGACACACCCCGCCTGTGGTACTACGCCCGCATCCAGACCGCCGACGACGAACTCGCCTGGACCAGCCCCATCTGGTTCGAGGCGTAGCACCAGGCGCCGCTTCGTGCCCGGCGGCTGCCGTGCCCACGCTTGCGTGGCCATGGGCCGGCCCACCGGTACCCCCGCCGTACGTTGTTCACCCCGTAGGGTGGGTGCTCTGCACCCACGCGCTTCTTCTCGTCCCCAATCTGGTCTGGGTGACCCCACACATGTCTGTGCGGATGGGGGAGCGCCGGCTGTTCGCCCCGCACGGGGCGTTTGCCCTGTAGCCACGCGGCGCGAGCCCGTGGTGAAAGGAAGGGCGCCTCACCCGGGAAGCCCCGTAGGGGCGCTTGAACCCTCAGTCGCCCCTACGGGGCTCTGTCCTCTCGGCCGTGCCAGCCACCACGGGCTGGCGCCGCGTGGCTACAGCCCAATCGTGCCTAACGGCACGGCCAGCCCAACACAAACGCGGGATGAGTCGGCCGGGGCGTGCCCCCCTGGCACGGCTACGGCTCGTGCCGCGGCCGGCGGCGATCCCGCTGCGACGGCAGCCATTGCACTTGCGGTTGCAGACATTTCGGGGTAGTCTACACACGTCCCGCTCCGGCAGTGGGCATGCTTCGGCACCCTGGCACGGGTACGGCCTGTGCCGTGGCCGGCGGACACGGCGCCGTTCACGTGAGCAAGCGGCATGGCACCAAACTGAATGAAGTCTCGTGTCACCCGAACCCTTGGGATCCGCTGGTGGGCGGGGACCTGAAGACGCGCGGCGTGGTGGCGGACGGGTCTGCGTGGCTGCGGCAGGGCGAGGACGAGGAGGTCTTGAGCCGGCTGCGGTTGCGGACCCGGACGGGCCGCCCCGCGGGCGACGCGGCCTTCGTGGCCCGGCTGGAGGCGCTGAGCGGCCGATGTCTGGCCCCGCGCCAGGGCGGCCGCCCGCGGATAAGGTTCGCCGCCTTAAGCGCCGACCCAAAACATGGGTAGCGTCCCCGGGTTTCCAGGTTTCAAGTCATGAACAGACCAAGAACAACGTGAGGAGCGCGACTATGCGTGGTGACTATCGTTTAGCAGGTGTGGGTATCGTGCTGTTGGCTTCGACCTGGGCGGCGTTTGCGTCCGCCGCGGGGAAGCGGGAGGACCCCGCCAAGGCGGCGCCTCCGCCGGCGCCGGCGACGTTGCCCGCCGGCTACGATCCCGCGCGCCTCGGCGCCGAGCTCCTGGTCGGCGAGTCGTGGCAGGGGCTGGTTGCAGCCGGCACACCGGACAATGGCTGGGCCAACCTCACCAAGACCGGCAGGTTCTCGATCGGCTCGAGCGCGGTCCCATCGAGCCCGTCGGTGTTGGGGATCTTCCCGGATCCGCATGGGACGTTCGGGCAAGTGGTTCGGTATCGCACGCCGGCGGGCACGCCGACGACGATCGAGGACCGCAGGTCCTTCAAACCCTCGGCGCGCGTGTGGGCTCGATCGACGTTTCTCTTCCGGGGAACCGACCCTGCCGGCTTCACCGCGAAGACGCGCACACCCGGCGAGTCCGGGACGCTTAAACTCATCTTCCTCTTTCCGGAGGGCAACAAGACCCGGATGGATTGGGTCCTCACGTCATCGGGCTTTCTCGCGCACGGCTCTCCGCGGCACGGCAACACGGCTGCAGTGCAAGTCCCAATGACGAGCCGGGGTGCCGGGGTGCCGCCGCGGGAGCCGGCAGGCCCGTTCAAAGGCGTCTACGTGACGAGCAAGCCCGCCGGTGCGGCCGCGCACAACATGCTCACGAGCGGCGACTGGTACGAACTCGTCCTGAACTACGAGACGACCGGCCTGACGTCCTACATCCACAGGTGGTTCCTCCGCAGGCTCACGGTCAACGGCGCCTGGGCGCCGTGGCCGACGCCGGTCTGGGTCGGCTGCGCCACGACGAACGGCACGCCGAAGCTCTACCACGAGATCTGGCGCACGGGAAACAAAAGTGGCGCGGCGGACGCGGAGCAGTTCCTCTTCCTTGGCCCGTGGGAAGTGACGTCGGCACAGGATCCGTACGGCTGGGACCGGTACGGGAAGTAGTGTCCATGAAGGATCTCTCACGAACCGGGAAACCTGGGACGCTGCCCATGTGTTTCGCTTGCGCGGGGGCACGTGGCGGGTAGGCATGGGGCCATGCCCCGCATGGCACGGATCCTGATGCCGGATGTGCCGCACCACCCGCCTTCGCCCCTGCTCCGCCAACGCTATACAGGGCTACGGCGGGCAGGCATCACGCAGCGCGGCAACCGGCGCGAGGACGTAACGTCCCCAGGTTTTCGGAACCCCGCCGGGATCCCTATGTTAATGCCATTGGTGTGTGTCACCCAGGCCCGCGTGGGGGGTACTTCGCGGCGAGCGCCCCCGGCTCGGCGACGGCTGAGGCGGGCGGGGCGCCACGGCCCGCGTTCCCTTGCGGTTGGGTGCACGTTCGGATAGTCTAAGCGGGGTCAGGTAAGTTTCTTGCGGTTGATGCGCGGCGGGTCTGGAGTACCTGCCGCGGCATGGCGGTCGCAAGCGCGGTGGGTGCGGAGACCCACCGCGCAAGACCTACGTAAGTCCGCTTAGACGCGTCGAGCGTGCGCCTGCGGGTGTGCTCTTCAGCAAAGGAGCAGGCCGTGCCCAACGGACGACCGGGCGACCACCCGCTCACGGACCTCTTCGGCCACCACCAGGAAGTCTACGGGACGGAGGCCGACGACCTGATCCGCAAAATCGGCGACCTGTGCCCTGCGGAACTCGACGAGTGGTGGCATCGGGAGATCGCGCCGCTCGGCGACCGCGATGAGATTCTCAACCGGGCCCGCCTGCGGCACGCGGAACTGCTGAGGCGGGCACAAGAGAGCGGAGAGGTACGGGAGTAGATGCGGCATCATCGGCGGCGCGGTTCCCGCTGAGGCGCATAACGTCAGGTCAACAAAAAGGAGCGGAAGGTGAAAACGCACGTGGTGTTTGCGCTGTGCCTGGTCGTCGCCGGCGTCCTGGCAGGGGGGTGTCAGTCAACTCCAACGAAAGGTCACGGCGCCGAGGGTTGGGCGACGCAGATTGCGGGGACTTACAAGGGCGGCATGTGGGGCGGCGAAACCAAGTATCCCGGGACAACGACGTTCTCCGTGGGTGCGAACGGCGCGTTGAAGGGCACCTACGAGTTGGATGAGAACGGAACGGCCGTCCCGGGTAAACTCTCTAATTGCCGCGTCGTCGGTCCCCGTCAACTGGCGTGCCGGTGGGAAGACAAGAACGGCGCCGGCGACCTGGCGATCACGTTCACAGAGAATCTGTCCCAGTTTGACGGCTTCTGGACGTTGGACGGCGACCCACAGAAGCACCGCTGGAACGGGACACGATAAGGGCCTGCCCAACCGCTGCACCGGCCGGCTGATCACCGCTGCGAGTTGTGGGGCAGGCGCGCCGCACGCGCCCTGCCTTCAACCCGCAGGAGTTCGCCGGCGCCGGGCGCCAGATCGAACGTCACCACGTTATCGGAGACGGTCAGCGGCCGCCAGGCGCCTGTCCCGCGGTCAAAGAGGCTCACCGCGAGTTTCCCCTCCGCCTTGAACTGAAGGACCATCCGCTGCGGGGCGAAGGCGTTGTGGTTGGCCACGAAGAGGGCATCCTCGCCGCCGGGGTAGGCGAAGAGGCCGACCACGGCTTCACCGCGCGTCACCTGGAGCCAGCAGTCCCCAGGGAACGGCGTGCAGTGCGGCGGGACGCCCGCCTCCTTGTCCTTGTCGTCCGCCGTCTTCGTCGTGGGTGTGGAGTAGACGGCGGTGGGCCTGCCGATCCGCATGAGTTCGGCGTAGAGGCGGTGCACCTGGCGGCCGACGCGGACGAGGTGATGTTCCGGGTTCCACTCGCCGGTCCGGGCGTTCCACGGACCGCCGATGAACCAGATGACCACCTTGAGGCCGTGGGCCAGCGACGTGTTGAGGGTGTAGAGGTTGCGGTTGTAATCGTGCACCAGGATCCAGCGTCCGAGCCAGGCGTTGCGCTCGCCGAGCAGCCCCTGGTACCACTTCAGCAGGGCGAAGTGCCAGATCATCCCCCTCTGCCAGTGGTAGTCGTAGTAGCCGAAGACGCCGGGGTTGCCCTTGACGGCCTGCGGGTAGGAGTTGCGGTAGGTGCCGACCCACACGGGATGGGTGGGGTCCCACCGGCGGAGCATGGCGAGGCAGTCGTTGACGTCGCTAGAGAACGGGCGGCCGAAGAAGGCGAGTTTCTCGTTCCACAGGTTGTAGCCCCAGACGGCGGGTTCGCCGCGCACCTTCCGGCAGATGGCCTCGACGGCGGCCTGCTGCTCGGGGCGGCGGATGTCGGTCCGGGCGTCGTCGTGCCACGCCAGGACGTCGATCATCATCTTCACACCGTGCCGGCGGCAGATGGGCACACGCCAGTCGCGGTAGACGCAGTGGATGGTGTTGAAGCCGGCGCCGGCCAGTTTCCGCACCACCTCCTCGAAGGCGGCCGGGTCCTTCGGCCAGTGGTCGATCGTGCCGTAACCGGGCGAGAAGGTGAAGGCGAACTCCGAGGGCGCGGGCGGGGCCGGTGGGGCGGGCACGGGTGCGCCGACAGCCTCTGCCGGTTCCGGCGACGCGGCCGGACAGGCCGGAGCGAACCACGCGCCTGCGGCCACGGCGAAGACGAAGATAAGGTGCTTCACGACGAGCGCCGGGCCTCCACCCATGTCTCACCGACGCCGGAGCACGCCCCGGCCTGCGTGTGCTCGACCGCTCACTTGGCGGCGGCGCGGCCGAAGTGCCGGTCGGCGGCGTTCATGTACTGCTGCCAGTCGTACTCGGTCACGTTGTGGCCGCCGGTCCGGATGTGGTAAGAGATGGTGCCGAGGGTCGGCTGGTCGAGGCCGGGCATCTCCTTGGCGGCCATGCCGCCCGTGCCGAGGAGGCGGTAGACGGGGTCGGCCCCCTTGGCCGCCAGGAACTCGCCGCGCGGGTCGGCCCAGCGGTCTTCCTCGGCGCTGGCCACGCAGACGGGCCGCGGGGCGACAAGAGCGATGAGCATGTGCTGGTCCACGGGGCAATCGGCCTCGCGGTCGTTGTATTTCTTGAAGTTCTCGCAGAACCAGTGGGGGAACGACGTATTGATCCGGCCGACGGTCTCGCCGAGCCGCCGCCGGCTGAGCGCCGCCCCGCCGCAACCCGAATCGTTCGAGATGACCAGGGCAAACCGCTCGTCGCTTGCCCCCGCCCAGAGGGCGGTCTTGCCGAGCCGCGAGTGTCCCATGACGGCCACGTGCTTGTGGTCGATTGCGTCGTCGGTCTCGAAGTAGTCCATGGCGCGGCTGAGGCCCCAGGCCCAGGCGGCGATGGTGCCCCAGGCGTCGGGCGGCCGCTCGCCCGCCTTGTCGAAGGCGCCGTGGACGCCGTTCTTGAAGTTGTCGTGGAAGTCGGGGTCGATGTCACCGCAGTAGATGGTCGCCACGCCGTACCCGCGCGCCAGGATCGCTTCGACGGGCCACCGCGACGCCGACTTGCCGCGCGTCTCTTCCGTGGCACGGTTCTTGACGGCGCCCGCGCCCTTGGAGCGCATCCACCGGGTGGAGAGGCGGATGGCCGGATCGGATTGGGTGGCGTGGTTGCCGGCGAAGTTGAGGCCGACGAACGTGGGCACCGGCTTCTTCGCCGCGTTCGGCAAGTAGATGAGGATGTCCATGGAGGGGCCGTCTTCGGCGCCCGTGAAGAAGACGGTGACCTGTTTGCGGGTCGCCTTGCCGCCGAGGGCTTTCGCATCGGAATCGAAGACCTTGAAGGTCATCTTCTCGGGCCGGCCCGGCGCGCGGCCGTAGACGTGGGTCTGGAAGAGGCGGAGGATCTCGGGCCGGCGCGTCGTACGCCACATCTCGGCGCTGGCGACCTTCTCGCCGCTCTCGGTCACCAGCGGGTCGGGCAAGGTGTACGCGGGCACCTTGCTCTCGTCGTAGTTGGTCGGCGTCGGTCCGGCCATGGCCGCAACGGTACCAAGAAAGAGGGCCGCGGACAAGACGATGGATAGGGTGGCGCTGGGCATGGGGGTCTCGCTCCTTCTTCAGAGGCTCTACGACAGATTACCGGCGTGGGTGCGGAAGGCAAGGGGAAACGGCCGTGCCGCCGGTTCCGGGCGCATGCTTTCGCGAGCGAAAGCATGGCACCCGCTCATCACTTGTCCCACGTCGGCTCTTGATTCTTCGCGAACCACCCGAGCAGCAGGGCTTTGCGTGGCGTGGGTTCGGCGGTGGGACGGTTGTCGGCGCGGTCGGGGCCGTGTTCGACGCTCCAGCCGTTCCACTCGCGGAAGGCGTGGTACGTCCAGTCCCAGCCGTGCTTCTCGAAGACGTCGATGCAGTCTTTCAGGTACCGGTAAGCGCTTCCGTCGGGGGCCCAGCGGATGGCGCTGAACTCGCCCAGGAAGATGTGCACGTTGTACGTCTTCTGGAAGGCGATGGCGGCGCGGAGACCTTCCTCCAGCCGGTCCTTGTTCCACTCCTTCCCTTCAATCACGCCGGGGTAACGCAGCGGCGGCTTCCGGTCGTACACGCCCTGGTGGGTGAAGCGGTGCGGCTTGTACATGTGGACGCTGTAGACGACGTTCGGCACGTCGAGGGGCACGAGATTCTCGAGTCCGTCAGGCCCGCCCCACGGGGCCGGTTCGACGATGATCGCCCGGTCGGGGTCAATCTTGCGGATGGCCTTGGCGCAGCGCTCGGCCAGGCCCTGCCAGTCGAGGGCGTCCTCGGCCATGCCTTCTTCGAGCGGCTCGTTCAGGAGGTCGTAGCCCCAGATGCACTTCGTGTCCTTATACCGTCGGGCCATCTGCTCCCAGATTTCGACGAAGCGGTCCTGCATCCGTTTGCTGGTGAAGAGGCTGCGGCCGGGCTTGGCCCAGTGGCCGGGACCCGTGTGCAGGTCCACGACGACCATGAGGCCGACCTCCCGGCAGACGGGCAGTGCGGCGTCGAGTTTCTCAAGTTCCGCCTCCAGCCGCCGGTCGTACTCGGCGAGGTCCGCCGTATCGAAGCCGGGCTTGAAGCCGAACAGTTGCCAGCGCACCAGATTCGCCTTCCACTGGCTTGCGAAGGTCCGCAGGTCGTCGGCGGTGGCGTTGGGGCTGACCATGGCGCCACGCAGGCGCGGCAGGTCGTGGCCCTTGTACCTCGGTCCCTTGTGGACGCGGGCGGCGGTCGCCAGCGGTGCGCGGCGGACGGCGACGCGGACGTCGTCGAACCAGACCTTGCCGGTCACCAGTTCCAGGCCCAGCCGCAGGGTCATCGTCTGGGCGTCTTTGGGGACGTAGGCGCCCCAGACGACGTTCTTCCAGTCGAAGGTTCCGACGCCTAGTCCGGCCTGCGGCCACAGGGGGCCGCCGGGCGTCGTGATGGGGGCCATGAACTTGATGCCGTTCCATTCGTTCGGCTTCGCGGAGACGTTCTCGGCCTTGACGCGGGCCGAGAAGATGAGTTTGCATCCCCGCACCCGCGCGGCAGGCAGGGGGATGTCGGCGTGCGCCCCGGCGCCCTTGTCGGTGCTCTCGACGAGAAGAGCGCCCGAGTCGAGGCGGACGGTCCCTGCGCGTGCGGGCCAGCGCGAAAGGGCGTCGGCGGCGTCGAACGTCTCGGCCAGGACCACGTCGCCCACCTTCGGCTCGGCGGCTTCGCACCGTACGACGGCGGGGAGAAGGCACAGGCATGAGGCAACAAGGATGACGCTGCGCATACGAAAGCCCCCAGAAGTCAGCGAGCGCGATTTAGCCGCGGGGCTTGCCCCGCGCGCTGCGCAAGCGCCCCGACCGACGAGGGCATTCTCGCGCGAGCGCCACGAGGATGCAACGGTCTTGCGGCCGCCCTTACCGCTGCCCGCCCGCGATGCTGCGATACGCTCTGAGGAAGGAGTCGGAGTAGATCTGTTTGTTCATGAGCATCTCGGCGGTGGCGACGATATCGACGAGCGGCTCATCGAGGACGTCGATGATGGCCGAATCGCACCCGTGGCTGATCGCCATGGCCAGGAACGTGCGGTTGATGAGGCTCCGTTCGGCGGTGCCCTGGCTGAGGTTCGAGAGGCCCATCGTAATATGCGGCGGCGGGTCGGACATCAGGAGAATCTGATCGATGGCCTGAAGGATGTTGCCCGGCTGCTCCTGCGCCCCCGGGACGTTGACGGGCAGGATGATGGGGTCGATGAAGAGGCGGTCGGGTGTCATCCCGAGTTCCATGCCCTTGGTGATGATCTCGGCGGCGATGGCGACGCGCATGTCCACGTTCTGGGGCACGCCCTCGATGTTCATGGTCAGGGCGATGATGCTGCCGCCGGCCGAGTTGGCCATCTCGACGTACTTGTCGAGCACCTCCGGGTCGCTCTTCTTGTCGAGCGGCGTGGAATTGAGGAGCACGCCGCGCGACGTGTCGCAGACCTCCAGGCCGGCCTTGATGACGTCGGGTTTCTGGCTATCCAGGCACAGGGGCGTTTTGCAGGCGCCCTGGGCGGTCTCGACGAGCCACTTGATGGCGTCCTCCTGGTCGGCGGCAGCGGTGCCGACGTTGATGTCGAGGTAGGCGGCCCCGGCCGCGGTCTGGCTCTTGGCGAGTTCGACGATGGGCCCGGGGTCCTTGTCGGCGATGGCGGCCTTGACGTCGAGGAACTGCCCGTTGATGCGTTCGGCGATAGCGATCATCTCTTTCTCCCGTTGGTGCGTGCACGACCCATACGTGTGCGAAGCCGTTTCGAGCCTCGCCCGTTTCGAGCCTCGCCCGTTTCGAGCCCCGGCCGTTTCGAGCCGCGACCTCTGGTCGCGGATATCCCCGACCCAAGGTCGGGGCTCGGCCGCGGCGTGCGTTACGCCTCGCCCCAGAGCCCGTTGATGTAGGCCTGGGTGGTGGCGATGGCCTTCGGGTGCCGCATGCGGACGATGTCCACGCCCGATTGGATCAGGGCGATGGCGGTGGTGGCTTCCCAGAGAGGTCCGCGTCTGGCGGCGTCGCCCCATTCGGGGGCGTCCTGGTCGGGTGTCTTGGCCTCCTTGGCCCGCCAGGCCTCGCTGCCGACGTCGCAGATGAGGGGCATGGCCATGAGTTTGTCGCCGCCGAGGGCCGCCAGCCGCTGCCGCTCCTGCAGCGAGTACGCGTACTCCAGACCGTAGCCCAAGGCGCCGGTCGTCTGGAACATGACCATCCGTTCGAGCGGGAACCCCATGTCCGAGACGAGGATGTTGACCTGCTTGGCGATGTTGATGTCGAGCGGCGCCTCGCTGATGAGGAAGTGGCCGTCGGCCAGCGCGATGGCCGTCAGGTTCTTGTAGTTGTCCTCGGTGACGGTGCCGAGCAGGACGTTCCGGCCCTTGGCGGCTTCCGAGACTTTCGGCATGACGGCGTTGTCCTTGTCCGGGGTGCCGCACCCCCACAGGATGACGGGCACCTTGACGGCATCGAGGACCTTCTTGGCCACCTCGACGGCGTGGTCGGCGCCGCGGTCGCCCTTGTCGGGATGGATGCCGTCGAACTTGACGCAGATAAGTTCGGCGCCGAACTCCTCGACGCCCTTCCTGGCCCAGGCGGCGGGGTCGTCGAGAACATCGGCGTAGGCCTCGGCCAGGACGGGCGGCCATTCTTCGGGCGGTGCGTCGAGCACATCGACGGCGATGACGGGCCTGTGGCCGGTGGCCTGGCGGTCGCCCCCGTGGGGGACCGTCTTGGCGCCGCCGATAGTGACGGACTGGCGGTCGCCGCCGCCGAGCGTGATCTCGTTGACCCGGCCCGAGTACGCATCCTTGACGGGCGGTAGCGGCATGGTTCCTCCTTTGGCTAGGTGCACTGCGTTGCTTTGTCGGCGTTCAGTATCCCGGCGAGGGCGTCACCGACGGCTCCGGCGGCCGGCCCGTCGGCCGGCAGGTCGAAGACCGTGGCGCCTCGCGTCGAACCTTCGAGGACGGCGTCGTCGTACGGGACGACGCCGATCGCCGGCAGGTCGGCTCCGAGTGTCTCGATCAGCGCCGGGTCGGCCACCTTGTTCCAGAGGACGCCGCGCCGGCGCACGGTAATCGGCAGCCGTTCGGAAAGGCCGAGGATGCGCCTGGCCGTGGCGGCGCCGACGGCGGTGGCCTCGGCCACCACGACGAGGAACTCGACGGCGTCGGTCGTGCGGCGCGAGAGGTGCTCCATCCCGGCCTCGTTGTCGAGCACGATGTACGGATAGTCGCCGGCCGCCTCGTCGAGGTACTTGCGGATGAGGTTGTTGACGGCGCAGTAACACTTGGGCCCTTCCGGGAGGCCCATCGTCAGGAGGTCGAAGCCCTTGGCCTCGGCGACGGCCCGGTGGACGGCGTACTCGAAGGCGACCTCGCGGTTGGCGTTGGCGCCGTCGAGTTCGCGGTTGAGGACGGCGTCGCGGATGTCGGCCACGGTGGTCTCGGGCTCGACCCCCAGGGCCAGGCCCAGGCAGGCGTTCGGGTCGGCGTCCACTGCCAGGACGGGCCGCCCGGTCTGCTCGACGAGGCGTCGGACGATCAGGGCGGCGACGGTCGTCTTGCCGCTTCCCCCTTTGCCCGAGATGGCGATCGTCGTGCTCATGCCTTGACGCGTTTCTCCTGGGGACCGGCCCCGGCCGCGCCTTGCCGCGCGCTCGGGAACCTCGCCATATCCGTGTGCGGCAGGAAGTTGGCCTGCATGAAGGCGTCCATGTACTTGGGGTGGTTCATGAGGTCGAAGTAGGTCATGCGGTCGGCGATCTCTTCGGCCTTGGCGAGGGCCTTGCGGCTCATGATGGCCATCTTGGCCCCGGCGACGGAGGTGTTGCCGACGAAGTGGATCCGTTCGGGCGGGATGTCGGGCAACATGCCGATGGCGATGGCCTTGCGGACGTCGAGGTAGTTGCCGAACCCTCCGGCCACGTAGATGGCTTCGAGCCCGTCGTAGGTGGTTCCAGTGGATTCCATGAGGATCTGGATGGCGGCATAGACGCCGGCCTTGGACCGGACGAGGTTCGAGACGTCGGCCTGGGTGATGACGATGGCGTCCTGCCCGTCGCGGGCCGGCACGAGGGTGAACTCGGGCCCGTCGGGCCCCTCGGCCAGTCGCGGGTCGTCGGCGCCGGCGAAGCGGCCGGTCCGGTCAATCGCGCCGATCTCCAGAAGCCCGGCGAGGGTGTCGAGCAGCCCGGTGCCGCACAGGCCGCGCGGCGCCTCGGTGCCGATCGTCTGGAACTCGAATTCGCCGCCTTCGGTCACGGCGGCGCGTTCGATCGCGCCCGCCGCGGCCCGCATGCCGTGCTTGATGCCGGAACCCTCGAAGGCCGGCCCGGCCGAGGACGACGCGCAGACCATCCACTCCTTCGACCCCAGGACGACCTCGCCGTTGGTGCCGATGTCGATGAACAGGCTGAGGCCCGGCGCCTCGTGGAGGCGTGTCGTGAGGACGCCGGCCACGATGTCGCTTCCGACGTAAGCGCCGACGGCCGGCAGGACATACAGGATTCCGCGTTTGTTGATGCGGATGCCGGCCTCGGCCGCCCGGATGGGCGGGATCCACGCGGCGCTCGGCACGTAGGGCGTGCGACGGATGCGGCGAGGGTCGAGGTTCAGCAGGAAGTGGACCATGGCCGTGTTGCCCGCGCAGATGACCGAGGCGATGCACTGCAACTCAATGCCCTGGCGGACGGCCAGCGTCTGGACGAGGTCGTTGACGTCGTGGACGATGCGGCGCTGCATCTCCTCGAAGGCGTCGTGCTCCTCGGCGTAGATGATGCGGCGGATGTAATCGTCGCCAAAGTGCATCTGGGAGTTGTAGGTGGCCTCGGCGTCGATGGTGGCGGCCGCGTCCAGGTCCACGAGTTGAGCGACGACCGTGGTCGTTCCGAGGTCCACGACGACGGCATAGTTGCACCGGCTGGTGTCGCCCGGTTCAACGTCCACGACCTCGGCCACCCCTCCGCGCTCCGCCACGATGGCGGTGACCTTGTACTCGGTCCTCTGGAGCAGGGCGGGCAACTGCTGGAGGATGCGGTAGCCGGTCTGCAGGAGCGGCACGTCGAGGCGTTCGCGGATGGCCATGTACAGCCGCTCGTGGTCGGCCACCTGGTCCTCCATGGTGGGGGGCGACATCTCGAGGTAGAGTCTGCGGACCAGGGGCTCGAACGGGAAAACGCCCTCGCCGAGGTCTTCGCCGGGCAGTTCGCTGAAGCGGTGGGCGTCGCTATCGACGACGATGCGGCCGGTGTCGAGGGCATGGCTGCGGGGAACCGTGACGGTCAGGTCCGAGCGGATGCGTGCCTGGCACGCCAGGACGGTGTTCTCGCGTGTTTCCTGCGGGGAGAGGAGGGTGGTGGGGGGCGATTCGACCTCGCCGGCGTTGACGACGACCTTGCACTTGCCGCAGTACCCGTCGCCGCCGCAGATGCTCGTCAGATAAACGCCGGCCCGGCGAGCCGCATCGAGGATGGTGGCGCCGACGGGCACCTCGGTCTTGAGGCCCGAGGGCTCGAAGAGGATGCGGCACGGTTTGCGTTTTCTCTGAGGCATGGGTCATTCGTCCTGCGACGTAAGGGCGTGGCATGCTGCGCCCCTACCGCGTGCGGTCACGAGGTCCAGACCTCCTTGAGGTACCGTGGGATGACGTTGGATTCGCGTGGTCCGACGAGGATTTCCCATCCGGTTGCCTCTTCCAGTTTGCCGCTCATCACGGCCACGTAGCCGGGGATGATGAGTTTGCGGTGCTTGACCTTCGATTCGACATCGGCGTCTTCCAGGGCCTTGGCAACGGTCTTCTCGTTGAGTTTGTCGCCGGAGTAGGCGGTCAGGACGCTCGTGCCCTCGGTATCGACGCAGAGGATCCATGCCGGCACGCGGCTGGCCTCGACGTCGCCCTCGACCGTGTAGTAGGTCAGCGAGAAGTTCGTGGTGAACAGGACGGGGCTGTCGTCGCCGGCCTCGCCGACGGCGTACAGGTCGGGCTTGACCTGGACGGGCTTCTGCGGGTCGGTATAGATGTTCTGGCGGCTGGTGAGCAGCGGGAGCAGGGCCCACGGCTGGAGCGTCTCGACAACGACGATGCCGGCGTACTTGCACAAGAGGGCCGAGGCCCGGCCAACCTGGTCCTCGGGTTCGCCGTCGGTGGCGAACGCGAGGGTCGGAAAGCCGAGCGGCCGGAAGGCGCTCTTGAGGGCAAGGTTGCGGATGGTCGTCATGCCGGTCACCTCGGCCCAGCCGTCCGTGGCGTCGAGCCAGAGGACGATCTGCTCGCAGCCGGCGCCCTTAAGTTTCTCGGTCAGGTCGGCCAGGGCCTCGGGGTCGGCGGCCCGTGCCACAAGGGGGCACCCGGCGCCCGAGGCCACCTTGGCCATGGCGTCGGCGGTGTCGGCGGTGGCGGCACAGAGGAGCGGCCTGGCGTCCTTGACCTTCTCGACGGCGGCAGCGGCGGCGTCAGGACTGTCGGTCACGAGGATGATGGCCTTTCCGGTGGCCTTGGCCGTTTCGGCGGCGGCGGCGAACCTGGCCGCATCGCCGGAGGCGTTCATCACGGCGATCGCCTCGACGGGCATGGCCTGGCCGATCCGCTCAAAAGCAAAGCCCCGGATGGTGTCGGCCCGGGCCTTCATCGCGGCGTCGTCAAGATCATCGGGCAGCGTGATGGCGACGACCGTGGGGCTGTAGAACTTCTCTTCGTGGCGGAAGAGGACGGTCTCGCCGCCGATCTTGCACGCGCCGTCTCCTGTGCCGAACGTGACC
>Ga0307379_10006224_pt1 | contig 16465 bp, 10 predicted proteins | sample UN2MG_FD_202237 | JGI IMG/M metagenome (GOLD analysis project Ga0307379, IMG submission 202237) | Soil microbial communities from Risofladan, Vaasa, Finland - UN-2 | ecosystem: Environmental > Terrestrial > Soil > Coastal area > Acid sulfate soil | place: Finland: Risofladan, Vaasa | collected... | reverse complement strand
TGTTATCATGCTGTTTATACCCATATCTTTAGCATACTTGAGCCCTATGTAGGCTGTTAGATCATTTGGAATCGCGGGATCAAAACTCTCCAGTATCTTTATGACTTTTGGAATGGTGGCAATAGCCTCATCAATTTTCACGGTCCTGTGGTAATGCTCCAGTTTCAGAAATTTCACCGCCTTGCCGGCATAATACCGATCTTCACCATACGACTCAAGCCCGACTGAGATGGCCTTGCTGTTTTTGGCATAAGCAGCCACAAGAGCAGAATCAAGGCCGCCGGAAAAGAGTATTCCCTCCGCCCTGTTTTTGCTGACTGCTTTGGCAAATCTCTTTTTCAGTTCGTGAAAAAGAAATTTCTTATCCTTATTCATGTCTTATTTCTCAATTCCATCCCTTGCCTGCACGCCCTTCTGATAGTAGTGCTTGATCTCCTTCATCTCCGTTACCAGGTCAGCCTCTTCGATAATCTTTGGATCTGCATTTCTGCCTGTAATAATCAGCTCCACCTCTTCCGGCCTTGCCCGTATAAAATCCAGCAGATCATCTACGGAAAAGAGATTATAATAAGTAGCAATATTAGCCTCATCGAGAATGATCATCTGATACTTGCCGGAGCACATGATCTCTTTAACCTCTTTGAGCCCTCCTTGAGCAGCTCGAATATCTTCCTTGTCCGGGTCTTTGTTAATAAAACAGTCCCTGCCGTATTGTTTTAATGTAATAAACTCTGACAGCTTTGCCAGGCTATAGAGTTCGCTGTACTTCATTCCCTTGACAAACTGGGCAATATATACTTTTAAGCCGGCACCTGCGGCACGCAGGGCAAGTCCAAAAGCAGCCGTTGTTTTGCCTTTACCATTGCCTGTGTAAACCTGGACGTATCCCTTCATTAATTCCTCCAAACGATTTATTTTTAATCATAAGGAAAGTCCTCTTTAAAAAGTTACCTTAATACCGCCATAAAAGCCGATACCTGGTTCGCCATATTGATAAACTGATTGATGCTTCTGATCGGTCAGATTCTCCACCCTTCCAAAAATTTTAAGCCATTTCATTATATCATAGGAAGCAGCAAGATTATAGAGTGTATAATCCGGCATTGATTCGCTGTTGTCTGAGTTCCGATATCTTTTACCCACATACTGCGCGTTGAGGTTAACATTCAGCTTTTCCAGCGGTTTGACATTTATGGAAGCACCTCCTGTATGTTGCGGGCGGTATATCAAATAATTGCCTTTGTTTGCATCCCCCGCAGTCTCGTTTTTTGCCTCAGTATAGGTGTAATGAACATCGAAGGTCAGCCATGTTAAGGGCTTAACAGAAAAACAGGTTTCCCAGCCTTCAGTTTTGACCTTACCAACATTATAATATTTCCAAGTATCCCAATTCCAATCAATCAAATCATCAATCCTGATAAGAAAGTAAGTTACGGATAGCAATAAATTTTTATCGAACAAATCCTGAACTATACCCAGATCATACCCTTTGCTTTCTTCAGGCTTAAGATTAGTATCACCATAGCTTGAATAAAGTTGATAGAGAGAGGGGGCGCGAAAACCTGTGCCATAGCTCCCTCTAACCTTGGTCCCCGTTTTCTCATAGAAATAGGCCAGCGCGCCCTTATATGTGTCCTCACCGCCAAAGGTTTGATGATCATCATGGCGGGCTCCAAGCGTAAACGAAAAACCCTTAAACGGGGTTAATTTATTCTGGACAAAGAAACTCTTGGTATTGACACTTTTGTTCGTGATGTTACTCGATGTGCTCCGGTTATCCCCATCTTCTTCCTGATAATCAAATCCGGCTGTAACAGCATCAATTTCTCCGATGAAGAAATTGTGCTGCCAGGATGCGGCCTTAATGGTTCCATTATATAGATCGTCAAAGGCTCCGTCTTTGGTATATTCTCTTTTGGTCTCTGTAATGCCAAGTTTGATGACATGCTGCCACCAGTCAAAAAGATCCTGGTCGAAATTTGTGGCAACACTGGTAATATCAGTATCCAGAACCTTGTCGGCATCAGCTACAGGATCATCATCAAGATCCATAGAGGATTTGGATTGACGCGCGGAAAAGCCCATTCTTACCGTTTCACTAATCTGTCCGTCAACACGGGCGGAGATATTGGTATTGTGGTAATAATCCCTTTCGGTATTTCCCAGGTCTTCATCGGCCCTTGACACATACTTCATGTCTAACCGTGATACAGACGCAGCATAGTTAATCTTATCATTTGACCCGCTGACACCTATTTTCTCCCTGAATGTCTCAAGCGATCCTCCTTCAGAAAACAGGTAAAACTCCGGCTTGCCTTTGCCTTTCTTTGTAATGATATTTATGACGCCCCCAATGGCGTCTGATCCGTATAAAACGCCCTGGGCTCCGCGAACGATTTCGATTCTTTCAATGTTGTCCGTGGACAGATCGCTAATACTCATTTTTCCATCGCCAGCCATCGGATCACCCACCCGCACGCCATCAATCATAATTAAGGTATGAGCATTGTTTGTCCCGCGCATATATATCGATGAATCACCGCCCGGCGATCCATATTGCGCGACGGAAATACCGGAAACATCTTTGAGAACATCAACCACGGTCTGCTTTCCTTTTTTTTGAATCTCCTCTTCTGTAATAATGGTCACGGAATCAGGTGAATATTTTAAAGACTCTTCTATCCTGCTTGCCGTTACCACTGTTTCTTCCATTGTTACAACAGCCCCCTCTTCCTGCGCAAAAATCGGTACAGGTAAGGCAAAAAACATAAATACTAATAATACTGCCGCACGACTTAACAACCTCTTCATTTTCTTATTTCTCCTTCCCCCTCGGTCAGAATTGTTGTTTAATCCATCAAATAAGTCTCCTGGCTTGCGGCAATTCCTACTCTCCACACCTTCCCAATCACCATTCTGGAAATCAGTGGCATTAAAGTGGGTTTCGTTCCGCCTACAGTTGCGGGGCAGCGCCGGCATCTGACCGGCTTCCTTGATCTGACAGATTGCAAAAAAAAATCCCCAAACCGATATTAAATCGATCCGGGGATGTCCCTTTTTTCCTTTGGATCTGCTAAGGCCTATTTCTCGTCCTCGAAGATAAAGCCAATAGTTTAAGCAGGTTTTCTGACTCTCCCGCCTCTTTAGCGGCCTTCCCGTTTCTGTTTTGAGAAACAGTGACGTACTAATGCTAAAAAGGTTTCTTTTTCGAAAAAAAGGCGGGATTACAGCGGCGGGCCCGTCCCTGATTCACACAGGGTTCCCTATTAAGCTCAATATAAGCGCCTAAACTATATTTTTTTTAAACTATTTGTATTATGGAATCAAGAATTTTTTCTGCAATCAAGCTTGACAATCTCGTAAAAAGTCCAAGCAATACGTCATTGCGATCGAAGCAAAGCAATCTCGTATAAGATAAGTGCTTATATTTATTAGATTGCTTCAGCTCCGCCTCGCAACCGTTGCACTCCTCGCAATAACTTGGAGAATGACTTTTTACGAGTTCATCAAGCTTCAAGTGTGATTAAATTTAAAGAAGGCAGCTGTTTAATGGTTTAAATTTCAAACTTTGTTTATGATCTCAGCCACAGAGAGTGTGACTATATCCATAAACTTAATGTATCCTTTATCGGCAGGGTCGAGCAGATCCATGACACGTGAGTAAGTACTTTTGACGAATATATCCTTGCCGTGCTCTTTACGCCTGATACCAAAATCAATATCATTGAGTTCTTCAAGACTCAGTTTGTTTAGAAAATTTTTTGTTGCCCAAATGGATCCAAAACGTGCTAAATCGGATAACCTGCCTGCATAATTGATGGTATCCCCAAGTGCTGTATATTCTATTGCCGAAGTGCGTATGCTCCCAAAAAATTCTTTGCCTTCATTAATACCGATGTTCAGATAAAGGTCGTTCGTCCATTTTTTACGCATTTTCCATTCATTGCTAAATTCAGTCATTTTTTTCCTCAGTTCAAGAGCACAATTAATGGCATCTAAAATATAATTAGATCCTGGTTTCTTTATAAAGTAATACAAAAATCCATCACCTGAATGCTTACCATGAATACCCTGGTATTTTTCAAAGGAACCTGCCAAAGTTTTCCAGAGCTGATTAATTAACTCAAAATATTCGAAAGGGGGCAACTCTGCACTGATTTTAACTGAATCTTGAATATCCGCCACAAGCACACAGAGTGAAAACATAGAAGGCATGCGTTGTCCAAGCAATTCATTTATTACTCTTTGTCGGTTAAATAATAATTGCCTTATCTCGTCGTTATCGCTATCAGAAGGAATATATACAAAGAATATACCTTCTCTAAAAAATAAGGTATAGATTTCATATTGTTCCACCGATTCATTCTGCTTAACAAATTTGATATGATTTTTGTTTACGACGTTTTCTGCAGAAGTTGGATGGTCATCGTAAATCTTTTCTAAAAAGCTGACAGTACCTTTAGAAATCCCCTCATATAGCTCTGATATAATATTTTTAGGAAATATGGGCTTTAAAGATGCTAGGTGGAAAGTCACTATTTCCTCCCAGTTCCGAACATTGCTGTGGAATTCCCAATCAAAGAGTAATTTGAAAACGTTTCTCGATTCTGAATCATCCATTAATCTTATCGGACGTTTAAAAATCTGATCCTCGGCTTCGCGATTTATCCACTCTATTTCAAAGTTTCGGTTGATTAAATAAGCCGGAGACTTAACATTTTCTAAAGTTACTTTTATAACTTCGTCATCGGCTCTAATACTCCTGTTGGGTCTTTCTGATACAGAAGTCCTATCCTTTTTGAGTGGGTTTTGGACTGCGTGATTGTACTTGGTGGATTCATCATTTAACGGCATATTTATAAAGCTCTTCGCGATTTCATCCATAGATCGCCCCTCCTGTTTTAGACGCTTTACTATCTCGATACGTTCAAATACAGCTTTGGGAAAGTGTCCGATTCTCTTTGTACTTTTTTGTGTATAAGCTGGTTTCTTAACAACAGGCTTTGGTATAATACCAGCCTTAATGTAATTATTAAGTGTTGCCCTTGAAATATCTGTTTTTAATAGTATTTGTTTGCTTGTAACCCAATTTTCGTCGGTTGAATTAAATATCATAATAGCAACCTATGTTTTTACTTTATTAACTGTCTAACTCACTGTCCCTGTGTCTAAATAAATCGTCTGTATTTTCTCTATTTATATACTAAAAAATCGTTTGTCAAGTATTATTTATGCTGTATAATTAAAGGTAAATTCAGGGGATATACTTTGACCACGTAAGATTTGATGAACCAGTAAAGAAGTTATTAATGGGAGAAAGAAGCAGGTTGGCTAAAGATGCGGCCTGTTGGTTTACAAAGGTTTATTCCTTGCCTGTAACACCGGCTTCTTCAAAAGTAAGCATGTCTGTAAAAATATGCACAGCGCCTTCAATTATACACATAGCAAGCGCACCGCCGGTACCTTCTCCAAGGCGCATGCCAAGATCGAGAATCGGTTCAAGCCCAAGATGCTCCAGCATTAACCTGTGGCCAGGCTCTTCGGAGCAATGCCCGGCAAACAGGTAATCCACAACCGCGGGACAAAGTGCATGAGCAACAAGCGCGCCGGCAGTTGAAATAAACCCGTCAATTACTACAGGTCGTTTATGATATGCACCGGCCAGAATGCACCCGGCAATGCCGCCAATCTCGAAACCCCCGAGTTTTGAAAGAACATCGAGGCCGTCTTCCCTGTTTGGATGGTTTATCTCGATCCCTTTGCGAATCGCTTCCTGCTTTCTGAAAAGACCTTTATCATCCACACCTGTCCCGCGGCCAACCATCTCTTCTATGAGACTACCTGTAAGTACTGTCCCGATGGCCGCAGAAGGGGTAGTATTGCCTATTCCCATATCACCTGTACCGAGAATCTGTACCCCTTTATCAAAAAGACCGGCAGCAAGTTGAAATCCTGTTAATATCGACTTTTCTGCATCTTCACGGGTCATGGCAGGTCCCTGAGAAAGATTGGCCGTGCCTTTTGCCACTTTTTGTATAAAAAAACGATCCCCTCCATTTAGTTTGGCAGGATCAAGATCGGGAACAATACCCATATCAACCACAAAAACATCCGCATTAACCTGCCCTGCAAGAACATTGATGGCTGCGCCGTTGTTTAAAAAGATTTTTATCATCTCACCGGTTACTTCCTGGGGAAAAGCGCTTACCCCTTCCTTCACAACACCGTGGTCTCCGGCCATGACCATAAATGCTTTGCGCTCTATCGAAGGTTTAAGAGTTTCTTGGATACCGCATAAACGTTCCGATATATCATGCAACCTTCCAAGAGCCCTGGCAGGCATCAGCAGTTGAGCTGTTCTTTCACGAGCCTTTTTTATCCATTTTTCATCAACAGGTATAATCTGTTTTACAATCTCAACCAATCCAATATCTCTTGAAACCATTTTCTCTCAACCTCCCAACTATTTTAGGTTCTTCTCCAATTTGGCTGGAAAAGAGGGTTCAATGAGATAACCCGCTTATTTTGCCTTAATTAACTACAACTAACCGGGAGATGATCCCAAATTAATAAAAAAAATATAGGTCAATATAAAGATGGGTTGGCTTATGTGGTGTAATTTGAAGTGAAATCTATCCCTCTCGTGAACCTTTCTCTACATATCTATTTGTTCAGAAAACATTTCCTTTTTTGCGTAGTCATAAAAAAGACGTTTTTTGATAAACAGATCATAAATATCCGGATCAATATGCTTATCCTTTTTCATACACTCCATGATTTTTATCGCATGGGAGAGCTTTGTGAGTTCTTTATATGGTCTGTCCTTGGCAGTCAGCGCTTCAAAAATATCAGCAATAGCCATAATACGCAACTGAAAAGGCATTTCCTTTGACGTCAAACCGCTTGGATAGCCTGATCCATCAAGTTTTTCATGGTGTGATGCAGCGTATTTCGGCACATTTGCCAGTTTTTTTGGAAAGGGGATCTGTTTTAATATCTTGAGAGTCATTTCAGCATGGTTTTCTATAATTTTGCGTTCTTCCTCGGTTAGACTTCCTTCGCGAATACACAGATTCTTTACCTCGTCCTCAGTAAGATAATAATGTTCTTCATTATTTAGTAAATAGGTTTTTTTTGCGATATTTTTAATTTTTTTGATTTTGTCATCATTCATAAATTCTTTTGTCTTGTTACATGCTTTGATAAAATCAAGTTCATTATAAAGCATTTTTAATTCATCGCCAAGGTCCTGCTCAATGCGTTTTATTTTATCCCTGGAATTTTCTTCATTTTTCAGCAATTCGATTTCCTGCTTCAAATATATCTTTTTAATTAAGCCGGCTATAAGATTAAATCTGGTTTCTATAAGAAATATACGGTCAAATATAGTCTCAAGTTTTGTTGACTTATCAACCACGTGCTCAGGCGTAGTAATTTTGCCCACATCGTGCATCCATGCTGCAAGCCTTAGCTCTTCAATTTCATCTTCATTAAAATAAATATCTTTAAACGGACCATCATGAGATTTGTTTATTTCTTCTGCAATCCTCATAGTAAGAAAAACTACACGCCTTACATGGCCTCCTGTGTATGGAGACTTTTCGTCAATAGCTGTGGCAATGCTTTTAATAAAGGAATAGAATAAATTTTTCAGATCCTGAATGAGTTGTGTATTGGTCAAAACAATTGCGGCCTGCGAAGCAAGGGACGCGATAAGGTTTACATCTTTTACAGGAAATGACACCACCTTGCCTGTTTTAATATTCTTGGCATTTAATAACTGCAACACGCCAATAATATCATTTTCATGGTTTTTCATTGGAATAACAAGCATGGACTTTGATCTGTAGCCTGTGGTTGCATCGTATTTTCTCGGGCCGGTAAAATCAAAGCCTGATGCTTTATAAACATCCGGTATGTTGATGATTTCACCTGTAATAGCAGTATATGATGAAACATTGGAATGATTTTGACGTCCATTTATATAAAGAGGAACTTTCGGCAGGGTAATTTTGTTCCCGCTTGTTCCTCCCATCCTGATTTTCATGGAGTCATTCTGCATTATCTCAAAACTAAGATGTAATTTATCGTCATCGACTTTATATAATGTTCCTGCATCAGCATTTGAAAGATCTTTGGCTTCATCAACAATCATTTCCAGCAGCTTGCTGATATTTTTTTCAGCAGACAGTGCCAGACCTATCTCGGCAAGGTGTTTTATCTGCTTTTGCTGGTTGTTGATTTTCTGATCAAAATCTGAAGAAGCTGTCATCTTATTTAAATCTCCACTTAATTAACAAAACATGGTTTTTATTGAAGCTCCCCGCCGCAAGCAGCGGGAAATGCGCTCGCTTTTGCGGTTCAAATCCAAATGATTTTAATGGCTCAATTAGGGTATAAGCTTTGACATTTTTTCGGCAATATCGGCAAAAGCCTTTGCTACCTGAGAATCTTTATATTTTTCCTGAAAAGAAATACCGTTATCACCGCATGACACAACATTAAGATCAAAGGGGATTTTCCCTAAAAAAGTTATTCCTGCTGTTTCAGCGGTCTTTTCTCCACCACCTGATCCGAACAAATCATACTTTTCACCGCAATTTGGGCATGTAAAACCGCTCATATTTTCAATAAGTCCAAAAATATCCATTTTTACGGTTTTGCAGAAATTGATTGATTTCCTGATATCTGCAAGAGCCACCTCCTGTGGTGTGGTGACAATAATTGCCTTTGCATCTTTAATTGTCTGGGCAACGGAAAGTGGTTCATCACCTGTTCCTGGAGGAGAATCGATAATCAAAAAATCAAGCTCGCCCCATTCAACATCGGCAATAAACTGTCTAATCGCAGAATGTTTGATCGGACCTCTCCAAATTATCGCGTCATCCTTATTTAAAGTAAGGGACTCTACCGATACAGCCTGGAGATTTTCAGAAAAGCTCATAGGTATAAGCTTCTGCTTCTGATTCAGAGTCAGCATCCCTTCAAGTCCGAGCATTCTGGGGACATCAGGACCGTGCAGATCGACATCCATAATTCCAACCTTATATCCTTTGGCAGCAAGGGCTATGGAAAGATTAACAGACACACTTGTCTTTCCCACACCGCCTTTGCCGCTCATAACAATGAGCTTATTTTTTATTTTTTTTAGAGATTCCTCTACCAGAGCATCATGATCAGATTTTACTTGTTCCTTTTTAGCCGCACTACAACTTTTTTTGTTAATTATTTCCATTATACCTCTCCTATATCATTGAATAAAAAAAGCGCCGCAAATGCGGCGCCTAACCACCCGATATCATTGGTCGGGGCGAGAGGATTTGAACCTCCGGCTTCCTGCTCCCAAAGCAGGCGCGCTACCAGGCTGCGCCACGCCCCGATAATAGATCGGTTTCCCTATCATGCTTTATTTATTCGCGCAAGTTATAATTATTGATTTTTTTCTGACAAAAAATTGTCTATTGCCCTGCTGATTGCCTTCGCAAATTCAGACAAAATTTGTGTGTCACACAACTTTTTCTCTTCACCCGGGTTGCTTATGTATCCGATTTCAATAAGTATGGCAGGCATATCCGCCCCTGACAGCACTACAAGCGGCGCTCCTTCTATCCCGGTTTCCATATGTTTTATCATGTCATTAATATGGGTTTGCATTAATTTAGCCAGAACTCTGCTTCTCGTTATATGCCTTTTTTGAATATCATCCCAGGTTGTCGGGTCGTTGTCTGAATTATAAGTCTCTGATGTTGCGCCGTTAAAAGTTATATCAGTATCCGACATTTCTTTGAAATAATATACGGTTATTCCACTTGCTTTATGAAGAAAACTTCCACCAACATGTATACTGACAAACAGGTCTGCTCCCATATGGTTTGCAACGGCAGTTCTGTCCGGTATGCCAAGCAGGTAATCATCCGCCCTGGTTAAAGACGCCCTGTATTTGCTCCCAAGTTCGGTTGCAATCATTTTGGCAAGGTTTAGAGTTATTGTCTTTTCAAATGTTCCATCCGCTCCACTGGCGCCTTTATCATGCCCCCCATGTCCCGGGTCTAAAACAACAATCTTCTTTTCGCCGTTAAATAAATTAAGCTCTGCATTTCCATTGGTCGTTATAAAGCATATAGATACTAACAAACAGATTATTAAAGCAAATAATAGTTTCATCCGTTTTAGTGTAATAACATTAAACATAAAAGATAAGTGCATCAATTTTGCCTTGACACATATATGATGAATTCGTAAAAAGTCAAATTCTTCATATATTGTTTGATAATATTTTTCTGATTATATATATTATTAAATTAAGGATTTTGCAACCGACTTTAATCTATAACCTGAGACCTTTGAAAAATGCTCAATTTTGTTCAATTTCAAGGAAGGCGAAAATTTTAACCGCAGGAATACATTGAGTATTTTGAGGATTAAAATTTGAGCCTGACGCCGACACGAAGTGAAGCATCAGCGCTCATTTGGGTAAAAGGGGGCGTTTTGCAAAGGTCTCAACCTGGGTTAAGCGGTTCAACGTTCACTGTTCCCGGTTGAAAAGCCCTAACTCACTGTTAAGAAAAGGATAACTCGGCAATAGGAACGCATATTATGTTTCACCCAATGGGTGAAAGAGACTAATCTGAGCATTGTGTGTTATAAAATTAAGGATGTCAGTGGTCTTCTATAACCTTTGAACCTTGAACCCTGAACATGGAACCGATCCCTTAGCGAGAGTGGCGGAATTGGTAGACGCACTGGACTTAGGATCCAGCTCTGGGAACAGAATGGGAGTTCAAGTCTCCCCTCTCGCACCAGTTAAAAATAAAATGAGAAAGGAAAATTATGCAAGTTACCGTAGAAGATATTAACAGTGTAAAAAAGAAACTTCATATTGAAATCCCAAACGATGTGGTTGTCCAGGAACTTGACCAGGCGTATAAAAACCTCAAAAAAACCGCAAAGATAAAAGGTTATCGCCCAGGTAAAACGCCCCGCTCGGTTCTGGAGAGATTATTTAAAAAAGATGTGCATTCAGATGTATCATCTAAATTGCTTCAGGACTCATTAATTAATACAATCAAGGAAAAAGATCTTAAGGTTATTGGAACCCCGAAAATTGATCCACCTGAACTTAATGCAAAAGAACCTTATAAATATGATGTAATAGTCGAGGTACAACCGGAAATTGATGAGCTCGATTTTAAAGGGTTAAAACTAAAAAAGACTCTGTACAGAGTAAGTGATGAAGAAATGTCTCTGCAACTCAAGATGCTGCAGAAAAATCTGGCTCAGCAAAAGACTGTCGAAGAGACTCGACCGATTCAAAAAGGGGATTTTGCCCTCATAGATTATGAAGGTTTTAAAGACGGAAAACCATTTGCCAAAACTCAAAAAACGGAAAACTTTACATTAAAGGTCGGCAATAGTCAAATTTTCAAGGAATTTGATGAACAACTGATCGGCATGAATCCTGGTGAAAACAAAGAAATAAATATACATTTCCCTGAAGACTATTTTAATAAGGAACTGGCTAATCTTAATATAACCTTTCATGTTAAACTCAATGGAATCAGAGAAGAGATACTCCCGGAAATAAACGATGAATTTGCTAAAGATCTCGGTAAGTATGAAACATTGGATCAACTGAAAAATGCAATTTCTGATAACCTGAAGCAGGGTTATGAAAAAAGAACCGAGCAGGAGCTTAACGAACAGATCTTTACTGCACTGATAGCAAAAAAGGGCTTTGAAGTGCCGGATACAATGGTTGAATATGAGCTGGATGGTATCATGTCAGATATTGAAAGGTCTTTTGCTCACAGCAATACCTCGATGGAAGACCTGGGCCTTTCAAAAGAAAAGCTTTCAGAAAAATATCGAGATACGGCAATAAAACAGGTTAAACGCCATTTAATATTAAACAAGTTTATTGAGCAGGAAAAACTGACCCTTTCTGATGAAGAAATTAATAACGGTTTTGAAGAAATGTCCAAGATTTTTAATAAACCTCTTGAAGAAATAAGTAGCTTCTATAAACTGAACAAGGATAATCTGGAATTATTTAAAAATACACTCCTTGAAAAAAAATCAATTAAGCTTATTATTGAAAATAGCATTATTGAAAATATTGAACCCACGGCTGAGCAGGAGAAGGAAGAGACTAAGGATTGATGATCTCGTAAAAAGTTGGATTCAGCCAGCATGTCATTTCGACCGTAGGGAGAAATCTTGTTTAATCAATAAGTTATAAGCCAAAGATTTCTCGCTTTGCTCGAAATGACAAGTTTTGGAGACTTTTTACGAATTTATCTGGCATATCAAGCTCTTATCACTTAACACTTAACACTTTTAGTATTTGAAAGGAGAATATTCGTGCCGTTAATACCGATGGTTATAGAACAGAGCAGCAGAGGGGAACGGGCATATGATATTTATTCAAGGCTTCTCAAGGATAGAATAATTTTTCTCGGCTCTCCGATGAATGATGAAATTGCAAATCTTTTAATAGCCCAGTTACTGTTTCTTGAATCTGAAGATCCTGACAAGGATATAAATTTTTATATTAATTCGCCGGGCGGAGTTGTAACAGCGGGTCTTGCTGTATATGACACAATGCAATATATTAAACCTGCTATTACCACGGTATGTATTGGCCAGGCCGCCAGCATGGGCGCACTTTTACTCGCCGCAGGCACAAAAGGGAAACGATATTCTCTTCCCAACTCGAGGATTTTGATCCACCAGCCAATGGGCGGATTCCAGGGACAAGCATCTGATATCGCTATACAGGCCAAAGAAATACTTCGCGTGAAAGATATCTTAAATAATATACTGGTGTTTCACACAAACAGGGATTTAGAACAAATACGCATTGATACCGACCGCGATTTTTTTATGTCCGGTGAACAAGCAAAAGAATATGGAATCATAGATCACGTGATCACCAACAGGGATGATTTTGATCAAATAAGAAAGATGGGGGAGGCGTAAAATGGCAAAAAAAGGGGATTCAAACAACAATCTCTTCTGCTCGTTTTGCGGTAAAAAACAGACTGAGGTTGCAAAGTTGATTGCAGGACCCGCAGTATATATATGCGATGAATGCATACGATTGTGCAGCGAAATAATCACTGAAGAAACTGAAAAAAAGAGGGTCGACACTGAGCAAAACTTTACTCCAAAAGAGATTAAAGCCATGCTTGACGATTATGTGATTGAACAGGACACGGCAAAAAAAATCCTTGCCGTCGCTGTCTATAACCATTACAAAAGGCTTTATACCGCAGTTACTGTGGGAGATGTTGAAATACAAAAAAGCAACATCCTGATTATTGGGCCAACCGGATGTGGCAAGACTCTGCTGGCTCAAACCCTTGCCAGGTTTTTAAATGTCCCGTTTACAATAGCTGATGCTACAAGTCTGACGGAAGCCGGCTATGTTGGTGAAGATGTTGAAAACATCATACTTTCTTTGCTCCAGAATGCCAATTATGATGTGAAAAGAGCTGAACGCGGCATTGTTTATATTGATGAAATTGATAAGATTGCGCTTAAATCGGACAACCCTTCCATTACACGGGATGTTTCAGGTGAAGGGGTTCAGCAGGCATTATTAAAAATCATTGAAGGAACTATCGCCAGCGTGCCTCCCAAAGGAGGAAGAAAGCATCCTCAACAGGATTTTGTCAAGGTCGATACCTCTGATATTCTTTTTATTTGCGGAGGAACTTTTAACAGTCTCGAAAAGATAATTCAGCGGCGTTTAGGATCCAAAATTATGGGCTTTAGCGCCAACATCAGCAAACAAAAAGATAAAAAAATCGGTGAAACCCTGCAGATGGTTCAACCTGAAGACCTGATCAAGTATGGGTTGATTCCTGAATTTCTCGGTCGCCTGCCTGTTATAACAACTCTTGACGAACTGGATGAATCTTCTTTGATTAAAATATTGATTGAACCTAAAAACGCCTTGATCAAGCAGTTTAAAAAGCTTTTTGAAATTGAGGGTGTAACCCTGAGATTTACAGACAGCGCTCTTTCAGCTATTGCAAATGAGGGTTTGAAGCAAAAATCCGGAGCTCGAGGGCTTCGATCTGTTCTGGAAAATTGCCTGTTGAACATAATGTATGAAATTCCTTCCATCAAAGACGTAAAAGAATGTGTTGTTGGTGAAGATGTAATTTTAAACAAGGAAGAGCCTATTCTTCTGTATGAACAAACAAAAAAACGGGCTTAAGCATAAAAATTTATGATTAATTTAAAGAAAATATTAAAAGATGATGAACCAGTATCGTCAAGGTTAATTCTCCCCCTGTTGCCTCTAAGAGATATTGTGGTCTTTCCCCACATGGTTGCACCTCTATTTGTAGGACGCGCAAAGTCTGTACAGGCCCTTTTCGATGCAATGAATCGCGATAAAAAGGTTTTTCTTGCCACCCAGGAAAAGATGGACATCGACAATCCTCGCCCACAAGATATTTCTTCAATCGGCGCCATTGGAGATGTGCTTCAACTTCTCAGGCTGCCTGATGGCACGGTAAAAGCATTGGTTGAGGGACAATCCAGAGCCCGTATTGTTCGTTTTATTAAAAATGAAGACTTTTTCCTTGTAGAAATAGAACCTATCATTGAATCTGAAATATCAACTCCTGAGAGTATAGCGCTAAACAGAGCCGTTATTCAAAGTTTTGAAGAATATGCCAAACTAAACAAGAGCATTTCAAAAAACCTGGTGGATAATGCCGCTTCCATTTCGGACATTTCACAATTAGCCGATACCGTGGCAACCCATTTTTCTTTTAAAATGAAGGATAAACAGCGTTTGCTGGAAACAACATCACCCTCAAAACGGCTTTCCCTTCTCCTGGGCCTTATAAAAATGGAAATAGATATCTTCAGGATGGATCAAAAGATAAAGAAACGGGTTAAGAACCAGATGGAAAAGACCCAAAAGAGCTATTATCTGAATGAACAGATGCGCGCTATTAAAAAGGAGATGGGAACTGACGAAGGCGCTGTTGATGAGCTGCAGGAACTTGAAAAGCAGATTAAACGAAAAAGAATGTCAAAAGAGGCTGCGGGCAAAGTCAGACAGGAATTTAGAAAGCTCAAGATGATGACTCCGATGTCGGCCGAAGCAACGGTTGTTCGAAACTATATTGAATGGATAATCAGCCTCCCCTGGTTCGAACAAAGCAAAGTACGTAATGACATCGAAGAGGCTGAAAAAATTCTAAACGAGGATCATTACGGGCTGAAAAAGCCCAAGGAACGTATACTGGAATATTTAGCCGTTCAATCGCTGGTTAAAAAGATAAGGGGGCCTATACTATGCTTTGTCGGACCACCAGGTGTGGGAAAGACTTCGCTGGCAAAATCTGTTGCAAGTGCTACAGGAAGAAAATTTATACGCCTTTCCCTTGGCGGTGTGAGGGATGAGGCTGAAATACGCGGACACAGGCGTACTTATATCGGCGCCATGCCCGGAAAAATAATTCAGTCATTAAAAAAGGCTGGTGTAAACAATCCGGTCTTTTGTCTTGACGAAGTTGATAAAATGAGTATGGATTTCAGGGGTGACCCTTCTGCCGCACTTCTCGAGGTGCTTGATCCTGAGCAAAATTTCAGCTTCAACGATCATTATCTTGATATGGATTATGATCTTTCAGACACCCTTTTTATAACCACAGCCAACACTTTGCCGGACATACCGCTTCCGTTGCAGGACAGGATGGAAATAATACGCCTTGCAGGATATACCGAATATGAAAAATATAATATTGCCAAAGAGTTTCTTATTAAAAAACAGTTCAAAATGAATGGGCTTGAAGATAAGGATGTTAAATTTTCCAAAAATTCGATCCTTTATATTGTGCAGAGATATACACGTGAGTCAGGTGTCAGAAATCTCGAGCGTGAGATATCTTCTATCTGCCGGAAGATTGCGCGTGAATTTGTAAAAAATAAAAACCGCAATACACATAATATTACAACAAAGTCGGTTGAAAAACATTTAGGGCCGCCCCCGTTCAAACATGGTCAGCTTGAGGATAAGGATCAGATCGGTCTTGTTACAGGACTTGCCTGGACGCAGGTGGGAGGAGAGCTCCTTTGCATTGAAACTCTGATTATGCCGGGAAAAGGAGATCTGATCATGACCGGCAAATTAGGCGATGTTATGAAAGAATCCGCCCAGGCAGCAGTAAGCTATATCCGTTCACGCGCTGACAGCCTTATGATTGACAATAAATTTTATAAAAAATGCGATATCCATATACATGTTCCAGAAGGAGCCATTCCCAAGGATGGGCCTTCAGCGGGCATTTCAATATGCACATCTATTGTGTCAGCCCTTATCAGGAAACCAGTATATCGTGATATCGCCATGACCGGTGAAATAACCCTGCGTGGCCGGATTCTTTCCATTGGAGGATTAAAGGAAAAAATTCTGGCCGCTCATAGAGGAGGTATTAAAAAG
>Ga0307379_10006223_pt1 | contig 16466 bp, 17 predicted proteins | sample UN2MG_FD_202237 | JGI IMG/M metagenome (GOLD analysis project Ga0307379, IMG submission 202237) | Soil microbial communities from Risofladan, Vaasa, Finland - UN-2 | ecosystem: Environmental > Terrestrial > Soil > Coastal area > Acid sulfate soil | place: Finland: Risofladan, Vaasa | collected... | reverse complement strand
TTCAGGACGACCGCCGACGCTACTCCAAAACGCCATACGAGCGTTGCCGATGCCGCCATTGCCGACCAGGCGGATCGCGTTCTGATTGACGATGATCACGCCGCCGTCAGCCTCCGTGAACTGCACCCTTTGAGTGCCGACGCCGTTGTTGAACTGGAACACGCCGGCCGCCGGGCTGAACATCTGGAAGCTGTTGCCGAAGTTGATGCGGCTGGCGCTATCCGTCACCAGGATGTTCGAGCTCGGCTCGTAACGCAGGTCGGTAGTCTGATCCCATATCGGAATCTGGCCGTCGACGGTGCCGGCCAGGATGTCGGCGCCGCCGCCGCCGCCGGTGTTCGAGATCACCAGGTTCACGTTGGTGTTATTGCTCGGCGCCGTTCCCTGGCCGGAGATGGTCGTGATCGGGAACGTATAGACGCTGCCGATCAGGACCGGCGTGCCGACCTCGATGATTACAAATTGCGAGGCGTCCGCGCTGATCTGTACATAGAACAGGTCTCCCGAATTCACCAGCGCCAGAAAGGCCGAGACGTCGACGCCGCCGTCGTTGACGATGTGGACGTAGAGGTTTGTGGCCGAGCCGATGGTCGCGTTGTCGAACTGCAGCCGGCCGCTACTTGGGAAAGCGTCGATCGCGGTGCGGTAGTTCCACTGGCCCAGGCCAGAGAATCCGTTCACGACTGCTCCGCCGGACGCCAGCTGCACCCATCCTAAGTTGCCGGTGTCGGTGGTCTTGAAGTAGTAGACCAGGGCAACCGTGTCGAAATAGAGGTCGCCGTTCTGGCCGGCAATCACACCATTCGGATCGCCGCTCGAGTAGGTGAAGCTGGGCACTGTGCCGATGCGCGAGCGTAAGGTCTCAATCCAGCGCAAGAACCGCTCCGGCAGTTTGCTGTCGCGATACGGTTCGATCGTCCTGGACATCAGTCCTCCGTCACACTGATTTCAGCATAGGCTCCGACGATCACCAGGTTGACCGCGTCCGCGAGCTCGAGCTCAAAGACACGGTTGCGGGCGCTGCCCAGCTGGTCAAAAACGACACGGCGCAAGGTGTTGCCGATGGGACCGCACTCCTCCTGGAGCCAGTCCGACCAGTTCTGCCCGGCGTCGTTCGAGTAGCGCATCTTCAAGATCGGGTTCGGGCTGTCGACGTTGCCGATGCCGCCCTGCAGGTCGACGATCAGGCTCCAGAAGTCCATCTCGTAGTTCAGCTGGTGGATCACCTGGCTGCGCCGGCGTCGGATGATCGGCTGCCCGGCGTCCTGGTAGTTGTCCAGGTCGAGGCGGCCGTAGCGGCCCTGCAGTCGCGATCCGGCGAGGTTGTCGTTGTCGAGTACGCCAGTGCCGCCAACACGCCAGGCGGTGCCGTCGTTGAGCTCTCGAGTCTCCCAGGCCTGCGCCTTGATGTTGTAGATCAGCGTCGAGCTCGGTTGCGGATTGCGGCCGGTGTTCGCACCTACCTGCAGGGCGTAGAAGCTCTTGCCGGCCTGCTTGTAGATGAAGCCGTAAGCGTCCTGGGGATCGACCAGGCTGGCGAGGAAGTTCTCCTGCTCGTCCTGGGTGATCACACGGCCGGCTTGCCCGGAAATCTGATAGACGAAACGGCCGCCCTCGGGCGTGGTCGCCAGGAAGAAGATGCCGTCGTCCGAGTCCGCCAGTGATTCAGGCGCCAGTATGCCGACCTCCTGGGTGGCGTTCAGGACGATGTCGTAAGGGAAGTCCGGGTTGCCGGAGTTGTAGTACGCCTGCGCGGTCTCGTCTCCGATGATCCAAAGCAGCGAGACCTGGCTGGCCATTGCCAGAGCATTGTCGGGCGCGACGCTGGCCGCATCGAAGTCGAGCGCGTTCCACACGGTCGGGTCCTCCACCGACGAAATGAAGTAGTTATCGGTCAGTGCATCATTGACGATGAAGAAACCGTCCAGGTAAAGCATGAACGTCGGAACACCGGGTCCGCCCTGCCCAGGGAAGTCGAGATCGGTGATCTGCGCGAACGTGGTGCCGTCCCAGGTGTAGCCGTCGATGCCGTCGACCATGGCCACGTACTGCCGGCCGCGGGCCATGCGCACGCGATTTCCCGCACCTGCCGGGTTGAGCGTGCCGATCACCAGGTTGCCGATGTCGGCGGTGTGCGCAACGAGCTCGTTGCCGTAAACGCCGTAGAGCTCGCCCTTGGTGGCTGCCGGTCGTATCTTCGAGTTGACCATGCGGCCGGTGCGGATCGGGCCATCTCCAACGCCGCCCAGGTCGACGTAGCCTGGAGCGGTCTCGAGCACGACTGGCGCCTTTGCGCCGACGCCCTTGATCGCCTGGATGAAGTTCACGGTCGCCTGGTTGTTGACCATGACCGAGCGCGAGACGGCAAAGCCGCCGACGATCGGAACCTGGAATCGTTGGCCCATCAGACGGTCTCCGCGTTCAGTACCACGCCTGCCGTGTCGATGTCTGCGCCACCACCAGCCGGTCGCACTCGCAGCGTGCCGCTGTAGGAATCGACGCCGAACCCATTCTCACGGATGCCCCAAAACATGCCATTGAATCCATTGATCCAGATGTTCGCCAGCTGGGTGCCCGTGGCACTTAGCACGCCGGTGATGGTGGTCATTTGGAAGTCGTAGTCCGACATGGTAAGGGCGCCGCCCTGCCAGGTGCCGATGGTCAGGTCGGCAGAGTTTAGCTTGAGCGCCCGCACGTTGCCGCCACTTAGCAACCCGATGCTGGCTTGCGCCGGCGGAGCTCCAGCCGAGTCCAGGACGAAGTACGGGTCGCTCGTGAAAGCAGGCAAACCGCCACCGACGACGCCGCCCTGGATACCTGCCCACCATGTCGCGAGTGACATTACGGCGTGATTCCGCCGCCCATGATGAACCAGTTGGCGGCCGTGTCGCGGTAGATCGTGGCGTACCCGCCGATCGCGATCGTGCAGCTGGGGCCGACATTCGTGACTGCGACGCCTGGGTCCATGTAGAACAGCACGCCGCCAACGCCGACCGCAATCGTAGTGGTGCCGGAGCCCGCGTGTAGGACGGTAAAGGTTGACTGCAACGGAATACGCAGCGAAGCCGCTGGCTCCAGGGTGATCGTGTGACCGCCGCCGTCGTCGTAATAGAACGTGCCATTGATGGCGCGCTCGGCGTTCTGTGCCGTGTTTAGATTGTAGCTAGTGTTGCCGAACTTCTTGCCGTTGACGTAGGCGATCGCGTGCTCGATGCCACCGACGCCCGGAACCAGGTAGCTCTGGATGTCCGAGTCGACGACCGCATCCTTCTGGTAGAGCACCATGTTGGCCGACTGTCCAGTTGGCGGCGCAGCTGCCTGAGACAGCATTAGAGACGGCACGACCTTGAAAATGGTCAGGTTGGTGCCGGACAGCTGAAGCTGTGGTGAGACGTGGCCGAAGAAGGCGTTGTTGACTAGGCCAGAGTCGCGGAATCCGAAGTTGCCCTGCAAAACCTCCAGGACAAACGAGCCGGCCGCGGAGAAGCGCAGCGTGCCCGAGCCACCGCCGATGCCGACGTTGCCGAACTGGATCGGGTTGCTGTTGGCCAGGTCAGTGAAGGTTGCCCTCATGCCGTCATTGAAGCGCAGGCCGACGTTGGTCTCGTCCATGCCGTTGAGGTCGATCACAGTGCCAGAGCTCGGTCGCAGGTCGGTGAGCAGTACTTCGCCGGCCGCGGTGAGGCGGACAGTCGTTTCCTCCAGCCAGGCAGCACCACTCCAGCGCAGCGAGGCGTTGGTCGTGGTGCCGGCCGGAAGCAGTCCACCAGGACCGCCGAGGTCGGACACGGTCAGAGCTCGCTCGAGGCCGACGCCGGTCAGCAGGTTGTTGACGAACAGGCCGCCCAGGAGTGCCGTGGTCGTTTGCGCCGATATTTCAGCGCCTCCGCCAGCGAGCTCCGTCACCAGGTCGATAGTGCCGCCGCGTGCCAGGTTGACCAGGCCGAGGTCGATGCCGGCCGCATAGCCGAGTTGGGCATACGGCAGCTGGTCGGCGCCCATCAGCTGGATGGCCGCGGTCAGGACGTCGGGCGTCACCGGGTTGGCGTTCGCATCGCCGCGCAGCTGCAGGACGCCGCCCGAGGCCGTGGCCGCGCGGATGAACGTCGAGTCGCGCAGCAGCACGGAGCCGGAGCCCGAGCCTGGTCCCGCCACGACGTTGCCGCCCAGGGGATTCAGGAACAGCACGCCGGTGTTGGTTGCGTCGGTTTTTCGCTGGATATTGGCCGCGTCGAAAGCGATGTGCGGGTTCGTTGCCGGGTCCAGCAGGTTCGATATGTTGAGCGGGTTCTGCACGTCCACCAGGTCGACGGAGCCGGTCGAGAAGATATTCACCGGGCCGTCGCCGTCCGGCTTGAGCGCGATCTCACCGTTCAGGTTGGTCGAAATGATCTCGTTGTCCTGGATGGTGATGTTGTCGAAGATGCCGGACACGACAGTCGGGTAGAACACGGAGATGCGGTCGAAGTAGGTCGAGCCGGCCAGCAGCACAGAAGGATCTATTCCGATCAGTTTCAACTTCGCAAACCGTGACAGGGCCGGCGGCGTGCCGATCAGCTGGAACTCCATCCAGGAGATCGGATTCGCAGTCGAGTCATAGATGTCCTCGTTCGAGATCAGCACGAAGGTGACGTCGTACCACTCGATGCGCACGATGTTCCGCACGGTCGCGAGCGTCGAGAACAGGTCGAAGTTGACGCGCAGCTGGTCCACGTCGTTGACGGGGAAGAAGTCGGTCGTCGTCAGTGATCCGCCGCCAGAGCCGGCCGACGTGAAGCGGTAGCTGTTGGCGCCGTCAGTTGAGAAGGTCGAGTCGACTGCATTGGTCGAGCCGATGTCGTCGACGGGCGTCCATCCATCCGGGACCGGCGGCGTCGTGACAATCTCGAAGGAACCGTTCGGCACCAGGCTCGAGGTATCTCCGCCCAGGTTGTCCGGGTTGGCGTCGTCCTCCGTCAGTACCTGGTTGCCAATGCGATCCGTGATCAGCATGTCGCAGTTGCGCGTGATCCAGATGTTCGCCCGGCCAGAGCCGGACAAGCGCACCGGGTTCTGGTGCGGCGTGACCAGGTCGGCCGACGTGTAGGACGTGATGAAGTTGGTGGTGCCGGGCTCGTACAAGTAAACGAAGCCGCCGGCAAGCGGAGCTCCCTGAGAATTCACCACGGTCTGCCGTGGCGCGATGATGTTGTTCAGGGCCATGTCTAAGGGTCTCCGCGATTGATGTCGAACCGCTGGCGCTGTCTCAGTCCTCGAGGGACGCCGAGCATGTTCATGCGTCTGTTGCCGGCCGCCAGCTTGTTCCAGGCGTCCTCCATTATGGTGATTTGGCGCTGGTTCAGGTTCTTGCCGTACTCGCTCGAGACGTTATCCGCCAGGGCGTAGCGCAACCACTTGATCGACTGCGGCGACAGCTGCAGCGTGTCGGATAGGTTGTAGACCTGCACCGTGTTGACCAGGACGTCAAAGACGACGATGTCGCCAGAGACGCCGGAGTTATCGAAGCGGAGCTCGCCCAGGGGCCCGGCGGATCGGGTGTAGAGGTAGTGGTACGGCCTGCCCAGGTTGCCCTTGGTGAAGTACCGATTGTAGCTATTCTGGTCCGACTGGATCATGTGGTAATAGCTGCCAATGCCGTCTGGAATCTGCAGCCGGTCCAGGCCTCGAGGGATGATTGAGAACAGTGCCAGGCGCAGATCGGCGCCGAGATTCTGTCCGAGTATTTCGATCGACGGCACGATGCCGGCCGGCCACACGAAGTCGAACTCGTAGGTCCCGGAGCTATCCAGGATGAACTGCTCGAACTGCACGGCGTTGTTGTACAGCGTGATCACGACCTCGCCGGCGTTCTGCTCGACGATAGTGCGCAGCGTGTACGTGGTGGCGCCAGTCAGGTCCGGCACGATGTCCGGGTCTGCGATCGTCACGCCGCCCTGGTCGATAATTACGAGCTCGTTGTTGGTGATTTCACCAGGAGCGACCTCGGTCCAGTTGCCAACGTTCTGGAATCGGAATTCCTGAATAAGCTCGTTGTCGATGATGTTCGACGCCGCAAGCACCTGGCCGTACTCGATCTTGATCGGCGCGGGGTCCGGGTTGATGTTGCCGAACGGGCTGGTGTTGAAGTCGGCGCCGGGGTCGTTGCCGTAGCTGTAGAAGCTCTTGCCGGAGACAAACGGAAAAAAGTGCCGTCGAATACCCGGCACGAATTGTTTACTGACAGCCTCCGAGTCCAGTATCTCCTGGAGCGCCTCGAGAGCGTTGCTCTGGTCCTCCGGCGCAAGTTGCGCGCCTCGACCTGGTTGGTTAATCAGGCGCAGCGAGCGCCGGATCAGTTCACTTGCTGTTGTCACCTTTGGCGGCCTTCTTCTTCTTGCCACCGCTCGCCGGTTTTGCAGGCTTCTCGCCTACTCCGGCCGGGGAATCCGCCCATCCATCCTTGCACGCTGCCGCGATGGCTTCGTCGCCTGCAAAAATCCTGCCCCCTGGGCAGTCGGGTGAATACAAAAATGCTCGTTTGGACATGACTTTCTCCTGGGTTGCTGAAAAGGGAGCGGCCGTTGTGGCCGCTCCCGATCTTAGCAGCCGATTCGCCACTTAGCCCCAGAGCCGGACGCCGAGCTCCGGGTAGATCGCCTTGGTGCCGAACAGGATGTCGAGCCGGATGATCTCGTCGTCCGAGTCGATGTCGTAGTCCTTGATCACGCGGATCGAATAGCCTCTCCAGTCTGCGCGTGCTTTGAACACGGCGGAATCGGGGAGCTCGAGCGGGATTGTGACCAGGGCGAGCGCATTGGTGTGAAATGCCAAGTTCTGCGCGTAACCCGTTGCCGAAACTCCGCGGATGGTGATCACAGCGTTGTCTGCAGGCAGAGCGGAGACCGTCTGGTATGCAGCCGTCGAAGCGGTCGTTCCGTCGTTGAGCGTCGGATAGACAGTCGCGGAACCTACGCCGGCAGCGGTCGTGACATCAGCCAGGACAACAAACTGCTGCAGCTGTCCGGTCGACTCTTTCGACACGTCGTTGACGCTGAACACGCCGGCGATGGTGAACACGTCACCGACCACCAGAGCGCCTACCTGGGCGCCGACCATGCCGTCAAACGCGACGACGTTGGTGTCGTTCGCGAAGGCCGCGTCATTGACCAGCGGAGCGCCAGTCCAGGTGCCTACGGTGTGGACCGCGATGTTCTGGTCGCCGTAGATGTCCAGGTTGGCCAACATGCCGAGACGGCCACGTCGAACCATGCCGTGCACGATGTCCGCGTTGAAGATACCGCCGGAGCCTGTGCCGCCCATGCCGTTCGCCATTGCCCAGCGAGCCGCCGGATTCAGCACCAGCTTACGCTGGCCGTCGTCGGGAACGGGTTCCTCGTCCATCTTCTGCCCGACTGCAGCCAGGGCCGCGAAGTCCGCCGGCGTGGTGCCAGGCGTGCCTACCGAGTTGAAGAAGTTCTGGGCGCCGGTAACGCAGAGCGCGCGGTCGATGGTGTTAGCCAGGACGATCATTGCCGGCTTGATGTATCGCTCGGCGTATTCCTCGATGGTGAGGGTCAAGTCCTGGGTCGAGAAGTTCCAGGAGACGTGCTTGCGGTTGTTGATAACAATGCTGGTTGTTTCTTCGATCACGTCCTGGTTGACGCGCGCGGCGCCATCGGTCGCGATGAATTTCACCGGCTTGCGGATGGTGACGGAATCGCCAATCTTGACGAATTCCTTCTTGTACTGACGGTAGACGTTCTGCCCCATGATCACGTTGTTTTCGAGGTGGAATAGCGCCTCTTTCGCAATGATCTGTGGGGTGATGAGGGTGTTGGCCATGTCGGTCTCCAAACAGGGCCAAGCGGCCCAGGGTTAGTTAGGGAGCCCCATTCGTCGGCGCTCCTCCTTTGCTCGCCTTGCGGCGTAATCGTCCATCGACTCCGAGTTCGGGTCCTGCTTCGTGCTGGCGTCTCCGCCTGGTTTCACGTCGCTGGGTGGCGTCGGTGCCTTTGTTCTCTTTCTCGGCGGCGGTGCCGGTTCCTCGTCGTCCTCCTCGCCATATTGTGGCGCGACGTCGAGCTCGCCTTCGGCCTTCAAGAGCTCGCCATTGGCGGCTTTCTTGGCCAGCTCCTCGAGTTGTTTCATGGCACGGGGAGCGGATGAATCAAAAATCTTGCGACTGACGTCCTGGTTCTCTGACAGGTAGACGTAGAGTTCTGGTCCGACATCGCTGTCGATCATGAATTCGCCCATCACCTGGGAGACGGCGGTGCCGTCGGTCTCGAGTGCCTCCACGAATTCGTCGCCCAGCTTCTTCTTGCCGCGTTCCTGGAAGTCCAGAATCTCCTTGTCAGGCGGTGGTGCCTGCGAGGGTTTGGCTGCTGGTGGCGTTGCGGGTTTGGCGGTGCGGGGTTTCGGCGCTGGCTCCTCGTTCGAGGTCTCCCATTTGGCGTATGCCTTCGCATATTCCCTGGGGTTCGCAAAGTCAGCGAGCATTGGCTCCCTGGCTTTGGGTTTCGCGGTCTTGAGTGACTGAACGGTCTCCTCGAGCTCCGCGATCTTGCGCGCATTTTCCGCTTCTCGCTGTTCCGACGCTGTGAGCCGGCCTTTCAGTTTCCTGATACGGCGCTCGGCGGCGGGGTTCCGCGTTGGCGTTTGCTTTTTGGTTTCGTCGGTTGCCGAATCCGAATCGGTTGAGCTCTCTTTCGAGGCCGCGGCTTTGCTCGCCTGATCATCTCGAGGTTCTTCGGCCGGAGCGTCAGATGTGACGACATCGCTATCGCGTGGTCGTACCGCCTCCTCGGTTGAGACGTTTGATGGCTGATCAGTGCGTTGCGCGGTCATTCTGCTCCCTCCTGGCCGCCGTCGTCAACTATCGACGCCTTATCGGCAAAGATGGGTTTGCTGCCGCTCTGGAGTGCCTGCAGTACTGGCGCGGCCTGTTTATACGGTAAGTCCTGCAGGATGTTGAGCACAGCCTGGTAGGCGTTCACGTCTACCTGGATGGCTTTTATGTCTTGCGGCGTGGGTGGTTTCGGCTGGTTCACTGGATTCTCCTGGGTTAGTAGTAAAAGCGGATCACGGCCTGCACAGCTGCGATCTGATTCTGGTGAAAGCGTCTCGACTCGAGTGCGGCGAGTAGCGTTTCGCGCGCGAGTTTCACATTTTCCTCGAGTCTTTGCAGTACTGCTTCCTGGTTGGCTGCGCGGAGCTCTGCCTGGAGAGCGTCGTCCTCGAGGCCGGCGGTGAGCTCTGCGATGTACGTCTGCAACTCCAGGATGTCGCGCTCGTTCGATGCGTTCCTGGCGTCGAGCTCGTCGAGCGTCGCCTGGTCGAGCATGTCCCGCATGATGTCGGGGCGCTCGATAGTGGGTGAGAGGCCTCGGTCTAACCCACTCGTTTGCTGTAGGCGCGCGATCTCCTTGCGGTACTTCCAGCGGTAGTAGTCCGGGTCCCAGGGTTCCCAATTCTTCGGCAGCCTCGAGGCCGGGTCCGCCAGCTTGTCAGGTATGACAGGCGGCAGCGGCTCCTCGTAGGTGATGCGCAAAACGTGGGGGGTCGTCACGTTGCCGCGAAAGATTCTCGACTGGTTCGTCGGGACCACGCGATCCAGGGCGATGATGATGCCCGCGTCCTGGGTGTAGTTGGGCGCGTCGATCTGCGCCTGGACGAGACTGGAGATGTCCGGGCTCACTTCGACGACGCCGGCGGTCACGGCGTTGATCGGCCAGATAACGTCCTCAAACGGGTACTTGTCCAGCTGCCATGCCTGGTTGAGATCGACGACGCCTGGGCTGTTCTGGTAGTCCATGCCAAGGCCCTGGCCGTAGTGTCTGAGGCCTCCGCCGTTGGCAATCAGGAAGGCGTTTTGATGATGCACGCGAATGTAGTCGGCGTTGTTGTCCGCGTAGGTCGGCTCGATCAGGATGAAGTATTCGGTCAGCGGCACCAGGGTCGGGTTGACCGGAAAGGTGAAGATCGTCAGCGTTTGCGCGTTCGGCACGCTGGAGCACAGAATCGTATTCGAGACGCCGTTCGCCACGTCGATGCCGTTCGGGATTTTCACGCCGCGGTCGACGGTCACTCCCTGGATTCGCACGCGCAAGGTGCCGGCCGGGTTGCCGACTCGACTCAGGTCCCAAAACAGTGACGCGATGGTCATGTTCCCGGTGCGCGTCGTGATCAGCTGCGCCAGGTGATCATTCATGTCGATGGTCGCGCCGGCGGCCGCGTTGGAAATCTGACGCATCGACCAGTTGGCGTTGGTCGTGACGCTGGTGCCGAATACCGCGGTAAACGTCGTGGAGAGCGCGCCTACCTGGGCATTGCTCCAGACGTCCTGGCGGTAGCCCTCGTAGAGCTCGAACGGTGTCTGGATCGCGTCCTGGTAGTACGACTGGACGTTGCGGTTCGGGCTGTTGATCGTGGCCGTGAATGCCGGATTGGCGTTAGTGGTCGCGGCCGTCATTTCAAACGTGGCCGAGACGATGGTCGCGCCTGGTGGAATCTGCGCGTCAAACGCCGACTGGACGTTGCCCTGTAGGCCGCCGAAGAAGTTGCCCAGGGTCAGGTTGCCGGTGCCTAAGCCAAACCAGATGGTATTCGCGCCCTGGAAAATGTGCGACCAGGTGGAGTACCTGTTGCCGGAACCTGGTTGCGAGACGACTATCGAGACTTGGGCCATTACGGAGCCATCGGTGGCAGGTCGGTGATGTCGTTGTCGTGCGTGTTCAGGTACGCGGCCAGGCCCTCGATGGCGTCGGTCGCGTCGACGTAGTCCGGGTCGAAGTCAGACTGGAATACCTGGAGCGCCTCCATCTCCGTGAATTGCCTGTCGTAGACGGCCCTGGCCTCGATCTGGCTCATGTTCGACGGTCCAAACTCCTGGCGCCAGTGTGCCAGGTAGGCGTTGATGTTCGGCCTGGGATCGCCGGCACCACGTCCGGCAATCAGAAAGCGACCGCCGACGACCATGCCGAATTGGACGTAGTCGTCCTGGGTGAGCTCGTCGAGCTCCTTCCCTGGTGGAAGCCAGTCTGGCACTTACTCGTCCTCGCGCTCGTCGTCGTCGTCGTAGACCGGGATGCCGGCGACCAGGTTGCCGTCGGCGTCGTACTCGAACTTGATGCGTTTGGGCTTGGGCTCGATGTTGAGCGTCATGGAGTTGGCTCCGCCCCCATTGCCGGCACTCGGGCTGCCGGCGCTGGGGGTCGGGGCTCCTGGGGTAATTGGTACGACCTGGCCGGCCTTCACCTTCCGGTCGACGAATCCCTTCACTCGTTGCAGCGCGTCGACGACGGCGTTCGCGATCATCTCCTGAATTTCGTCCTTGTGCGCTCCTGGGTTCTGCTCGTGCTCCTGCATCGTGCGCTTGATCACCTGCTCGATCTCGGTCAACAACTGGCCGGAGTCCGGGCCCTCCTGGACCTTCGGCGCCTGTAGCTCGGCCATGTCGGCCTGGGCCTGGGCGATCTTCGCTTCGGCCTGCTTCATGTCCGCTTCGGCGCCGGCTTGCTTCGCCTGGGCCATTGCGATCTCGGCCTGGTTCTTGGCGTCGTCGATCTCCTGCTGCTTCTGCATGAGCACCATTTCGGGCGTCGGCTCCGGCTGCCATGGCTGGCCATCCTTCTCGAGCTCGCCGGTGTCCTCGTTCTTGGTGACGCCTTTTGGCAGGTCTGCGAGTTTCTCCTCCTCGCTCTTGAGATTGTCGGGTAGCAGCTTTCGCAGTACCGCGGAGACTTCGTCGCTGCCTGGCACGCCCAGGTTCTTGACGATCAGGTGCACGATGCTCGACGCCATCTCGGGACCCAGGACCTTCAATAGCTCCATTTGCAGGTCGGCCGCTTCCTGGCGCTGCGTGGCGTAGCTCGGCCCGGTCTCCAGGACCACGTCGTACTTGCCGTAGGCGATGTCGTGGATCAGGAAGGTCTCGCCCGTCTCCTGGTCGATCGCCGTCTGGTTGATCTCGACAAAGTCCTCACTGGAATCCGGGAAGCGGATGCGCACGATGCGCTGCGTGTCATACAGCTGCGGGATAGCCTCGACGATGCAGCGACCCATTTGCTCGATGGCTCTGCCCAGGTTGTCGGGGAACTGGAAGGTCGAGGTCGCGCCGGCGTTCTGCCGGGCGATGATCGCCTTGCCACTTTTCTCGTTCGACTCTCTGCCCAGGCTGGCGTCGTGCAATCCGATGATGGTCTGCATGTCGACGCCGTCCTGGATCGCGTTCTGGAGCTCGGCGGCGGCCGGATTGGCGTTGAATTGACGCTGCGGCGGTGCCACGCCCTCGACGTGGTTGTACAGCATGTAGGGGATGTTCCTGGTGTTGGCCTGCTCGTAGAGCTCCTCGTGGCCGGCGATCTGCCGCTCGGTTGCCATGTACGGCGCCCTGGGTGCCAGCGCCACGGTCTCGGCGGCTGCGGTGCGCCAGTAGTTGTACGACTTCTGCGCGTCCTTCGCGTGCCGGATCGCGCTCTCGTAGATCATGCGGCCGTCGACCATGCGCTCGTCGCCCAGGACCGGGAACACCGGGACGGCTGAGAACGGGAGCTCGACCGGGCCCTCGAGTATCTGGCTGGCGGTCTGCTTCTGCCACATGCAAATCGGGCGCTTGACCTTCTTGCGGAGCTCATTGTTCTGGCCGTCCTTCGCGATCACGATGCCGGTCATTTCGCGGAGCTCGTCCAGGACCGGCTCGACGTCGGACAGGTAGACGGTCTTGCCGTTGGTCAGCTGCAGGACCTCGTCGCTCTTGTAGTCGATGTAGAGGTACTGCGCGACGCGGATGGTATCGCCGTCGTACCAGCCCTCGTAGGTGGCGCCCATCATGGCGCCGGCGAACTCGTCCGGGGCTTTGTCGGGCCACTTGTACTCGAACGTCGAGCGCCGCATGTTGGTGAAGATGAAGCAGTCCTGAGCGTCGCGGTAGTCGGCCTCCTGGGCATCGGGGTCCATGAACACGGTGTAGCTGTTCTTGATCCGCATGATCTTGAGCTCCTGGACGAACGGGTCGAGCTTCGACCAGATGTTCATGAGCATGAAGAACCCGAAGCCATGGTCGACGGCGTGCTGCGTTGCCGTGTCGTAGGCCTGGTCGGCACGAGAGACGTGCTCGATGTTGCGGATGATGCCGGAGTAGATGTCAGCCAGCGCGTAGTCCTTGGTGCCGGACAGGTTGTTGACGCGCGGGTTGGCGCCGCGGTTCGACTCGACTGGCGTCACTTTCAGCTGCGGCCGCTCCTGGCGAATCTTGTTGGTGATCTGCCTGGTGAACGATGGCAGAAGGTTGTACGTCAACACGGGCCGGCGATCTTCCTCGCGTTCCCGGCGTACCTCGTCGGGCCACTGGATGCCGGCGACGAAGCGGTCGTCCTCGAGGGCCTCGTTATGAATCTCCGACCAAAAGGTCTGGTGAATCTGGAAGCGGTTGCGAATCTTGCGTAGGCGATCTTCGAGCTCGCCGGATGGCTGGCCGTCGTCGCCCAGGATAAGCATGTCGTCGGGCTGTTGGTTCGGTTCAGTTGTTGGGCTGCGGACTGTCATGGAGAGCTCCTACCATTCGCCTCGGGCGCGGCTTCGGGATTTGTGGATTGGCCTGGGTTGAAACGCTTGGTCGGTGTTGAGTCCGTATCTCATGCAATCCATAAGATGATCGTTCTGCTTGACGATCTTGCCCTTGACGTCACGGCGGTACAAGCGGAGCTCCTTGAGCGTGTAGACCAGGGTGCGGAAAATCTTGAGTTGACCGCCTTGCATGAGCACCAGGACGCGGCGCAGTCCGGCATGGACAGCGTTGTTCGCCTTCTGGAGCTCGAGACCCAGGTCCTCGTACTCTTGCTTGAGTTTCGTGCCGTCCCTCTGGCTCGAGACATTATCGCCGGCGGGGTCGATGCAGCCGACCAGCTTCGGCCATGGCAGCATGGCCTTGATGCCCTGGACGTGCTCGATGGGCTTGTCCTGTTGGCCGTAGAACTCGGCGGTTGCGTAGTACTGGTCGGTGTCGGGGTTGCGCACCAGGAGCATCGCGGCGGTGTAGTTCCAGCCAGGGTCGAGCGCGTAGGCCTGCTCGTACCAGTCCGGGATCGGGAACGGGTCTATCAGCAGTTGCTCCTCGGCTACCGGGTAGATTGCGCCGGCGCCCAGGCTCGGCCGTCCGGTCTGCCTGGCAACGCGCTCGTGCGGCAGCATGTCCTTGAACAAGTCCTCACGTTCCTCGACGCTGATGATCGGCGGGTTGAGATGCGGCACGTCGTTATGGCCAATCATGTCGATGTACTTGCTCACTGGACCAGGATCACCGGCACGGTAAGACGGAGTCCGAAGATCACCAGGGCGTCGTCGTCAGTCAGCTTGCGGAAGTAGTTGAGCGCGGTCTTGTGGAGCACCTGTAGGCGGTAGGTCGCGGCGTAGTCCAGGAGCACCTGGCGGTCCGGCTTGTGCTTGACGTCATTCGCCAGGCTCATGAGGCTCGCGGCCATCGCCGTCAGGATCGCCTGGGCCTCGCTCTCGTCGGTGAGTTGGTACTCGTTCCTCTCGGGCTCGTCGACTGAGATTCTCTCGAGTCGCTCCAGGATGTTGTGTCCTTTTGACCCGTTCCGTAAGACAGGCATCACAGAATCCATCGTTGAACAGCACCTCCGGGCGAATCAGTATCGTGCGGCAGTCGTAGCATTTGCGCTTGTGCCATCGTCTCCTGGTCACAGAAAATCAGATCCTTCGAGCAGCGACAACACGGTCTCGGTCATGCCCTCCACCGGCGTGAACGTCGAGAGGATACACCCGCGCGTCGTCAAAATCCGCATCTTGCACTCGTCGTAGATCGGCTTGGGCGGCTCCTCGTCCAACCAGATGAAGTCGACGCCCTCGGCCTCGAATGATGTACGTCCCTCCTCGTAGCTCTTGAATGTGCAGACATTCTCGAAGCCGGAGACGTGCTTGACGATCACCTGGTCGACGGCATCCGCGACGCCGGATCGCCTGGTCAATCTGCCGATGCGCGCGGCCGGGATCAGTCCGCCGTTGGCCTGCGTGAATCCCCTGCGCTGGTGCAGCTGGCCCAGGAGAAACTTCTGGTTGACGTCGCGGACCTTGGCGGTCTTGGTGCCGGCAGCCCAGCACAGGATCGGCTTCGAGTATCGCTTGCCCTCCCACCAGGGCGGGTAGAGCCCGGTCAGATGCAGCGCGGTCTCGTAGCCGCCGATCGACAGCGTCTTGCCGATGCGGTTGCCACCCAGGGCGCAGCGTTCGGCGTGGATCGCGCCGGCGGCAAGCATGTCAATGTGCTTGTGGTAGAGCTCGCGTCGAAGCGGGCCGGCGTCAGGGTACAGCTGCGAGAGCTTGTCGCGCTCAGTGCGCCGTCGAATTTCCTGCAGCAGCAGGTAGCAAGCCGTCGATGGCTCCATCTCCCGCAATGAGTCTAATGAGATCAAGTCCGCCGGCCTCCATTATTTCGCGTAGCAATCGCACGAGCTCCTCCGTCGATACGTCCTCGATGGTCTGAACGTGTTCGATCCGTTCGGTCCACATCTTGAGGTATTTCCCATGGAGCTCTGCGCACTTGGCTGCCGAGGCGTATTGCTCAGACTCCAAGGCCTTGTCACCAATTACCTGCACTCGTCGCAGCACGGCCTCGATGGTGACGTCGGCGCCGGATAGCGCCTTCTCGAGTCGTTTGTCTATGAGATCGCGTATCCTAGGTTTTCCCAAGTTCTCGATCGCGACCTGGGAAAGTGTCTTGTCGTTGCCCTTGTAGCCGGCGCGCCTGGCGGCCTCGGTGCCGTTCATGTTGACGGCGGCCGAGCAGTACCAGTGCGCGAAGGCGTTCTGCTTCGGCGTCAATGGCCGAGGCTTGGCTGGCTTCTTGGGTTTGAGTGCGCGGCTGGTCACGCGCTGCAGATTACGCTTACGAGCGCACGTATTCCACCAGGAAGCCTTGGGCGTCGAGGTAGAACAGTCGAAAGCAGTAGTAGCTGTAGATCATGTCAGAGTCTCCTGGAACTCGATGCCCAGGAGCTCCTGCCGATCAGGCGAGCCCGTTGGGGAACGGATTCTTGGTTGTGGGCTTCTTGGTTGCGCCCTGGTTGGTGCCGGATTCCATGCGCAGGCCGCCGGTGCTGCCTTTGTTGCTTGGGTCCGGGGCTGATTTCGAGCCGGAGCTCGAGCCCTTGTTGTTTTCTTTCATGACGTACTCCTTGCAAGGTTGTGTCGTTAGACGGGCCGAGTGTACCGCGTCACTCCAGGTCGGGGTAGTCCTTGTCACTGATGCGAAGCACCTGGAGCTCCTGGGTGTTCATGTCCATGATCATGCGCTCGCGCACGTCGAGGAGCCGGTGATGAATCTCGAAGTCGTCGACCTGCATCCACTGAGTCCGGCCGTCCGGGTAGTAAACGTCGTAGCCGTTGCGGCCTTGCTTGTCCAGCGCCGGCTCCGCCTGGACTAAGAAGTTCTGCACGTAGATGCGCACTTACAGGTCCTCGATGGCGTT
>Ga0307379_10006222_pt1 | contig 16467 bp, 16 predicted proteins | sample UN2MG_FD_202237 | JGI IMG/M metagenome (GOLD analysis project Ga0307379, IMG submission 202237) | Soil microbial communities from Risofladan, Vaasa, Finland - UN-2 | ecosystem: Environmental > Terrestrial > Soil > Coastal area > Acid sulfate soil | place: Finland: Risofladan, Vaasa | collected... | reverse complement strand
TAGATCTGGCCGCGGTCAGCCGTCATCCCCGCGAGCCCAATGCCGGTCACTAGCAAGACGGTGACGAGGATAGCCAGCCCCCGCGGTCGCCGAGCGCGGCGCACTACGCGCGGGGCGCCGTCTGCGGGTGCCATGTCATGATGCTTTGCGCCAAGTGGTTCCATCAACACGATCCTCCAGGCTGACGCCGAGGGCGGACAATCGGCTGCGGATCTCGTCCGCCAGGGCGAAGTCGCCCGCTGCCCGCGCCCGCTCGCGCAAGCTCACCAGCAGGTGCATGAGTTCGTCCGCCAGGCCCTCCCCCTCCCTGTGCTCGGCGTCGAGAGTCAGACCCAGGGCCTCAGCGAGCTCTCGCAGCGCCGCCAGCGCCTTGGCGAACGACGGGCCGTGCGCGCGCGTCGGAGCGGTGCGCTCGTCGGCGAGGCGATGGACGTGAGCAACCAGGTCAAAGAGCGCGGCCAGCGCCCGCGGCGTGTTGAAGTCATCGTCCATCGCGCCCGCGAACTCGCGCCTGGCCACGTCCGCGGTCTGCTCCAATTCCAGCAGGGGCTGCGCGCCCTGCTCGCCGCTGTCGGCGCGGGCGATCATGCGTTCCAGGTGGGCGCGGCCGATCTCGAGGCGCTCGAGCGCGCTGCGGGCTTGATCCAACGCTCCATCGGTGAACTCGAGCTGCTGACGGTAATGGGCGGACAGAAAAAGGAACCGCAGCACCGGTGGCGGATAGTGCGCAAGCACCTCTCGCACCGTGAAGAAGTTGGCCAGCGACTTGGACATCTTCCTGCGTTCGAGCGTGAGCATTCCCCCGTGCATCCAATAGCGGACAAAAGGCGAATGCCCGGTGACCGCCTCGGACTGCGCGATCTCGTTCTCGTGATGCGGGAAGATCAGATCCGCGGCCCCGCCGTGAATATCCAGCTCTTCGCCCAGCAGCGTCGTGGACATGGCGGTGCACTCGATGTGCCACCCCGGGCGGCCTTTCCCCCACGGGCTGTCCCACGACGGCTCGCCGGGCTTGGCTGACTTCCACAGGCCGAAGTCGAGCGGGTCGCGCTTGCGCTCGTCCACCTCCACCCGCGCGCCGGCCAGCAGGTCATCCGGGTTGCGCCCGGATAGCCTGCCGTAGCCCTCGAACTTGCGCACCTCGTAGTACACGTCACCATCCACGACGTAGGCGAATCCGCGCTCGATCAAGGTGGATACGATGCGGATCATGGCTTGCAGGTACTCGGTGGCGCGCGGCTCGTGGCCGGCGTGGCGCACCCCCAGGGAATCCATGTCCTCGAAGTAGGCTTGGGTATAGCGCCGGGCGATGTCATCCGCGGACACGCCTTGCTCGCTGGCGGCCTTGATGATCTTATCATCGACATCGGTGATGTTGCGCACCATCTCGACGTCATAGCCGGCGAACTCCAGGTATCGGCGGATGATGTCGAAGCTGACGAAGGTGCGCGCGTTGCCGACGTGGATGTAGCCGTACACCGTCGGCCCGCACACGTACATGCGAACGCGGCCCGGTTCGCGCGGGACGAAGGGCTCTTTCCGGCGCGTGAGAGTGTTGTAGATGACCAGTCCCAACTGAGCCTCCACCGACGGTTGCGCGCCGTCCCCATCATGGCGGCCGGTGCCGGATGCGCCGGCTACGCTTGGGGAGGCGAGGCGGGCAGCGCCTGACGCTCCCGCTTGAGCCTCTCGATCTCCTGCTCCAGGGAGCGGACGCGATCGCGCAGCGCCCCCAAGTGCGAGTCTATCCGCTCCATGCACTTGTCACAGGGGTCGGGCACCGCGCCGTGCTCCAGCGACGGCTCCGCCACCCGCTTGCCGTTCTGCACCACCACCCGCGCCGGAACTCCCACCGCGGTCGCGTTGGCCGGAACCGACTTGAGCACCACCGACCCGGCACCGATGACCGTGCTGTCGCCAATCGCGATAGCGCCCAGGATCTTGGCCCCCGCGCCCAGGGTGACATTGCTGCCAATGGTGGGGTGGCGCTTTCCCCGCTCCTTACCGGTACCACCCAAGGTCACGCCCTGGTACATGAGCACGCGGTCACCGACTTCCGCGGTCTCGCCGATAACCACGCCGGTGCCGTGGTCTATGAAGACCTCGCGCCCGATGCGAGCCGCGGGGTGGATCTCGATGGCGTTGAGAAAGCGAGCGAACTCCGACAGGCAGCGCGCCAGAAAGTGCAGCCGGTGGTTCCAGACCCAGTGCGCCACGCGATGCATGAGGATGGCGCGCACTCCCGCATAGCACAGCAGCACCTCGATCCTGCTGCGCGCCGCCGGGTCGCGCGCCAGCGCGGCCGTGAGGTCTGCCCGAATCTCGGAGAACATGCGGGGCGCAACCTTCCTTCGCGTTCGCCGGCCCGGTCACCCTGCGGGGCGCCTGGCCTGCGAATCCGCGCCTCGGGTAAAGTATAGTTAACCCCGCGAGGTGGTGTCAAGCAAACCGAGACCTGGGTGGGCGCAGCCGCGCGGAAGCCGCATGCCGCCGGCACCGGCTCCTGCCGGCATCGCCTGCAGCGTGGTCAACCATGAGACGACGCACGGCGGCGCGCTGCAGGAGGCCGCGCGGGACGGACAGAAGAGCCAGGCGTGGCATGTGTTGACGTCATCATACCGAACCGCAATGGTCGCGCCGTCCTGCCCGGCTGCTTGGCGGCCCTGGAGGCGCAGACCTATCGCGGTTTCTCGACCTTGGTGGTGGACGACGCCTCGACCGACGATTGCATCGCCCGTGTCCGGTGCGACTTCCCCGCGGTAGGTATCCTGCAACTTCCGCGCGGCCTCGGGTTCGCCGGCGCGGTCAACAGTGGCATCCGCGCCACCCGCGCGCCCTACGTGGCGCTGCTCAATTCGGACGCCGAGCCCGCGCCCGACTGGCTGGCGGAGCTGGTGCCAGCGATCGAGCAGCACCCGGAGGTTGGCTGGTGCGCGTCCAAGATGCTGTTTCCCAACGGCTTGATCAACTCCGCCGGCCAGGTTTTCCTCCCCCGCGGACACGCGGCCGACATTGGATTCGGCGAGCCCGAGCGCCCGGAGTTCGCACAGCCCCGATACGTCTTCGGCGCCTGCGCCGGCGCGGCCCTCTACCGCCGCCGCATGCTGCAGGCGGTGGGGCTGTTCGACGACGACTTCTTCATGCTCGCGGAGGACGTGGATCTCAGCTTCCGCGCCCAGCTGGCGGGTTGGCGATGCCTCTACGTGCCGGGCGCGACCGTCATTCACCGGCACGCGGCAACTCGCCGCGCCCTGGGATCGCTCAACGAGTTCTACTCCGTGCGCAACAGCTTGTACTGCGACCTCAAGAACCTGCCGACCAGCCTGTGGCTTAAGTATATGACGTCGTTTCTGCGCTACCAGTGGAGCGCAGCCTTCGAGTGGACCGCTCGCGGTCGCTGGCGCGCGTGGGCGGCGGCTCACTGGTCGCTGCTGGCGGATCTGCGCACGGTGCTGCGCAAGCGAGCGCAGGTGCAGGATGGCGCTGCGATCTCCGCGGGGCAACTGGAGCGCAGCTTCTGGCCCCAGCCGCTGGAACCGAGAAGGAGATGAGGATACTCGCGCTGCGCACGCTCCCCAGCCACGAGTTCCTGCAGGCGCTGCAGGCGCTGAGGATGACCCATCCGGGGTGCGAAGTGACCGCGGTGCTGATGACGGCAAGGGGCAAACCGGAGATCGAGGCCATGCTGGGTGGGGAACGCGTGATGGTGGTCGGCGGCCCTGACGGCTGGTGGCGATTGGCGTGGTCACTGCGGCGGCGGCGCTTCGACCAGGCGCTCATATTCGCCCGCCATCCGGCGCGTTCGTCGCCGCGGGCCTGGCCGGCGCACGCGCTGGCTCTGGTTGCACCTGCGGCCGAGCGGCGCCTGGTAACGCCTGAGCTGGCGCGCCGCTTCGGGTGGGGCTGCTTCCTGATGGACGTCGCGCTGGCGCCATTGGTGACGGCGGGCGCGCTGTTGCTGTGGCTGGCATCGCTGGCGCTGGTCGCGGTGGTGCTGGGAGCGGACGCCCTGCGCGGCGTCGCGGGCAGCGGGCGAGGAGCACATGGCGGCGACTGAAACGCGGCGGTCGGTGCTGTTGGTGACCCCGGGGTACCCCCCGAACTCGATCGGCGGCACGGAGCTGCATGTACGCGGGCTGGTGGAGGCACTGTCGGGCCGGTATGCCATGCGCGTCCTGAGCCGCGATGCCCGGGGACCCGAGCCGGAATGGGAAGACCCTGTGCTGCGGGCGCCGCGCGGGCCGCTGATGGGCTCGGTGGACGAGTTGGTGGCCCGCAGCGATCCCGCTTTCGAGAGCGCGGCCCTGGAGGCGGTCGAGGACTTCCGACCTGGACTGGTCCACCTTCACCACTGGATTCACCTATCCAACTCCCTGGTGGAGCTGTTGGCGCGGCAGCGGATGCCGGTGGTCGCGACCCTGCACGACCACTATCCCATTTGCGCACGCACTGACCTGCTGCGGCGGGGGGAAGTCCCGTGCCCCGGCCCCGAGGGTGGCCATGCCTGCGCGGACTGCCTGCCGCCTCCGGGGGCGGTGTTCGCCGGTGAATCGAAGGCACACCGCGTGGGACGCATCGCCGGCTCGCGTCTCGGCCTTGGCAGGCTAACCAAGCGTTGGGTTCATGCCCGCGCGCAAGGCGTGTTCCGCGCCCGCCTCGAACTCCTGCGCGGCGAACTGCGGCGCGCGTCGGCGGTCATCTGCCCGTCCGCGGCGCTCAAGCGCGAGATCGCCTCGGTGTGGCCGGAACTGGAGCCACAGCTCACCGTGCTTGCTCACGGCGTGGACACCGCCTGGGGTCGTCAGGTGAGACGCAAGCCGTCCGTGCGCGTGCGCTTCGCCTACATCGGCGCCGTCACTCCGCACAAGGGCATCCAGACGCTGCTTGACGCCTTTGCAGAGGTGGGTCCGCGCGGGGCTGAGCTTGCGATATACGGCGAGATCCCGGACGCGTCCTTTCAGCGCCAGGTGTCCGCCCGCGCCGCCCGGATCGGCGCGACCATGCATGGCCGGTATGAGCCCGACCACCTGCCGGAGATCTACAGCCGCGTGGACGTGGCGGTGGTGCCCTCGATCTGCAAAGAGAACGCGCCGCTGGCGGCGCTCGAGGCGCAGGTTGGCGGAGCGCCGGTTATCGCCTCCGACCTCGGCGGCCTGCCCGAAGTGGTCGAGGATGAGACAGACGGCCTGCTGTTCCGCGCCGGCGACGCCCGCGACCTGGCGGAAAAGATACGGGCGGTGGCAGGGGACGCGCAACTCCTGGCGCGGCTGCGGGCGAACGTACGGCGCCCCAAGTCCATGCCCGAGTACGCGCGGGAAATCACATCCATCTACGAGGCCGCCATCAGCACTATCACCGAGGAGAGACCATGACCGAGCACCCGACCCCGCCTGCGCACACTCACCGCGTCCTGAATCTGCTTGCCCCGCAACTGGCCTCCGAGTTGGACCAGTTTCGCATGCGCCTATCGGCCATCAGCGCCGGCTACCCGGTGGTGACCGACTGGCACCCGGTGCTGCCGGAGGGATGGGGGCAGTTCCCGCCGGCGCCGGTGGACCGCGCGACCGTCTACCGCGGCAACGCCGACACCTTTGCCTACAGTCACCACCAGGCCATCGCCAAGCTCGGGGAGCGCTATGTCGCGGCGTGGTCGAACGGCTTCGCCCACGAGGACTACGTCGGGCAGGAGGTGCACGGCGCGTGGTCCACGGACGGCCTGCGCTGGAGCGAACCGTTCGTCATCGCGCCGACGCCGGTGGAGTCGGGGCTGGTGCGGCACAACGCCGGTCTCCATGCGGCGGATGGTCAGTTCTACTGCTACGTCGGCGTGGCGGAGGACCCGAGGCGCGAGGCGGCGCCGCCGGGCATGTTCTCGCTCAGCGAGCCGCGCATCCACCTGGACGTTTACGAGACCCGCGACCTCGAGTACTGGACCCACCACGAGCGCGTGTGCGAACACATTGACCTCTACGAAGGGCCGCGGCGGACGCGCGGCGGCAAGCTGCTGTGCTGTGGTTTCGATGTCCGCGACCACCACGCGATGGTCCTGATCTGGGACGCCTCGACCTCTCCGACGGCGCGGCCGCGGGTGGTGGACGTGCCCCTCTCGGCTGAGGGCTTGCGCCCCGAACAGGGCACGTGGTACCAGACCGATGACGGTCGCATCTGGATGTACCAGCGCGAATCCACCCAGGACTGCCGCCTCGCCCTGACCTGGAGCGATGACGAAGGCGAAACCTGGAGCGACCTCGTGCGCACCGATTTCCCCAACACCTACTCCCGCGCCTTCGCGGGGCGACTCCCCGACGGGCGCTGCTATATCGTCGGCAATAACTACGGCATCTTCCTCGAGCGCCGCCACCTGTTGATCGCCCTCAGCGACGACGGCATCACGTTCGACCGCCAATACACCCTGGTCGCGGGCGACACCACCCGCCGCGTCAACGGGCGCCACAAGGAGGACGGCTACCACTACCCGAACTGCCTGGCTGATGGCGACTATCTGTACATCATATACTCGGTCAACAAGGAGGACATCGAGGTCGTGCGCCTGGACACCGGCGGCATCGAATAGCCCGCCCTGGCATGGAGGACCATCGTAGAATGAGCACAGCAACCATTCGCGACCGCTGCTGGCTGTGGGGGATGAAGGTCAACGCCCTGCAGGAGACCGCCAACTATGACAGCCTCTGCCTCCCGCCCTCGACCATGACTGTCGAGAACGCGATTCAGCGCACCGGCATCACCAACGTCATCATCGCCGGTCATCTGCCCATCAGCCGCGAGTCGCTGCAAGCTATGCCCTCGGCCACGCGCATCATCTGCAAGTGGAGTCTGCACCAACCGGCCAGTGATCTCCAGGTGCCGGCGGTGGAGGCCTGCCGGGAACGCCTGATGGCGGCCAAGGAGCTTGCCGCCGCCGACCGACGTATCGAGGGTTTCCTGGTGGACGACTTCAGCACCGGCAGCCTGGACGCCGGGATTGGGCCCGCGCACCTCGCGCGCTTCCAATTCGCCAACGCCCTGCATCCCCCCCAACTCCCGCTGCTGGCGAGCGTCTATACCTTGTCCCTGGGGCGCGCGGAGCTGCCGCCGACCCTTCCCTTCTTCGCCCAGTACGTGGTGCCGTTGTGGCACGCCGCGCGGATTGACGATGTGCCCGCGGATCTGGAGCGCCTGGCGGCCCTCAGCGGCGGCAAGCCGGTGCTGTTTACGCTGTACCTCTTCGATTTCGGCGATCAGAAACCCATCCCGCGGGAGCTCATGCAGCGCCACCTGGAGATGGCCGAACGCCTGCTGGCGCAGGAGCGCATCGCCGGCCTGGTCATGCTCGGCACCTGCATGATGGATCTCGATTGGGAGGCCAACCACTGCTTCTACGACTGGCTGTCACGGGTCGGCGAGCGGGCGATCTGAAGGTCGTAGGCACAACGCACGCTGCGCCCCTACCCGCCGTTGCCCCCAGCGACCGGCGTCACCGTGACCACGGTGTTGGCGGGAGCGTCGAACGCCAAGACGCCGTCCTCTCCCGCCGTCATCGTGCGCACCTGCAGGCCCCGGCCCAGCAGGCCGCGGATCGCGATCTCGTGGCGGCTGCCCCGGCGCACCCGGTAATCGCCGCTGGAGATGCGCACATGCGCCGTCGCCTCGCCTCCCGCCGCCACCGCCAGCTCCGACCCCGGCCGCGGCGCCAGGCGCGAGGCTGGTCCGTAGAGCGCCAAGGACACCGCTCCATCGGCGTAGGCCGCCACCGCCACCGTCACCCGCAGGGCCTCGGTCGAGATCTCGATCGGCAGCGGATCGGCCGCCTGCAGCCCGGCGTGGCCGAATATCAACAGCGAGTTCGGAGACGCGCCCGCCGGCCGTATCTCCTGCATCCCGCCCCGGATCCGGTACACCCGCCCCTCGGGATTGCGCAGCAGCACCTCGGTCGGAGCCGACGAGCGTTTCAGCACCATCACGCTGCCGTCCTGGTAGAGGCCGACCGCGTCTTGCGGGATCAGCCCGGGCGGGCGCTTCACCGCGATCGGGCTGTCCAGACCCAGCAGATCGCTGTGGAAAGCATCAAACACCGCGTCACCGGGAAGCCAGTTCTGCCACAACCGCGTGGTGGCGTACAGCGCCCATCCCCGGCCCGCCTGCCGCCCGATTATGCCCGCAAACGCCGTTGCGCTCGCCCACTGGCACAGCACCGGGGCTGCGCCGCCGGAGAGGGTCACGGAGTAGATCGGCAGATCGAAAGAGCCCTGCCCCGAACCGCCCGCAGCCATCTCGCTCGTCAGCGACGGGAAGCGAGGATGAGGCATGGTGAGGGCGGCAGCCTGCAGCATGCGGGCTATCCCTCCTGCTCCGCTCGGGACAGGGGGGCTCCCCGGCGCTTCCGTACCCTGCGCGGCCGGGGCCACGCCGAAAAGCTCGGCCAAATCCGGGGGCAGCACCTCGAGGCTGTGCGATTGGGCGAATCCCGCGCCCAGGTCCGCTATCAGCGTGCCCCCGCTGGCGACGTAGCGCGCGAGCGCCGCCTGCTCGGCGCCAGTCAGCGACACCGCCAGCGGCGCGATAATGACCTGGTAGCGGTCGAGGGCCGCGCCCGCCACCCCCGACTCCGCCAGATAGTCAACCTGGCCGAAGCCAGTGCCGCGGGCCAGCACCCGCAGCAGTCTCCCCGGCTCGCTGATCGAGGCCCCGGTCAGCCATCCGTACAGGGGCCTGCCTGAGGCGAATCCTCCAGCGGCGAACGGCTCGTATAGCACTGCTGCCGTCGGCGTAGGCACACGCGGGCACAGCCGGGCTTCGCGTATCCCCGCCAGAGCGGCCCGGGCATCACTGCGCAGCGCCTCGTTGTCGCGCAAGTCCTTCCAGTCCGCGAAGCCGATCCCCGCCGCGCCGTGGAGCACCGCCAGCTCAATCCAACTCGCCAGCTCGGCACCCGAGCGCGCCGCCGTGACCTTGAGCACCGGCAGCGCCGCGAATTGATTGCCCCGGCGCGCGAGGTCCACCCCGTGGACATTATGCGTGGTCACGTCGTCCTCCGCGACCCCCGGGTAGAGGCCCAGCAGCATGCCATCGTAGCCGTCGGGCACGCTGATGGCGGCCCGGTAGCTATGCTGGCGACCCGCCAACACGACATGGTGGCGGTCACGGGCCCGGATCTCCTGCGCCCAGACGTTGAGGAGGCCGCGGTAGAGGTCGCTGCGATAGCGCGCCAGGTCAACGGAAGCTTGCCCCAGGCCCAGCGGTTTGTGCGAGTCCACGGCGCCAACGAAGCTCTCGGTCAGAGCGTCCGCTTCGCTGATGGGCACTCCCCACGCGGCCGCAATCCCTTGCCGGGTGCCGTAGCGACGCACCAGGTAGTCGCGAAAAAGCTCCTCGTTGAAGTCGAGGGTATCCGCCCCTACGCCTTCCACCACCCACCCGACGAGACCGGGCAAGCCCAATCCGCGCTCGACGACAGGCTTCAGATATTCGCGCACCGCCGCGCGGTAGGCGTCGTCCCAGGGGTTGGCCGCCGCGGGGTTCAACGCCTCCGGCGCGGGGGGGATCGTGGCCAAGACGTGGAGCCCCCGCGCCGCCGCGGCCTGCGCCAGGCCCTCCGCCACCTTCCACCCGTCATCGGTGGGCGCGCCGATAACGACCTCGACGGTGTTGAAGCCGAGCTGTGAGTACGCGTCCAGCTCCGCCGGGTCGGACACGCCCACTGCCCACAACAGCGGAGTCGGTTCGCCGTCAACCACGATCTGGTTGCGGGCGCGCCAAACGGCGCGCCGGAGAGCTCTATCATCGGCACGCGCCTGCGCCCCGGCGACGGTGGCGGCCAACAGCAGCCACGCGGCCAACGGCGCCCAGCGGCGACAGCGGCTAGGGAGTGCTCTGAGCATCATCGGTCGGTTGTCGGGCCTGAGCTCGCGCGCGCCCGGCGGTCAGTGATGCGCGCGTACCAGATGGTACCCTCGTAGAGGACCAGCATCGGCACGGCGAGTATGGCCAGAGTGAGAACGTCGAAGGTGGGGGTGACCACCGCGGCGATGATCAAGATCGCGATCACCGCCTCCCGGCGCCGCGCAGCCAGGAACTCGGGAGACACGATGCCGGCCTTGATGAGGAATATGAGAACGATAGGCAACTGAAAACACAGGCCGAAGGCGAACAGCAACTTCGCCAGGAACCCCACCTGCCGCTGCAAATCGAAGAACTTCTCCACCCCCGCGGGCACGAACGCCGAGGACAGCATGAAGCTGACGAAGCGGGGGATGATGACGTAGCCCAGCGCCACGCCGACGGCGAACAGGGCGCTGGCGGCGGGGAGCAGCGGCGCCGCCGCGCGGCGCTCGTCGCGGGTCATGCCCGGCGCCACGAAGCCCCACAGCTCGAACAGGATGCCGGGCAGGGCAATGACGACGCCGGCGATGGCGCTGATCTGAAACCGGAGCATGAAGCCCTCGGTCAACATGCCGATGCGCAGGCGCCCGCCGGCCGCGCGAATGGGGTCGGCCAGCGGCGCCATCAGCACCGCGTAGATGCCCGGATAGAGCACCCAGCCGGCGGCAACGCCGGCGACGACGTAGATGAGGCTGCGGATGATGCGCGCGCGCAGCTCCTCCAGGTGCGTCACCAACTCGATCGGTTCGTCTTCCTTGACCATCGCTTGCGGGTTCCGCCGCCGCTAGATCAGCGCCTGCTCGGTCTCGGCATCGAAGACATGCGCCTTGTCCATGTCGAACACGACGTCGAGGTGCTGGCCATCGCGGGCGGCGCTATCGCCGTCGAGCGCCGCGACCAGGCGGTGGCGGCCGCTGGTGAGATAGGCGTAAACGATCGCGCCCATGGGCTCGATCACGTCCACCGTCGTCCGCACCGAGTTGCCGACGGTCGCGGTCACCGGCCCCGGCAGAGAGCGGTCATAGATGTCTTCCGGCCGCACGCCAAGGATGACCTGGTGCCCCACGTGCTCGCGCACACACCCCACATGGGCGGCGGGCAGACGCAGCCGAAAATCCCCTGCATCTATGACGCACCCGCCGTCCTGCGCGACGATCACGGCGGCGATGAAGTTCATCGCCGGACTGCCGATGAAGCCCGCCACGAATAGATTGGCAGGATGGTGATAGACCTGCATCGGGGTGTCCACCTGCTGCAGCACCCCGTCCTTGAGCACGGCGATGCGGTCGCCCATGGTCATCGCCTCGACCTGGTCGTGAGTAACGTAGACGGTGGTGATGCCGAGGCGGCGATGGAGCTTGCTCAGTTCGGCTCGCGTCTGGACGCGCAGCTTGGCGTCCAGGTTGGAGAGCGGCTCGTCCATGAGGAAAACCTTGGGCTCGCGCACGATCGCACGCCCCAGCGCCACGCGCTGGCGCTGGCCGCCCGAGAGCTCCTTGGGGCGGCGCCTCAGCAGGTCGCTGAGGCCCAACATCTGCGCCGACTCGCGCACGCGGCGTGCGATCTCGGTCCGCGACAAGCGCCGCAGCTTGAGGCCGAAGGCCATGTTGTCGTAAACCGTCATGTGGGGGTAGAGGGCGTAGTTCTGGAAGACCATGGCGATGTCGCGGTCCTTGGGCGAGATGTCGTTGACCAGCCGCTCGCCGATATAGATCTCGCCCGCGGTCGCCTGCTCCAGGCCCGCGAGCATTCGCAGCGCGGTCGTCTTGCCGCAGCCCGAGGGCCCGACCAGCACTAGGAACTCCCGGTCGCTGATCTCCAGGGTGAGGTTCGCGACGGCGACGACCTGGCCGAAGCGCTTGGTAAGATTGTGCAGCCTGACTGCCGCCATCAGTGGCGAGTTCTCCCCTTGGGCTGGCCCAAGCGCATCCCCGCTCATCGCACGCACCGGCCCGCGCGCGACCGCGGCGATTATAGCAGACGCCGGTAGCCCGCAGCAACCGTCGGGGGCGCGACTCCGCGGTGGGCCCCCCGCGGTGGTCTCGTTTGACAATCCTCGATGCGCTCTGCTATACTGCCGGGAGCGCCAAGCTGGAGGCGGCGATCGCCCCTATCCCGGACGGGTGTTCAGGCGAAGGCATACCGCACCACCGCTACTCTGCGGAGTGGCGACGTTTTCCGCTCCGAGCCTCGTCCGCCGAAGTGGCTTCGGCTGCGAAGCGTGGATGCACGAGGCGAGCGCAGGCACCGGCATTTGGCGCAGGTTTTTTGTGTTCCGGCGGAGCCCCGCCCTCCCATGTTCGATAGCCTCACCGACAAACTGCAAGCGGTCTTCGAGCGACTGACCCGCAAGGGGCGCCTATCCGAGGAGGATGTCGTCGCCGCCTGCCGGGAGATTCGCCTGGCGCTGCTCGAGGCCGACGTCAACTTCAAGGTCGTCAAGGGCTTCGTGGAGCGCGTGCGTCAGCGCGCGGCGGGCCAAGAGGTGATGAGCAGCCTGACCCCGGGGCAGCAGGTGATAAAGGTTGTCAAGGAAGAGCTGACCGACCTGCTGGGCGGCGGCGAAGTGGCGCTGGCACGCAGCCCCCAGCCGCCGACGGTGTACATGCTGGTGGGCCTCCAGGGCGGCGGCAAGACCACGACCTCGGGCAAACTGGCGCGCCTGGAGAAGAAGGCCGGTCGCAATCCGCTGCTGGTTGCCACCGACGTCCGCCGGCCGGCGGCGATCGAGCAACTGCGCATTGTCGGCGAGCAAGTGGGGGTGCCCGTCTTCGACCTCGGCGCCCGCGAGGACCCCATCGTCATCGCGCGGGCAGCGGTGGCGCACGCCCGGCGGGGGGGGCTGGACCCGGTGATCCTCGATACCCAGGGGCGGCTGCACGTGGACGAGGCGCTCATGGGCGAGCTGCAGCGCATGCGTCAGGAGGTCGCGCCGCAGGAGGTGCTGTTGGTGCTGGATGCGATGACCGGCCAGGACGCGGTGCGCGTGGCGGAGCAGTTCGATGCGGCGCTCGACCTCAGCGGCTTCATTCTGACCAAGCTCGACGGCGACGCGCGCGGCGGCGCCGCGGTATCAATTCGGGCGGTCACCGGCAAGCCGGTCAAGCTCGCCGGCATGGGGGAGAAGCTCGACGCGCTAGAGCCGTTCCGCCCCGACCGCATGGTATCACGCATCCTGGGCATGGGCGACGTCTTGACCCTGATCGAGCGCGCCGAGTCGGCGCTGGACGAGAAGCAGGCGGCGACCCTGGAGCGTAAGCTGCGCACCCGCAGCTTCGACCTCAACGATTTCCGGGATCAGCTCGACCAGATGTCGAAGATGGGCCCGCTCGACCAGTTGCTCGAGCTGATCCCAGGCTTTCGCCAGCTGCGGCTGCCGCGGGAGGTGGAGATTGACCCGTCGCGCATCAAGCAGCTCAAGGCGATTATTCAGTCCATGACCCCCTACGAGCGGGCGCATCCGGAGCTGGTCAAGGGAGGCAGGCGGCGGCGCATCGCCCAGGGCAGCGGCACCTCCCCGCAGGCGGTCAACCAGCTTCTCAACCAGTTCCGCCAGCTCAAGGATACGTACCATCGTTTCGCCGAAATGGAGAGGCGCGGCAAGCTGCCGCGGATAGCCTTTCCGGGCTCGTAGCCGCGGGCTGCGAACGACGAATCAGAGAGCGCGCAGCGCCCATTAGTCAACTGATCGCGAGAGAGGTAGCAACCCATGGCCGTTAAGATTCGCCTGCGCAGAACCGGAGCCAGGAACCAGCCTCGCTACCGCGTGGTGGTGGCGGACTCGCGATTTCCGCGTGATGGACGCTTCATCGAGGTCATAGGTTACTACAACCCCACGCGCCAGCCCCACGAGTTCGAGATCGACGCGGAGCTCGCCCTCAAGTGGCTCGGGCGGGGCGCGCAGCCGACGGAAACGGTGGGCGACCTGCTGGTGCAGCGGGGGATCATGAGCAAGTTCTACGAATCCCAGGGCAAGCCGGTGCCGCCGGAGATGGCGGCCAGGCACGAGCCTGCGGCGACCACCCCGGAGGCCGCCGCGCCCGCGCCGCAGGCGGCGGCAACAGCCCCCGAGCCGGCAGCGGAACCGCCCGCAGATGCCGGCGCCGCCACGACCGGGGAGTCCGCCGGCGCCGCCGAACCCGAGACCGATCAGACGCAAGCATAGCCTGACACATACTGCCACGTCCCCGGCGCGGGCTCCGTGAGTGCCCCATGCCCCGCGTTGCCGATAGCGCCTATCGCGGCACAGCCAGGTCCGGATGGTGGAGGTGGTGACGGTGAAAGAGCTGATCGAGATGATCGTCAGGGCGCTGGTGGATGAGCCCGACCGCGTGGTGGTGACGCAGGTGGAAGGGGAGCGCAGCGTCATCTTCGAGGTGCGCGTCGCGGACGATGACATGGGCCGCGTCATCGGCAAGGGCGGTCGCATAGCCAATTCGCTGCGCGCCGTGGTCAAGGCCGCGGGCGCGCGGCAGAACAAGAACATCTGGGTGGATATCAATAAGCACGCGGAGGACTGAGCGCCTTCGCTCCGTTCACGACCGAGACCGCGTGGGAGCCCGATTCCCGGGCTGGGCGCCAACGCTGTTGGCGTCGGGAGGCAATTGATGGCGAGCCTGACGATCACGCGCCCGATCCTGCTGCACGTCATCGTGACCGAGCAGTTCAAGCAGGAGATGGAGGCCGAGCTGCAAGGCGCAGCCGACACCACCCAGCAGCGCCTGGACCAGATTGATTTCCAGGCGCGGCGCATCTTGGCCGATCTGCAGCGCACCGACCTCACTCAGGCGATGCAGGTGCGCCAGCAGATCGAGGCCGAGAAGGGCCGCCACCAGTCCGCCAAGGAAGAGTTGCTGGAGCGGATCAAGGAGGTGCGCGAGCTGGCGCTCGGCTCCGAGTTCTCCCGCGGCACGCTCGAGGGCATCGTCGAGATCAAAGAGGGTGACCATCTCTACGACAAGCTCGGCAGGACCGAGATCGTGGTCAAGGACGGCGTTGTCGTCGAAATTCGCGAGCCCGGGGGATGATGCGCAGCGCGCGCACGCGGGCGCGCGCTGCGACCTGGCGGTGGGGCGGATCGGCGCGCCGCACGGCGTGCGCGGTCAAGTGCGAGTGGAGCCGCTGACCGACTACCCGGAGCGATTCGCGCGGCTGGGCGAGGTGTGCCTGGAGCTGAGCGATGGCCGCCGGCGTCGGGCGGTGGTCGAGGGGGGGTCACCCGGGGCGCGCGGGCGCGTGGTGCTGAAGTTCAAGGGCTGCGATGACCGCGCTGCGGTCGAGGATCTGCGCGGCGCCTATGTGCTGATCCCGCGCGCGGAGGCGGTTGAGCTGCCGTCGGGCCACTACTTTGTGGATGACATTGTGGGGCTGGAGGTGGTGACCACCAGCGGCGAGCGGCTGGGCGCGGTGCGGGAGGTGATACGCACCGGCGCCAACGATGTTTACGTGACCGACCGCGGGATGGTGCCGGCGACGCGCGAGGTGGTGCGCCGGATAGATCTCGCGGCGGGGGCGATGGTGGTGGAGCTGCCGGAGGAGATATGAACGCGGGCGGCGGCGGGCCGACGACGGCGATGCGGATTGACGTGCTGACGCTGTTTCCGGGGATGTTCGCGGGCCCGCTCGACGACAGCATCGTTGGGCGCGCGCGTGAGCGGCGCCTGGTCGAGATCCGCTTGCTCAATATCCGCGACTACAGCACGGAGCGCCAGCACATCGTTGACGACTACCCCTACGGCGGCGGGGGCGGCATGGTGATGAAGCCGGAGCCGGTTTTCGCCGCCGTCGCCGCCGCGCGCTGCGCGGGCGAGTGCCGCGAGCGCGTGGTGCTGATGTCGCCGCAGGGGCGGCGGCTGGATCAGGCCGCGGTCGCCGCGCTCGTCGCCTACGAGCACCTGATCATCGTCTGCGGCCACTACGAAGGCGTGGACGAGCGCGTGCGCGAGCACCTGGTGGACGAGGAGATATCCATCGGCGACTACGTTGTCACCGGGGGTGAGCTGCCGGCGATGGTGGTCATGGACGCCGTCGTGCGCATGCTGCCCGGGGCGCTGGGGGCGGAGCATGGAGCGGCGAGCGATTCATTTGCTGGCGGACTGCTGGAGCATCCGCATTACACGCGTCCCGCGGGATTCCGCGGCTGGAAGGTGCCCGAGGTTCTGCTGTCGGGCAACCACGAAGCGATCCGCCGCTGGCGTCGCGAAATGAGCCTGCGCCGAACTCATGCGCGCCGGCCCGATCTGCTGGAGAGCGCCGAGCTGAGCGCAGAGGATCGCGAATTGCTGGAGATGATCGAGGGCGAGTGGCACCTGGGAGCGCCGTCCGAGGAGACCTGAGATGGGCCATCCGATAATCGCGGAACTGGAGAAGGAGCAACTCAAGGCCGACGTGCCCGAGTTCGGCCCCGGCGATACCGTGCGCGTGCATCTGCGCATCACCGAGGGCGGTCGCGAGCGCACACAGGCATTCGAGGGCACGGTCATCCGCCGCGGCAACGCGGGAATCAACGAGCGTTTCACCGTGCGCCGTGTCGCCCATGGCGTGGGGGTGGAGCGCACCTTCCCCGTGCACTCGCCGCGGGTGGAGCGC
>Ga0307379_10006221_pt1 | contig 16467 bp, 14 predicted proteins | sample UN2MG_FD_202237 | JGI IMG/M metagenome (GOLD analysis project Ga0307379, IMG submission 202237) | Soil microbial communities from Risofladan, Vaasa, Finland - UN-2 | ecosystem: Environmental > Terrestrial > Soil > Coastal area > Acid sulfate soil | place: Finland: Risofladan, Vaasa | collected... | reverse complement strand
TTATACAGAACGCACGACCATATGGCAGTATGCCTTGCGCCTTCGATGAGACGGTCGAGGTTATGCTGAAGACGCTAAGCACTGCCGGAGCGGGGCCGGCAGTGCACTCTGCCTCCTTCTTTATTTCCTAGAATGTCCGATAGAGCCCAAGCGAGACATAGCCGCTCGGGTCGTCTTCGAGATAGTTCCCCGTGAACCCGCCGGACAGCGTGAGCTCGAGGCTGCGGAAGTTGGCGCGGACGAAACCGCCGCCGCGGCCGGCGTCGTATTCCTCATTGCCGAGCGCACCGCCTTCGAGCCCGAGCGACAATTTCGGCCGGACGCGAAAGCCAACGCGGGCGAGACTGAAATACTCCTGGAAGGCAGTGCCGTAGGACGCGTCGGCAGAGAGAAACCACCGCGCCGTGAAGGCGACCAAGGTTCAGTGCGACGAAATCTGGTCGTATTGCTATTCGAAGAAAAGCCAGATCGGAAAAACCAAGGGTAAAGTCGAAGGCCAGGGCGACGTGTGGACGTGGACCGCCCTGGACGCTGATAGCAAGCTGCTTATCTCTTGGTTCGTCGGCGACCGTGACGGCAAGACCGCCTACATCTTCATGAGCGATCTGAAAGAGCGTCTAGCCAATCGGGTCCAGCTAACAACTGACGCCTTCCGTGGCTATCTCGACGCCGTGCACATGACGTTCGGCTTCGATGTCGATTACGCTCAACTCGTCAAAATCTTCACCGGCACGACTGAGGGCGCACGGCGTTACAGCCCAGGCATCTGCGTAGGAGCGAAGAAGAGAGTCTATCGTGGCGCCCCTGATCTCGCCCACGTCAGCACGTCCTATGTCGAGCGCCAGAACCTCACCATGCGGATGAGCATGAAGCGCTTCACGCGACTGACCAACTCGTTCAGCAAGAAATTTGAGAACCATGCTCACATGGTCTCGCTCTACACGACTTGGTACAATTTCGTTCGGACGCACAAGGCGCACAAGCTGTCGCCAGCCATGGCAGCGGGGATCACCGACACGCTCATGAGCATGAGCGATCTTGCCGAGATGATTGACGCGACCTTGCCCAAGCCCGGACGGCGCGGCTCCTACAAGAAGGCCCCAGAATAAAATGGCGCGCCCCAAGGGGCTATTCCTGTGGTAGGGTGAGGGCAATGTGTGAGGAGCCTCCCCGCAACTTACACAAACATTGATACCGGAACCTCCAGCCCCGACAGTCCCTGCCGGGGTTTTTTCTTGTCTGGCATCTGAAATTCAAACTGAGACACTACCGTGATTTGTTCCCCACAGACCCTGATTAAATGAAACCCGGCCGCTTCATGATCGTGGATTAGGGGGGCCGCGCTCCCCAGTCGTCTCAGTGCAGCAGACCCGGCGCTAGACTATGCCTCGTTGGCGATAAGGCCTCACCCAGGGAGATGATCGATGAGAATGCTGCTCACTGCGCGCTTTCCGGCCGAGCCGTTCAACACGCTGGTCCGCAAGGGCGAGGCCGGCCCGCTTCTGCAAAGCATCCTGGCGGATTTGAAGCCCGAGGCGGTCTATTTCACCGACGAGCGCGGCCAGCGCGCCGCCATGCTGATCGTCGACCTGCCGACACCGTCGGACCTGCCCCGGCTTCTCGAGCCGTTCTTTCTCAAGTTCGATGCCGACTGCGAGCTGAAAGTCGTCATGGGCCGGGCAGACCTGGCCCATGCGGGGCTCGACGAACTCGGCAAGAAGTGGGGCTGAGCCGGTTTCGTCCTACTGGGTGAACACCAGCACGAGATAGGCGAAGAACAGCACGAGATGGACGAAGCCGAGCAGGATATTGGTCGGCGCGCCTGAGAAGGTCATCTGGCAGACGAAAAAGGTCACCGCCAGAAGCGCGATCTCGACATTGTTGAGACCAAGCTCGAGCGGCGTGCCCGTGAAGACGCTGATCGCAAGCACCACGGGCACGGTCAGGCCGATGGTCGAGAGCGCCGACCCGAGGCTAAGATTGACCGCCCTCTGGAGCTGATTGCGGGCAGCCGCTTGGCAGGCGGCGGCCCACTCCGGCGCGAGGATCAGGATCGCGATCAGGACACCGCCAAGGGCAATCGGCAAGCCCAACTGCTCGGTCCCAAAATCGATCAGCTTCGCCAGCGGCTTCGACAGCAGCACCACGGGCATCAAGGTCGCAAGCAGCAGAACCGCGTGATAGGGCGCGGAGTAGATCGGCCCGTGATGATGCGGGGCGATCACAGGTTCGGGGCGCTGCACGTCTTTCGCCGCCTTCTTCGGCTGGATGAAGAAGTTGCGATGCCGCGTCGTCTGGATGATGAGGAAGGCGGCGTAGAGCAGCGCGGTGAGCAGCCCGAACACAATCGCCTGTTGGGCGGTGAAGGTCGGGCCCGTCGTCGCTTGGGTGAAGGTCGGGATCACCAGCGCAAAGATGGCAAGCGGGGTAATCACCGCGAGATAGGCTGTGGCGCCTTGCAGATTGTATTCCTGCTCGACATGACGCAGCCCGCCAATGGCAAGAACCGTTCCCACCATGCCGTTCATGACGATCATCAGGATGGCAAACATCGTTTCGCGCGGCAATGTGGGGTTCGGGTCGCCGCCGAGCATGACCGTGGCGAGGATGGCCACCTCCATGCTGATGACGGCGATGGTCAGGATCAGGGTGCCGTAAGGCTCGCCCAAGAGCTCGGCCAGAGCATCGGCATGACGCACGACGCCGAAGGCGCACCAGATCATCACCCCGAACAGCCAAACAAACATGGCAATGAGCCAGGCGGGGCTGTCTAGGTCGCCGAGCCACTCCTTGCCGACGGTGAAGAAAATGACGGTCGTGACGATGCCGGCGATCAACCCCAGTTCTGGGCGCAGCCGTTCCACGATCCCGCCGCCCGTGGCAGGCTTGGCTTTGCGTGACGGGGACTGGCTCACTTCCTTGCGGCCCTTCTGCATTGACGATCCCGATTGTCTGTTACCCTATTGGCGCGCGACAGCGCGATAGGTAACGCTCGCCCTACCATCAGCCGTGAGGAGACATCATGCCGACCGAGGATGACATCGCGGTTCGTACGGCAGTAGACCAATGGTTCGCCGTGCTCAATGCCATGCTGAACGGCGATCCGGAACCCTTTGCTGCGCTTTATTCCCACAAAGAAGACGTCACCTATATGGGCGCCGAGGGGACCTACCGGATCGGCTGGGAGGCGACTTACGCCGACTGGCAGGCACAGGCCGAGCAGAGTACTGGTGGCGAGGTCGAGGGCGCCGACATTCATGTGGTGGTGAACGGCGACCTGGCGACCGCCGCTCACACTACCAATGGCACGGTGAGGCAGCCGAACGGAGAGACGGTGCGAACCGCTGTGCGCGAGACCAGCGTGTTCCGCAAAGAGGACGGTCAATGGCGGATGATCGGCCACCACGCCGACGTCGTACCGGCATTGGCCAAGGCGTTCGCGTGAGCGCGGCTCCCGCTAGATATGGTGGCCGTGCTCGCCGGCGGCGATCTTCTTAAGGCAGACGCGGTCCACCTTGCCGGTCGGGTTGAGGGGCATCTTTTCGATGATGACGATCTCCTCCGGCGCCTTGTAGCCAACCCGGGCCTTAGCGAACCGGATCAGCTCGCCGGTCTTTGGCCGCTCTATATCAACCTTGATCTCGACATAGGCGCGCACGCTTTCGCCATGCGCCTCGTCAATCACGCCGACAACACCGGCAAGTTCGACCGCGGGATGCTCCAGCAGCGCATCCTCGACCTCCTGCGGCGAGATGTTCGAGCCGTCATGCACGATGATCTGCTTCTGGCGACCGCAGAACCAGTTATAGCCGTCCTGATCGACCTTCATCTCGTCGCCGGTATCGAACCAACCCTCGCGCAGGACCTCGGCGGTCGCCGCCTCATCGTTCCAATAGCCGGCACATTGGGTCGGGGTCTTGACCCAGAGGCGCCCCTCCTGCTCCTTCGGCAGCTCGTGCCATTGGTCGTTGCGGATGGTGAACACGAAGCCGGGACTTGGCAGCCCGATCGAGCCAAGCTTGTCGACCCCCATGGGCGGATTGAGCGCGGCGAGACCGAACTCCGTCATGCCGTAGCCTTCGCTCACAGTTTTCCCGGTCAGCGCCATGAACTCCTTCTCGAGCTCGCCGGAGACCTTGTCGCCGCCCGAGCGGCAAAGCCTGAGCGAGGCGAAATCTTCCGCCGTCATGTCGTGCTCGCGGATCAGATGGAGAAGCGCGGTCGGCAGCATCGACAGCAGCGTCGGCCGCGTGGTGCGCAAGAGCGGCCCGATCTCGTCGTGGTCGAAGGCCCGCGCAATGATAAGACGCGCGCCGGCCGAAAGTGCCGCCATGGCGAAGGTGAACCCGCCAATATGGGTGCAGGACGATCCCGGCAGCACCACGTCGTTGGGCGTGACCTCGAAGGCTTGGGCCGCGCTGGCGAACATCCAGCCCAGGGACCCGCGGGTATGGGTCACGCCCTTGGCCGGACCGGTGGAGCCTGACGTAAAGAAGATGGCCGCCGGCGCCTTGGGGTCGAGGGCCGGCAAGTCGGCGCGCTGCGGCTCCGACTTCATGAGTCTCTCGATGCTCGGTTGCTTGCTGTCGTCAGCGCCGTACCAGACGACGCCAAGCGGCAGGTTCGCCGCCTTGCTCGCGGCGATGTCGTCGGCGCGCTCGACGTGGGCGAGGATGATCTTGGCGTCGCTGACCGCGAGGGCGTGATCGATCTCGGGCGGCATGTAGCGATAGTTGAGCGGCGTCAGGACAAGCCCCGCCTTGAAGCAGGCGATGTAGTGGACCAGCAGGGCCGTGCGGTTGGGCATCAGCGAGGCCACGCGATCGCCGGGCTGCAGACCGAGGGCAAGATAATTGGCTGCGAGCCGGCTGGAGGCACTGTCGAGCTCGGACCACGACACCACTGACTCCATGGATGTCACGGCCGGATCGTTCGGACGATCTTTCAGTCCGATCTTCAAGAGATCCGACAGCTGAAGCGGCTCTTCCAGCAAGGGTCCTGCGTGCAACATGGTGTTCCCTATCCCTATCCTTCGCGCGCCGCGCCAGAAGCCGCCAGTGCAAACGTATGTGCGGATCTAGGGGTCATGCGCGCGCCAGCCTCTCGGTGCGTGCCCCAGCAGCTTTGTACCGCCGGGCAGGTTTGCCAAAGGTTAGCGGGGTTCGACGATATGGATCGATGTCCGCGCGGCTCAGATATCCCAGCCCGGATCGTGAATGATGTCGTGGAAGGCTTTGTGGATTGCCCCGCCCCAGCCTTCGCGGACGGCTTGCAGATATGGATCGTCGTCCTCGAGCCTGACCGTGAAGCCGGGCTTCAGCGAGTCGCGCCGGTAGATCATGAGGTCGAGGGGCGGCCCCACCGAGACGTTGGAGCGCATGGTGGAGTCGAACGAGATCAGGGCGCACTTGGCGGCATCATTCAGGCTCGTATCGTGCTGGATGATGCGGTCGAGTATCGGCTTGCCGTATTTCACCTCGCCGATCTGGAAATAGATCGTATCGCCCATGGCCTCGATGAAATTGCCGGCGTCGTAGATCATGAACAGGCGGAGTTGGCCGCCCTTGAGCTGGCCGGCGAGGATAAACGAGGCGGTGAAATCGACCTCCTGCTGTTGCAGATAGCCGGCGTCGACCTTGTGGACCTCGCGCAGGGCATTGCCCACCACGCGGGCCGCCCCGAACATCGAGGTCACGGCATACAGGTCCTGCTCGGGGTTCTCGTTGTTGAGCCATTCGGTCATCAGGCTCACGACCCCTTGGGTGAGCGAGAGATTGCCGGCGGTCACGAGCGTGAAGAAGCGCTCGCCCGGCTTATCGAACGAGAACATCTTGCGAAAGGTAGAGACGCGGTCGATGCCGGCATTGGTGCGCGAATCCGACGCAAGCACCACACCCTCATTGAGCAAAACGCCGATGCAGTACGTCACTTTTTCAACCCTCACTGGGTTTGTTGCTGGCTGGGAAAAATTACTTTGACAGACATCGTCTCAACGCCACCCCCTGCGCGAACCCCTCGTACCGGACTGGCCTCAGCATAATCGAGGCCGACGGCGGTACGAATATACGATTCGTTGGGGGAAACGCGATTGGTCGGATCGAAACCGACCCAGCCCAGAGAGTCAACGAAGGCTTCCGCCCAGGCATGGCTGGCCGCATGGGCCTCATGGCCAAACCCGTGGCTCAAATAGCCGCTGACATAGCGGGCCGGCACGCCCAGGGCACGGCAAACGGCACAAAAGACATGGGCTTGATCCTGGCAAACGCCGCTGCCCTGCTCCAGCGCCTCAGTCCCCGTCGTCTGCACATCGGTATCACCCGGGCAATACGCCACCTCGTCGGCGACGGCGAGCATGATCGCGTGCAACGTCTCGATCAGGTCCTCTTTGGGCTCGGGCGAAAAGCGCCCGGCGAAGTCGCGGATCGCGTCTGAAACAACCGTGAAGGGCGTTTCGCGAAGATAGAGCATGGAGGGCAGCTCGGACGACGCGGTGCCGACCACGCCGTTCGTGTCGCGGGTCCGCACCAGCCCGCAGACTTTGATATCGAGATGCTCGACGGGCTTCGGCAGGGTCAGGGTGTGGCAGACATTGCCATACTGATCCTGCCACTGGGTCATGGCGGCGCCCGGACAGGTCAGCGCCCAGCTCTCGACGGCTTGGGTTCCGCCGGAGAGCGGCGTCATCCGCAGATACTGCGTCGTGGCCAGCAGTGGCTCTGAATACTGGTAGGATGTCGCGTGCTCGACCCGGATCAACATGGTTTGCCTACACCGCCTCCGCCATGACCATGGGCACCATCAGGAAATCTTCCTGCAGCTGAACACCGAGGTCGCTGTTGCGGTCGATGAACTCGGTCAGGAACTCGTGCAGCCCATCCTTGAAGACCCGGTCGATCCGGCCGTAACGAAGCAGCGCGTAGGTTTGACCGGCAATGCGCCGGCATTCGAGCTGCTTCTTGCCGGCGAGCTCGTCCAGCGTTGAGACCACGACCTCATAGCAGTGATGCAGTGAGCGCGGCATGTCCTCGCGCAGGATGAGCAACTCGGCGATGCGCCAAGGATAGACCATGTCGTGATAGACGCGGCGATAAGCGCGGAACGCGCCGACGGAACGCAGCAGCGCGCCCCATTGATAATAGTCGACATAGCCGCCGACCTGCTCGGAGTCGGGCAGCAGCACATGGTATTTCACATCGAGAATGCGCGCGGTGTTGTCGGCGCGCTCGATGAAGGTGCCGAGCCTGATGAAGCGGAAGCCGTCGTCGTGCAGCATGGTGCCGAACACCACGCCGCGGAACAGGTGAGAGCGCTCCTTCACCCAGTCGAAGAAGTCGCGATAGCCCCAACGCATCAGCCCCTCGTAGTCGAGATTCTGCACTTGGAGCCAGGTGCTGTTGAGGCTTTCCCAGGCCTCGCTCGAGATGGCCGAGCGCTGGGCCCGGGCGTTCTCGCGCGCGTTCTTGATCAGCGAGCAGATAGAGCCCGCGTTCTCTGTATCGAGCGCCACGTAGCGAATGATGTTCTCGTGGCTCAGCGTGTCGTAGAGCTCGTCGAATCGCCCGTCGCCGGGCGCAATGGAGAGGATCGGCTCGAACTGCGCCTGTCGATCGAGCGACGACGGCAGCAGCGACATGCGAAAGCTGACATCGAGCATCCGCGCGGTGTTCTCGGCGCGCTCCATGCTGCGAGACATCCAGAACAAATTGTCGGCGGTGCGGCTCAGCATCTCAGCGCTCCAGAACCCAAGTGTCCTTGGTGCCGCCGCCTTGGCTCGAATTGACCACGAGCGAGCCTTCACGCAACGCGACGCGCGTCAAGCCGCCGGCAATCACACTCGTCTCCTTGCCGGAGAGCACGAAGGGCCGCAAGTCCACGTGCCGCGGCACGATCTTGCCGTTGCATAGCGTCGGCGCCGTGGACAGCGATAGCGTGGGCTGGGCGATGAAGTTGGAGGGATTATGGAGGATGCGCGCCTTGTAGGCTTCGCGCTCCTCGGCGGTCGAGGCCGGCCCGATCAACATGCCGTAGCCGCCGGAGCCTTGCACTTCCTTGACCACGAGATTTTCGAGATTGTTGAGCACGTGCTGGCACTGTTTGGGCTCGCGCAGCATGTAGGTGTGCACATTGTTGAGAATTGCGTGCTCTCCGAGATAGAACTCGATCATGCGCGGCACGTAGACATACATGCACTTGTCATCGGCGACGCCGGTGCCGAGCGCATTGGCCAGCGCCACGCGCCGTGAGCGGATCGCCGACAGGAGGCCGGGCACAGCCAGCATGGAGTCAGGCTGGAAGGCGAGCGGATCCATGAACTCATCATCGACACGGCGGTAAATTACGTCGACCTTGACCGGGCCCTCGGTGGTGCGCATCCACACATCGCCGTCGCGCACGAACAGATCGCCACCCTCGACGAGCTCGATGCCCATTTGCTCGGCGAGGAACACATGCTCGAAATAGGCGCTGTTGTAGCGCCCGGGGGTGAGCAGCACGACCACGGGATCGTCGGCGCCGCTTGGCGCCACCGCGCGCAGATTCTCGAGCAAGCGTTCTGGATAGTTGCCGACCGGCGAGATGCTTTGCCCGTCGAAGGCGTCGGGAAACAGCCGCATCATGATCTCGCGGTTCTCGAGCACGTAAGACACGCCGGACGGCGTGCGCACATTGTCCTCGAGCACGAAGAAATCACGTTCGCCGGTGCGGACCAGATCGATGCCGGCGATATGGGCGTAAACGTCGTTAGGCAGATCGACGCCGTGCATCTCGGGGCGGTAGGCGGAATTGAGCAGCACCAGCTCGGGCGGAATGAGGCCGGCCTTCAGGATCTCCTGGTCGTGGTAGATGTCGTAGAGGAAGACGTTGATGGCCTTGACCCGCTGGATGCAGCCGCGCTCCACGAGGTCCCACTCGGAGCGATCGAGAATGCGCGGGATCAGGTCGAACGGGATCAACCGCTCGGTGGACGCCCCCTCGGCATAGACCGCGAAGGTGATGCCCAAGCGCCGGAACAACTCGTCGGCGGCGTGCTGCTTGGTGACCAGCGAATCGATAGAGAGATTGTCGAGGAGATGGGCGAGCGCCGCGTAGGCCGGGCGCACCGTGCCGTCGGATCCTCGCATCTCGTTGAAAAACTTGCGGTAAAGGTCGGCGGGCTGGTCTGCCTTGGCCTCAGCCGTCAATGTATCAATAGTTTGCGGCAAGCACACCCGTCCTCGTTAAGCGCTCCTCAACGCCCTCTTCGCCTGCGTTTTCCATCCCAGTGTCGTATTTTCAGGCATCATAGTCCTATGCCGCTCGCTTGGGCAACTCTCGGACAACGCCTTGGGCAACTCATCCTCTCTCGGCGGCCGTTTCAGGCCACTTCGCGAGATGCTAGAAGCGGGAAGGCCCCGTAAGACCCACCGCCATGCTTGAAACCGCCCTCACCGCCTTCACCACGTTCTTCGCGGTCATCGGCCCCATCGACACCGCCGTACTGCTCGCCTCGCTCACGCCTAACATGAGCGGCGCGGAGCGGCGGGCGGTCTCCATCAAGGCCGTGCTCATCGCCACCACCATCATCCTTCTCTTCGCGCTGGTGGGCGAGCCGGTGCTGAGGCTGCTCGGCGTGTCGCTCGCGGCGTTGCAGACGGCGGGCGGCATCATCTTGTTCATGATCGCGCTCGATATGACGCTGTCCAAGCGCCCAGGTCCGACCATACTGACCATCAAAGAGAGCGCCGAGGCCGAGACCAAGGCCGACACCCACGCCGAGATCGCCGTCTTCCCACTCGCCACGCCGCTGCTCGCAGGGCCCGGCGCCATGACCGGCGCCATCGTGCTCGCCGCGGGCACCAAAGGCGACTTCACCCTGCTCGCCGCCGTCATCGGCGCCATCATCGCCGTGATGCTCGTGACTCTGGTTTTCCTCCTGCTCGCCCAGGAGGTGCATCAGCTGATCGGGGTCACGGCGCGCAAGGTGGTCGTGCGGGTGTTCGGCGTGCTGCTGGCGGCGCTTGCCGTGCAGTTGATCTTCGACGGGATCGCCGACACGCATATTTTCGGGTGAGCGCGCCCTACTCGGCGGGCGTGGTCCGCGGGCGCGGATGTTCCTTGGGCGCGGGTGCGAACTTTCGCACCACGACGTAGAAGATCGGCGTGAAGATCAGGCCGAACAGGGTGACGCCGACCATGCCGGAGAACACGGCCGTGCCGAGCGACTGGCGCATCTCGGAGCCGGCCCCGGTGGCGATCACGAGCGGCACCACGCCGAGGATGAAGGCCAGCGCCGTCATGAGAATGGGACGCAAGCGCACGCGCGCGGCCTCTATCGCAGCCTGGAAGCGATCCTCGCCCTGCTCCTCGTTCTGCCGCGCGAACTCCACGATGAGGATGGCGTTCTTCGCCGCCAACGCAATCAGCACCACGAAGCCGATCTGGCCCAAGATATTCACGTCCATGCCCCGCAGCATGAGGCCGCTCACGGCGGCGAGCAGACACATGGGCACGATGAGGACGACGGCGAGCGGCAGCCCCCAGCTCTCATATTGCGCGGCGAGCAGCAGGAAGACGAAGATCACGGACGCCCCAAACACGAAGATGGCGGTGCTGCCGGCCTGCTTCTCCTGATAGGCGAGTTCGGTCCACTGATAAGAGTAGCCCTCGGGCAGGTTCTCCTGCGCCAGCTTCTCCATGGTCGCAAGGCTATAGCCCGACGAGTATCCCGGCTTGGTCCCGCCCTGCACCGCCGCCGCGGGGTACAGGTTGAAATGCTCAACGCGGTAAGGGCCGGTGATGTCGCGGAACGAAGCGACCGAGCCGAGCGGCACCATCTGGCCGCTTGAGTTGCGCGTCTTCAGTTGCGCGATGGCATGCAGATCCTGGCGGAACTGGCCGTCGGCCTGGGCGGTGACGCGGTAGGTGCGGCCGAGGAAATTGAAGTCGTTCACATATTGCGAGCCGAGATAGACCTCGAGGGTCTGAAAGATATCGTCGGCGTTGACGCCAAGCATCTCGGCGCGCACGCGGTCGATGTCGGCATAGACCTTCGGCGTGCGCGTGTTGAAGGTGGTGAACACGCCCGCCAAGCCCGGCTGCTGGTTGGCCGCCCCGGCGATCGACTGGGCGACCGCCTCAAGCTGCGACAGGTCACCGCCGCGGGTGTCCTGCACCTCCATCTTGAAGCCGCCGGTGGTGCCGATACCGCGCACAGGCGGCGGCGACACGCTGATGATGAAGGCATCCTGGATGCCGGCAAACCCCTGGTTGAGAGCACCGGAGATCGCTTGCGCGCTCAGGCCCTTGGCGGCGCGCTCCTTGAACGGGTCGAGCGGCGTAAACACCACCGCCGCGTTTGGCGCGGTGGTGAAGGTCGCGCCATCCAGACCGACGATCGGCACGGCATGAGCGACGCCCGGCGTGTTGAGCGCTATTTTCGTGACTCTCCGTGCGACCTCGTCGGTCCGCGCCAGCGATGCCCCCGGCGGCAGTTGAATGATGTTGATGAGATAGCCGAGGTCCTGGTTCGGGATGAAGCCGGTGGGTGCTGCGGCGAACTGAATCACGGTCAAGCCGATCAGGCCGGCATAGACCGCGAGCATGACCGCCGACAGGCGGATCAGCCGCGAGGTGAGCGCCCCATATTTAAACGACACCCATTCAAAGCCGACATTGAACCCGTGGAAGAAGCGCCCGATGGCCCGGGACAGCACGGTCTTGCGCGACTCATAAGGCTCGTGCGGCTTGAACAGGAGCGCGCAGAGCGCCGGGCTCAGCGTAAGCGACACGACGAGCGAGATCAGAGTTGAGGTGGCAATGGTCACGGCAAATTGCCGGAAAAACTGGCCAAGAATGCCGCTCAGGAACACGGTCGGAATGAACACCGCGCAGACCACGAGCGTCATGGCGATCAGCGCCGTTCCGACCTCGTCCATAGTGCGGTAAGCGGCCTCGCGCGGCGCCATGCCCTCGCGGATATTGCGCTCGACATTCTCGACCACGACGATGGCGTCGTCGACGACGATGCCGATGGCGAGCACCAGTCCGAACAGCGAAAGATTGTTGAGGGAGTAGCCGAGCGCGGCGAGCACCGTGAAGGTCCCGATCAGCGACACGGGAATGGCGATGATCGGGATCAAAGACGCGCGCCATGTCTGCAGGAAAATGACGATCACCACGATTACGAGGATCACCGCTTCGATCATGGTCGTGATCACAGCCTCGACGGAGTCCGAGATAAAGACGGTCGGGTTGTAGACGATGTCGTATTGCAGCCCTTGCGGAAACGACTTCGACAGCTCCGCCATTGCCGCCTCGACTTGACTCGCCGTCTCGAGCGCGTTCGACCCAGGACGCTGAAAGATGCCCATGGGAATCGCCACGCGCTCGTCGAGATAGCCGTTGCGGTTGTAATCGGCGGCGCCGAGTTCCACCCGTGCCACGTCGTCAACGCGAACGACGCGACCGTCGCCCTCCGCCTTGACGATAATGTTGCCGAAGGCTTCCGGCGTGGACAGGCGGCCTTGGGTCTCGACGTTGAGCTGAAAGGCGCCGGGCTGCGGCACGGGGGGCTGGTTGATGACGCCAGCGGCGACCTGCACATTCTGGCCGCGCAGCGCAGTGATGACATCACCGGCGGTGAGATCTCGGATGGCGAGCTTCTCTGGATCGAGCCAGACGCGCATGGAGTAATCGCGCGCGCCGAAGATCGTGACATTGCCCACCCCATCGATGCGGGAGAGCACATCCCTGACATGCAAGGTGGCGTAATTCGAGATGTAGAGCAGATCCCGCGAAGCATCCGGCGAGCTCAAATGGATCACCATCATCAAGTCCGGCGACTGCTTGTTGACGGTCACGCCGATGGCGCGGACTTCGTCCGGCACGCGGGGGAGCGCGGTCGCCACCCGGTTCTGCACCAGCACCTGCGCCGTATCGAGATCGGTACCGAGCTTGAAGGTCACGTTCAGCGCCATAGACCCGTCGCTGGTCGACTGCGACGTCATGTAAAGCATGTCGTCCACGCCATTCACTTCCTGCTCGATAGGCGTGGCGACGGTATTGGCGACGATCTCGGCGGAAGCGCCGGGATATTGCGCTGTCACCTGGATCGATGGCGGGGCGATGTCGGGATATTGGGCGATGGGCAGGCTGAAATAGGCCACGCCGCCGATCATGGTGATGAGGATGGAGATGACGGCCGCGAAGATGGGCCGGTCGATAAAGAAGTGCGAGAGGTTCATGGCCGCGTCCGGTCTCGACCGCTCATTGCTGACTGGCCGGTGCGGCCTCAGGCGGCTTCACCGTGCCTTGCTCGGGGGTGACTTTTTGACCCGGGCGCGCGCGCAGCAGCCCGTTGATGATGACCTCGTCGTCAGGGGTTATGCCACTTCTGATGATGCGTAGGCCGTCGTCGGTCACTGAGCCGAGCTCGACCGGCTTCGGCACCACCGTGCCGTCCGGCGACACCGTGAACAGCAATTTCGTCGACTGATCGGTGACCACGGCCGCGTCTGGCACGAGGATCGTGGGCTTCAACTGAGACATGGGCACGCGCACGCGGCCGAACTGACCGGGCGTGATGAACAGATTAGGGTTGGGGAAGGAGGCGCGGACCCGGATCGTTCCCGACGAACGGTCATATTGATTGTCGACGAAGTCGATGGCGCCCTTGAGGTCCCACTCCTTTTCGTCCATCAGCTGACCCTCGACCTGGATGCCGTTGTCGCGGGCCGAGGCGATCTCGCCCTTCTGGACGAGGCGCTTATAGGTCATGCCGTCGCCTTCGCTCACATTGAACATCAGCCAGATCGGGTCGAGCGAGACGATGGTGGTCAGCAGCGTAGTAGAGCCGGTGGTGCCGCCCATGACGAGATTGCCAATACTGACCTCGTGGCGACCGACGCGGCCCGCGGCCGGCGCAGTCACCCGCGTATAATCGAGGTTGAGCTGCGCCTGATTCAGCGCGGCGCGGGCGTTGTCGCGCGATGCGGTTGCGCTCTGGACTTCCGCCGTCCGCTCATCGAAAGTCTCCTTGGAGGCATAATCGTTCTTGAGCAGCTTAGAGGTGCGATCGAGCTGGACCTGGGCAAGCTGAAGCTGCGCCTCGGCTTGCGTGAGTTGGGCCTTGGCCGAATCGAGCGCGATCTCGTAGGGCCGCGGCTCGATAACGAAGAGAAGGTCTCCCTTCTTCACGAGCTGGCCGTCGGTGAAATTGACGGACTCCAGATAGCCGCTCACGCGGGTACGGATCTCGACCGACTCGCGGGCCTCGAACTGCCCGGTGAAGTCGCGCCACTCCTTCATCTCCTCGACCAGGGGCTTGGCGACGGTCACCGCGGGCGCGGGCGGAGCGGCGGGCGCGGCCTGCTCGCCTTGCGGGGCCACCATATAGCGATACGCAATCGCGGCGACGGCAATCACAACCAACGCAATCAGAAGGATCCGGCCGCTGCGCTGGGACGGCGCACCGTTCACATGGCCGGGGGGCGCGGGCGACGGCGACGATGGTTTGGCATCGGGGGCGCCGGGCTTCGGCGCCTTCGATTCCTCAGCCGGCGCCTCGGCCTTGGTGTCCCCGACAGCGTCCGCGCGTTTCGCGTTTCGATTTTTCTGCTGCATCATGAAAATATCTCACGCCTCGACACGCGTGACCCAGTGCGAGTCCGCCTTGTGGCCCGGCGCACCATTCTCCGTTACGGGACGCTACTCCAATCAGATCGGCGAACCCAGGGGCCACGACCGCATGCCGCAGCAGTTGGTGATGGAAAAACGGCCATTGCAGCGCGGATTATCCTCTCCTCACGGCAATTTGTCCTTGCGCCAAAGTCTTCACCGTGCGTTCGGGCTTCGTCTTACATCAACAGTGTTAATCGAGGCATTATGCTGGTGACGCACCAATCCTGGGTGCTGACCCTACGCGCCCCGGCGAGGAAGGAAAGACCGATGCTCGACAGATTTGCGCGCCCCCTCCTCCCGGCCCTGATCGCACTCTGTCTGGTGGGGTGCGGGGACGAGGCGACGCTGCCCGTTGAAGCCGGGACCGGGCCAAACCCTGAGTTGCCCCCGCCCGTTCAGACGTTTCTGCCGACGGTCGTTCTCGCCCGCGCCGAAGGCTGGCCCGCCGGCGCCAGGCCGAAGCCGGCGCCGGGATTTTCAGTCAACGCCTTCGCCACCGGCCTCGATCATCCCCGCTGGCTCTACGTGTTGCCGAACGGCGACGTGCTGGTGGCGGAGACCGATGCACCACCCCAGCCGGAGGTGGAACGCGGCATCACGGGCTGGCTCATGAAGATGGCCATGAAGTGGGCCGGTGCCGGGGTGCCGAGCGCCAACCGCATCACGCTGTTGCGCGACGCCGACGGGGACGGCGCGGCCGAGACGCGGACGGTCTTTCTCACAGGCCTGAACTCGCCGCTCGGCATGGCCCTGATCGGCAACGACTTCTATGTGGCCAACACGGACTCTGTTGTGCGCTTTGCCTATACGGACGGCGCAAACGAGATCGCCGGCACCGGCGAGACCGTGGCCAACCTCCCCGCCGGTCCCCGCAATCTCCATTGGGTCAAGAACATCGTCGCCAGCCCGGACGGCTCGCGCCTCTACGCAAGCGTCGGCTCCAACAGCAATTTGGGCGAGCACGGCTTGGAGAACGAGGAAGGCCGCGCTGCCATCCATGAGATCGGCCTTGAGACGGGCAAGTCACGGATCTTCGCGTCGGGTTTGCGCAATCCCGTCGGTCTCGCCTTTCACCCACAGAGCGGCGCGTTGTGGACCACCGTCAATGAGCGTGACGAGCTCGGCAGCGACCTCGTCCCCGACTACATGACGACCGTGCAAGAGGACGGGTTCTACGGCTGGCCATACAGTTATTATGGCGACCATCTCGACCCCAGGGCGCAACCTCAGCGGCCGGATCTGGTGGCCAAGGCCATCGTGCCGGACTACGCGCTCGGGCCGCATACCGCATCGCTCGGGCTCGCCTTCTACGACGGCACGCTGTTCCCTGCGCGCTATCGCGGCGGCGCCTTTATCGGCCAGCACGGCTCTTGGAACCGGAACCCGCCGAGCGGCTATAAGGTCAATTTCGTGCCGTTCGAAAATGGCCGTCCATCAGGCATGCCGGCGGACATTCTTACCGGCTTCTTGAGCCCGCAGGGCAAGGCACAGGGTCGGCCCGTGGGCGTCGCGATCGACAAGTCCGGCGCGCTGCTCGTCGCCGACGACGTGGGCAACGCCGTGTGGCGGGTGACGCCCATCGCGCGTTAATTGCAGCATTTGGCCCAGATTGGACCCACTCGCGACCAAATCGGCTGGGCGGGTGGCCAAGGCGGCCCCACGATGATATAGGCCGTCCATCCACTCATCGCAGACAATCGGCCTTCGGGCCACTTCCGCAGAAAGGGAGGTCCCCATCTCGGACGCAACGAGAACTTTGTTCGTTCCAACGACCACGCAGGACTATGGCGACAACCCAACCGCCGTTCGGGA
>Ga0307379_10006220_pt1 | contig 16471 bp, 14 predicted proteins | sample UN2MG_FD_202237 | JGI IMG/M metagenome (GOLD analysis project Ga0307379, IMG submission 202237) | Soil microbial communities from Risofladan, Vaasa, Finland - UN-2 | ecosystem: Environmental > Terrestrial > Soil > Coastal area > Acid sulfate soil | place: Finland: Risofladan, Vaasa | collected... | reverse complement strand
GACCAACTGCATCGCGGGCTGGGAGCGCTGCGCGACGCAGCCCCCGACTCGCACCGCGTGCTGATGATCGAGAGCCGGGCGAAGCTCACCGGGAAACGCTGGCACCGTCAGCGGGCCCACTTCGTCGTCGCGTCGATGCGACGTTTCGCCGACGAACTGCGCGAGGCGGGATTCGACGTCGACTACCGCCGTGCCGATTCGTTGCGGCGCGGATTCGCCGACCACGTCGCCGAGTTCACACCCACCGTCGTCAACGCCACGGAAGCCGCCAGCTGGGACGGGCTCGCACTGCTCCGCGAACTCGACGTCACGATCGTCCGCTCGAACCAGTTCCTCTGTCACTACGACGAGTTCGCCGAGTGGGCGCGCGGGCGCAAGCAGCTCAAGATGGAGGACTTCTATCGCTGGCATCGCCGACGCCTCGGTTACCTGATGGACGGCGACGAGCCGGTCACCGCGCGATGGAACTACGACGACGAGAACCGTCAGCGACCACCGAAGCACGAATCGCCGTGGCCCGAGCCACCGCGATCCCCGCTCGACGACCTCGATCGCGCAGTGCTCGCCGACCTTCCTCCCGACTGCTGGGGTGCAGAACCCGACGGCACGTGGGCCACGACGCGCGGCGCGGCACTGGAGCGTCTCCGCCACTTCGTCGACGACGTGTTGCCGATGTTCGGACCCCACGAGGACGCCATGGTCGAGCGATCGTGGCATCTCGCCCATTCGGTTCTGTCGCCATACTTGAACGTCGGTCTCCTGCTGCCCAGCGAGGTGTGCGACGCAGTCCAGGAAGCGTTCGACGACGGTCGGGTCCCGATCGCGTCGGCCGAAGGGTTCATCCGGCAGGTGATCGGCTGGCGCGAGTACGTGTGGGGCGTCTACTGGCTGTGGATGCCCGGCTACCGCGACCACAACGCGCTCGGCGCCGACCGTCCGGTGCCGCCGGTGTTCCGTGCTGAGGCGGCCACCGACATGAACTGCGTGCGCCAGTGCATGTCGGCGCTGCACGACCGCGCCTACAACCACCACATCCAACGCCTGATGGTGCTCGGCAACCTGGCGATGCTGCACGGCGTCGACCCGTGGGACATGACCGAGTGGATGTGGTCGAGCTTCGTCGACGGCGCCGAATGGGTGATGCTGCCGAACGTGATCGGGATGAGCCAGTGGGCCGACGGCGGGATGATGGCCACCAAGCCGTACGCCGCCGGCGGCAACTACATCGACACGATGAGCGACTACTGCCGGTCGTGCCGATACGACCGCAAGCAGCGCGTGGGCGACGACGCGTGTCCGTTCACGACCCTGTATTGGGACTTCCTGGCCCGCCACCGCGACCTGCTCGTCAAGAACCCGCGGATCGCCCGCCAGGTGCGCGCGTCGGAACAGCTGTCGGACCTGCCAGCGGTTCGTGAGCGCGCCCTCGAGGTGCGACGGCGACTCGACGACGGCACGCTGTGACGATGCGCGACGAGCCCATCTTCCATCTGGCACTCCCCGACTCCTGGGCAGCCGCCTTCACGACCGGCGAGTACCGGATGTCGACTCGCGGTATCACGCTCGAGCAGGAGGGGTTCATCCACTGCTCGACCCGCGATCAGTTGGAGGACACGGCCAACCGGTTCTACGCCGATCTCGACCAGCTCGTCGTGCTCACGATCGACCAGCGGCTCGTGCCGTCGCCGATCGTGTTCGAACCCCCGGCGCCAGATCTCGACGTGCTGTTCCCCCACATCTACGGCCCGCTGCCGATCGCCGCGGTCAATCTCGCGACGCAGTGGACCCGTCAGCCCGACGCCGACTGGACCCTCGACGACACGCTGTGACGATTGGTGTCTGACACCAATCGTCACCTGTCACCAGTGCATCGTGCCGGGGGCTCCCTTGAAGGGGCCGGTCACGTTCTCGGTGACCCAGCCGCCGTAAAAGCTGCCCTCGTTGCTCGAGACCCGCTCGTCGTCGATCCAGCACTCGTCGACCTTCTGCGCATAGAAGGCCCAGTGGTTGCGGATCGCTTCGAACGCTGCGATGGGCTCCGAATAGGTCCAGCCCGCGTCGACGACTCGCCGGTCGCCGACCACGATGTGTGCGTAGTCGGCGACGCCTTTCCACTCGCAGAACGTGTGTCGCTCGGACGCCACGAGCACGTCGAGGTCCACGAACTCGGCGGCCACGTAATAGGCCGGCGGTTGGCTCGTCTCGAGCACCCGAACGGCGTGCGGCGCATCGACGATCGTGGCGCCGCCATGCACCACCCGGACACGCCACTCGACCCGCTCCACCCGCGGCGGGCGTGGGTAGTCCCACACCGACTCGATGGCCTTGCCGTTTGCAGCGATGTCCACGACCTACACCTTGTGCCTGGCACCAGATGCACGTCGAGTCGTGCTCAGAGATCGTCGAACTCGGACTCCTCGGGCGGACGGGTGCGGCCGCCGGCGCGCTTGTCCGCGGCCTTGTCGTGGGCGCGCTGCTCCTCCTCGAGCGCCGCTTCCTCCTCGATCAGCCGTTCGAGACTCCGCAGCCTGACCGGATCGAGCTCGCCCGCCGCGATCGCAGCCTGCACCGCACATCCTGGCTCCTGATCGTGCTTGCAGTCGCGGAAGCGGCAGTTGTCCATCAGGTCGAAGACGTCGGCGAAGGCCCGCTCGATCCCGTTGCCCGACAACCACAGACTCAGCGCTCGAACGCCAGGGGTGTCGATCAACCACCCCTCGCCGGGCAGTGGGACGAGTTCGGCTGCCACGGTCGTGTGACGGCCGCGCTGGTCGCCTTCGCGGACCTCGAAGGTGGCTTGGCGCTGGGTTCCGATCAGCCCATTGACGATCGTGGACTTGCCCACGCCGCTGGCTCCGAGGAACGTCAGCGTGCGATTCCCGGCGGCGTAGGCAGCGATGGCGTCGAGACCCTCCGACGTCTTGCCGCTTGCGAGCAGGACCGGGACACCGAGCGCCACCTCCTGCAGCGCGGCACGACCGGGTTCGGGATCGTCGACGAGGTCGGTCTTGGTGAGCACCACCACCGGTTCGGCGCCCGAGTCGAACGCGAGCACCAGTTCACGTTCCAAACGACGCGGGCTCGGAGGCGAGCCGAGGGCGTGCACGAGGAACACGACATCGATGTTGGCGGCCAACGTGTGCGACACGGCGCGCATCCCGTCGAATGACGCCCGCCGGGTGAACGCCGAGCGCCGTTCGAGCACGTGTTCGACGCGTTCGCCGTCGTCGGACGGGATCACCCAGTCGCCGACAGCGACATCGGCGCCGATGTTGCGCACCCGCAGAGGTTCGGCGAGCCCTCTCGCCTCGTCGATCGAGCGCACGACGGTGCTCCATCCTCGGTCGAGCCGAGACACCCGCCCGGGCGCTCCGGGCCGGCCGAGTTCGACCCACGCCGCCTCGAAATCGGTCGCCCAACCGAGTGCCGGATCCGGCTCATGGAGTGCGCTCGACATCGTGCACGAACGGTACCCGCGATGGGGATTCGCGTGTTCCCTTGGCACACTCTCGTCATGTCCAGACCCCTCGTCGTCGTCGAGTCGCCTGCCAAGGCCAAGACGCTGTCGAAGTTCCTCGGCAGCGACTACGACGTGCGCGCCTCCGTCGGCCACGTGTCCGACCTGCCGAGCAAGGGGCTCAACATCGATGTCGACAACGGCTTCAAGCCCACCTATGAGCTGACCGAGCGCGGCAAGACCGTCGTCAAGGACCTCAAGGCCGCATTGAAGGACGCCTCGGAGCTCTATCTCGCAACCGACGAAGATCGCGAGGGCGAGGCGATCTCGTGGCATCTGCTCGAGTACCTCAAGCCGAAGGTGCCGGTGAAGCGGATGGTGTTCCACGAGATCACCAAGGCCGCGATCGATCACGCCGTCAACAACCCCCGCGACCTCGACTACGGATTGGTCGACGCCGCCGAGACCCGGCGCATCCTCGACCGCCTCTACGGCTACGAGGTGTCGCCGGTGCTGTGGCGCCGCGTGAACCGCGGGCTGTCGGCGGGACGGGTGCAGAGCCCATCGGTGCGCCTGATCGTCGAACGCGAACGTGAGCGCATCGCCTACGTCACCGCCGACTACTGGGACATCGATCTCGTCACGGCCACCCAGCCCGCATTCGGCGCCAAGCTCGTCGCGGTCGCCGGCGATCGCGTCGCCACCGGCAAGGACTTCGACGCCACGGGCCAGGTATCGGCGAAGGCGGTGGCACTCGACGAGGCCCGGGCGCGTGGGCTGGCCGACGGTCTCGACGGCGCCACGTTCGCCGTGCGCTCGGTCGAGGAGAAGCCGTACCGGTCGTCGCCCAAGGCGCCGTTCATGACCTCGACGCTCCAGCAGGAGGGCGGTCGCAAGCTGCGCCTGTCGTCGTCGCAGGTGATGCGCGTCGCGCAGGGTCTGTACGAGCGCGGCTACATCACCTACATGCGTACCGACAACGTCGTGCTGTCCGACGAGGCGATGCAGGCAACTCGGGCCGCCATCACGAGCGAGTACGGCGCCAACTACCTCAATGCGGCGCCGAGGCAGTTCTCGTCGAAGGTCAAGAACGCGCAGGAGGCGCACGAGGCGATCCGCCCGACGACGCCCTTTCGCTCGCCGCAGAGCCTGACGTCCGAACTCAACAGCCAGGAACTCGCCCTCTACCGTCTGGTCTGGCAGCGCACGCTCGCCTCGCAGATGGCCGACGCCACCGGCGTCACCGTCAGCGTGCGACTCGCGGCCAACTCCACCGACCGCTCCACCGGCGAGTTGACCGATTGCGAATTCGCCGCCTCCGGCACCACGATCACCTTTCCCGGCTATCGCGCTGTCTATGTGGCCTCCAAGGAGGAGACCGGCGACGACGAGGCCGAGAACGAAGCCCTGCTGCCCCCGCTCACCCAGGGTGACGAGGTGGCGATCGCCTCGATCGAACCGAACGGTCACAGCACGTCGCCGCCGGCGCGCTACACCGAGGCGTCGCTGGTCAAGCGGCTCGAGGAGCTCGGCATCGGTCGTCCGTCGACGTGGGCGTCGATCATCCAGACGATCCAGGACCGCGGCTACGTCTGGAAGAAGGGTCAGGCGCTCGTGCCGACCTGGACCGCCTTCGCCGTGGTCCGCCTGCTCGAGGAGCACTTCGACGCGCTGGTCGACTACGACTTCACCGCGTCGATCGATCACGACCTCGACGAGATCGCCAGCGGACGTCGCGCCAAGGACAAGTGGCTCAAGCGCTTCTACTTCGGCGACACCGGCGACGGTGACACCCAACCGATCTCTGCCGAAGCCGGATTCGGCGAGGACGCACTGCTCGGCCTCAAACGACTGGTCGAGGAGAACCTCGACGAGATCGACGCCGCCGAGATCAACACGTTCCCGCTCGGCCCGGACGCCGACGGTGAACTGATCGTCGTCAAGCCCGGCAAGTACGGCCCCTACGTCAAGCGCGGCGACGACACCGCCAGCGTGCCGGACGACCTCGCCCCCGACGAACTGACCATCGACAAGGCAATCGAGTTGCTCGCCGCGCCCAAGTCCGACGAACCGATCGGCGAACTCGACGGCTACCCGGTCTACGCGAAGAACGGTCGCTACGGGCCGTACGTCCAGTGGGGCGACCACGACAACCCACCTCCGGGGTTCGAGAAGCCCAAGATGTCCAGCCTGTTCAAGACGATGGTCCTCGAACGGATCACGATGGACGAGGCCGAGGCGCTGCTGCAGCTCCCGCGCCACCTCGGCGACGATCCCGCCGACGGCGTGCCCATCTACGCGAACAACGGTCGCTACGGCCCGTACGTGCAGAAGGAGAAGGACTACCGCAACATCGACTCCGAGGACCAGCTGCTGCAGATCACGCTCGACGACGCGCTGCAGATCTTCAGCCAGCCGAAGGTGTACAAGCGCGGTGGCGGGAACATGGCGGCCAAGGGCCCGCTACGCGAGTTCGGCACCGATCCCGTGAGCGAACGTCCGGTCGTCGCCAAGGACGGCAAGTTCGGTGTGTACGTCACCGACGGCGAGACCAACGCGTCGCTCGGCAAGGGCGACCGCCTCGAGGCGATGGCTCCCGAGCGCGCCTACGAGCTGTTGGCGATCCGGCGCGAGGCGATCATCGCGAAGGGCGGGCCGACGAAGAAGCGCGCCGCCAAGAAGAAGGCGCCAGCGAAGAAGAAGGCGCCAGCGAAGAAGAAGGCGCCGGCCAAGAAGACCGCACCGACGAAGACGCCCGCCGAGAAGTCGCCGCCGGTCATCACCGACATCAACGGCTGAGCCGGGTTGCGTCGGTGGAATCCCGATTGTTAGGCTGACCTAACTTCGACGTCGCCGAAGAGGGACCCCCCGGTCCGCAACCCAGAACACCCGGAGATCATCGTGTTGCAGACATTCCTCACCGGACTCCGCGAGGGGCTCGAGGCAGCACTCGTCGTCAGCATCCTGATGTCGTTCATGGTGCGCAGCGGACACCGAGACCGGATCCCGGCGCTGTGGTCAGGGGTCGGCGTCGCCGTGATCCTCTCGTTCGGCTTCGGCGCACTGCTGCACTACACCTCGGCCTCGATGAGCTTCGAGGCGCAGGAGGCCTTCGGGGGAATCCTGTCGATCGTCGCCGTCGTGTTCGTGACCTGGATGGTGTTCTGGATGAAGCGGGCGTCGCGCACGCTCAAGGGCGAGCTGCACGACAAGATGTCCGCAGCGATCGAGATCGGCACGATCGGCGTGTTCACCGCTGCACTGCTCGCGGTCGGACGCGAAGGCCTCGAGACCGCGTTGTTCCTCTATCCCACGTTCCAGGCCCAGGGGGCAGGCGCCGGTCCGGCGATCGGCGCGCTGCTGGGCATCGCCACTGCCGTCGTGATCGGCGTGTTGCTGTACCGAGGCGTCGTGTCGATGAACCTGGCGGCGTTCTTCAAGGTCACCGGTGCAGCCCTGATCGTCATCGCTGCCGGCGTGTTGGCCTACGGTGTCCACGACCTCCAGGAGGCCGGCATCCTGCCCGGGATCGACAACCTGGCGTGGAACATCGACGGCTGGGAGATCACCAGCTGGTACGGGGCACTGCTCAAGGGCATCTTCAATCTCGGTCCGCAGATGACCGTGCTCGAAATCGTCGTCTACGCGGGGTACCTCGTCCCGACGATGGTGCTCTTCCTTCGCCCCGCGGCCATTTCCCCGACCGAGCCGGCGGCTCGGGTCACGGCACCCGCGACGGCCGTCGGCGAACCTGCTCGCTGAACCCCGGCAGCAGCCTCTCCCACCAGACCACCCACATCCCCACGCCCGCGAGGAGTTCCACCATGTCCCCACGTCGAGTTGTTCTCGGTGCCACCGCGTTGCTTGCGCTCGCCGCCTGCTCGACCGAGTCGGCCGACTCGACCGTCGAGGTCACCGGAACCGACGACGCGTGCATCATCGCTCAGGACGTCGTCGAGGCCGGGAAGATCGGCTTCGAGTTCACGAACGAGAGCGGCAAGGTCAACGAGCTGTACGTGCTGAAGGCGAACGGCGACACGCTCGGCGAGGTCGAGAACGTCACCACGGGCACGTCACGCACGCTCACCGTCGATCTGGTCGCCGGCGACCACCTCGTCCGGTGCAAGCCCGGCCAGTCCGGCGACGGTTTCGAGTCGGCGTTCACGGTGACCGGTGACGGTGGCTCCGCGCAGGCCGAGCCGGATCGCGAGGTCGCCTTCGACGCGGTCGACTTCGGCTACGAGAACCTCGACCTGACCGGCATCGCCGACGGCGACACGATCCGATTCGTGATGGACAACGCCGGCGAGCAGGCCCACGAATTCGAGGTGCTCGACCCGGACGGCGAACCGATCGGCGAGGTCGCCGCCACCAACCCCGGCGAGTCCGGTGGCGCCACGATGACGTTCACGGCGCCCGGCGTGTACACCTACCAGTGCATCCTCGTCGACCCCGACAGCGCCAAGCCCCACACCGAACTCGGCATGATCGGCACCTTCGACGTCGCCGAGGGCTGATCGCCCCGCTTCTCGTGAACAACTTCACCGCTGAGAGGTGAAGTTGTTCACGAGATGGGACCCGGGGGGTGTCTCAGGTGAAGATGATCTGGCCGCCGGCGGCCATGTCGTAGAACTCGCCGACGGTGATGATGTCGTCGAGTTCGTCGATCAGGTCCTCGCGCTCCATGCCGAACAGGTCGACCGAGGCGAGACAGGCATAGAGCCCGGCTCCGGTGTCGTGGATCATCTCGATGAACTCCGCGATGCCGGGGAAGTCGAGCTTCTCGATCTGCTTCTCCATGTACTTCGTCATCAGCGCGGAGGCGCCGGGGATGCCGCCGACCATTGTCGGCACGTGCAGGCCCGGGTTGCCGACGGTGGCCACCTTGATGTGGTCGTGGCGCTCCTTGTGCACGGCGTCCATGCCGAAGAACGTGAAGAAGAGGTTGGCCTCGATGCCTTCGTTGCGGGCACCGTTCGCCATGATCAGCGCCGGGTAGATGCCCTCGAGAGATCCCTTCGAGACGATGATCGACACCTTCTCGATCGGCGCGGCGATGGGGGCGGGAGGGACGGGATGTGAGTCAGTCATGTCAGATGCAGCCCTTCGGCTTGGGGATGCCCGCCACCATCGCGGCGAGCTTGGCAGGGCCCTTCGGGAACAACACGAAGAGCTCCTTCGTGGTCACATCGGAGAGCTTGGAGATCTTGCGCACGGTCGGGCCGGTGCCCTTGTCGAAGTACTCCGAGCGCATCAGATCGATCACGGTCCAGTGTCGATCGGTGAGCGGGGTGGGCACGCCGATCTCGTCGGCGATCTCGGGCGCCATGTCCTTGGTCCACTGCTCGGCGTCGACGAAGAATCCTTCGTCGTTCACCTCGACCGTGGTTCCGGCGAGTGTCTTGGTGGGCATGTTCGTGGGTCCTTTCAGAGACGTGCGTGTGAGAGGTGTGCGTGGTGTCAGCCCGAGACGGGATGCTTCTTGCCGAACGTGGGCATGTCGGGGCCGATACCGGGGATGTCGCGCCCGGGGAGGAGGCCGTGCCAGTAGAACGACTGGAACATCAACTTGCCGAGGTGGTTCACCCGCGACTCCTTGAGCAGCGGGAGCCCGACCGGTCCGGGATAGTGACCGCCGACCGGCTCGTTCTCGTAGTTGAAGTCGATCAGCAGCGCCTTGGAGAAACCGGTCTCGATGAAGCAGTTGGCGTGGCCGTCGAAGGAGTGCTCGATCTCCTCGCCGTCGAGGAACGACTCGATGTTCTCCACCAGCACTTCACCTTCGAAGTGGGTCACGGACCCGGCCTTCGAGGCGGGGAGGTCGGCAGCGTCGCCGACGACGAAGATGTTCGGCTTCACCTTCGACTGCAACGTGGCGTTGTCGGTGGGGATGAAGCCAAGTTCGTCGCCGAGCCCCGGCGAGTCATCGACGTAGGCCGCTCCGCCGTGCAGCGGGATCACCACTGCGAGGTCGAAGTCGACCTCGCGGCCGTCCCAGCTGATCAGCTTGCGGTTCTCGCCGTCGACTTCGCCGGTGTTGAACTCGGTGACGAGCTCGACGTGCTTGTCGTCGAGCAGCGACCCGAGCGTCGCCGACGCCGTCGGCTTGGTGAACGCTGCATCGAGCGGCGTCACGTAGGTGATGCGGACGTCGTCACGCACGCCCTTGTCGGTGAAGTACCAGTCGGCCAGGAAGGCGAACTCGAGCGGCGCGACCGGACACTTGATCGGCATGTCGATCACGTTGATCACGATGTGGCCGGACTCGAAGTCGTCGAGTGCTTCGGCCAGCGCCGTGGCGCCCTCCATGTCGTAGAACGTGTGCACCGTCTCGTGCCAACCGGGTCCGGTGAGACCCTCGGTCTCCTCCGGCAGGAGCCTCGCTCCGGTGGCGATCAGGAGCACGTCGTATTCGAGCGTCGTGCCGTTCTGGAGCGACACGGTGTCGGCCTCGATGTCGACCGACTCGATCGGGCACTGGTGGTAGTGGATGCCCTTCTTGAGCTGGCGGTCGCGCTTGCGGACGATCTCGTCCGGTTCGGTCAGCCCGAACGGTACGAACAAGAGCCCGGGTTGGTACACGTGGCGATTGTCCTGATCCACGATGTCGATGCGCAGCCGGTCTTCCTTGTACTTCTTGCGCAACCGGTTGGCGGCGAGGGTGCCACCGGTGCCGGCGCCGAGGATCACCAGTCGTTGTTGTTGCCCGTGTTCTGACTCGGTCATCTCCGTCTGCTCCAATCCTGCAGGCCGCAACCGTTGCGACCGCTTCTGACATCGACGCTACGCACCAGCGGGATCGTGCACTACGGCCTTTCGTCCCGATCCCCTCGGGGGTATCTGTTCCAACCCGCGGGCGGCCGACTCGGTACCATCGCCGATCGTGAGCGACCGCCCGCCCTACATCGCGTTCGAGGGGGCCGAAGGGTGCGGCAAGTCGACCCAGGCGGCGCGCCTCGCCGCGGCGATCGATGCCGTGTTGACGCGCGAGACCGGCGGCACCGACATCGGCGCCCGGCTGCGGTCGTTGCTGCACGACACCAGCATCGACAACCTGCATCCGCGGGCCGAGGCGCTGATCGCCGCCGCCGATCGGGCCCAGCACATCGCCGAGGTGGTGGTTCCGGCGCTCGATGCGGGTCGGCCCGTGGTCAGCGACCGCTCGGTCTACTCGTCGCTCGCGTACCAGGGCTACGGACGCGAACTCGACGTCGAGGAGATCCGACACCTCAACGAATGGGGAACGGGCGGGGTCTGGCCGAGCGTCGTGGTCTTCCTCGACACACCCGATGACGTGATCGCCGAGCGGATGAGTCGACGAGACCTCGACCGGTTCGAAGCGGCCGGCGACGAGTTCCATGCACGCGTGCTCGCCGGCTTCCGCACGATGGCCGCCGCCGACCCCGGGCGCTGGATCACCGTGCAGGCAGTCGGCTCGGTGGAGCGGGTTGCCGACGACATCCGCCGAGCCCTCGACGAGACCGGCGCGTTGTGAGTACCTCGACCGAGACGTCGATCGAAATCGCGCCGGGCCCGATCTGGGACGGGGTGATCGGCCAGGCCGATGCCGTGCGCCAGCTGCGCTCCGCTGCCGACCGCGGCGCCGTGCACGCCTATCTCTTCGCGGGACCGGCCGGCTCGACGAAGCTGCAGGCGGCGCGCGCTTTCGCCGCCCGGCTGATGACCGGCTCCGAGGACGCCGACCAGCGCGATGCCTCCCTCATCCTGCGCGGCGAGCATCCTGACGTACGCGAGGTGCGTCGCAGCGGCGCGCGCATCGACGTCGAGCAGGCCAGGTCGATCATCCACGAGGCGTCGCTGACCCCGTCGGAAGGCGCCTCGAAGGTGATGATCCTCGACGAGTTCCACCTCCTCGCGCCCGAAGGGGCGGGGCGGCTGCTCAAGATCATCGAGGAACCGCCCGACACGGTCACCTTCCTGATCCTCGCCGACTTCGTCCCCCACGACCTGATCACGATCTCGTCGCGGTGTGCCCGGATCGACTTCCGCACGATCGGCGCCGACGTGATCGCCGCACAGTTGGTCGCGGAGGGTGTGGCACCCGCCGCGGCGATGGCAGCAGCGCGTGCGGCGCACGGAGACCTCGAACGGGCGCGGGTCCTCGCGACCGATCCGGCCCTCGCCGAACGGCGCGCGGCGTTCGCCGAGGCGCCGCACGAACTCGACGGCACGGGCGCGGTCGCCATGCGCACCGCAGCGCACCTCCTCGGGTTGATCGATGCCGCATCGGAGCCGCTGGCGGCCCGTCATGCCGCCGAGGTCGCCGAACTCGACGAGCGCATCAAGGCCTACGGCGAACGCGGCAGCGGCAAGAAGCAGCTCGACGAGCGCCACAAGCGTGAGTTGCGTCGCTACCGCACCGACGAGCTGCGCAGCGGCCTGGCGGCGATGGCGGCGACCTACCGGGACACCGCCGTCAACCCGGCGACGACCGACGTCGACTCGTGCGCGGATGCGGTGCGGCGCATCCACCGGGCGATGGAGACACTCGATCGCAACCCCAACGAGAAGCTGCTGGTCGAATCGCTGCTGTGGTCGCTCCCGGACGCACAAGGTGTCGGCGCCGGACGCTGATGCCGGACTATTCCCGAACTCGCTGATCTTTTTGTCACGCGGGCTCCGCCCGTGGTACGCGGCGGGCGCCGGTAGGGTTGACGCACGGAATCCCACTTCGTGGAAAGGGCACTCCATGTTCGAACGTTTCACAGACCGGGCTCGTCGAGTCGTCGTGCTCGCGCAGGAGGAGGCTCGCCTCCTCAACCACAGCTACATCGGCACCGAGCACATCCTGCTCGGGCTGATCCACGAGGGCGAAGGCGTCGCCGCGAAGGCTCTCGAGAGCCTCGGCATCTCCCTCGAAGCCGTGCGCAGCCAGGTCGAGGAGATCATCGGGCAGGGCGGCTCCTCGCCGTCGGGCCACATCCCCTTCACGCCCCGTGCGAAGAAGGTGCTCGAACTCTCCCTGCGTGAAGCGCTCCAGCTCGGCCACAACTACATCGGTACCGAGCACATCCTGCTCGGCCTCATCCGTGAAGGCGAAGGTGTCGCCGCCCAGGTGCTCGTCAAGCTCGGCGCCGACCTGTCCCGCGTGCGCCAGCAGGTCATCCAGCTGCTGTCGGGCTACCAGGGTCCGTCGGGGTCCACAGGTGGCGGTCGCAGCGAGCAGGCACCGGCCGGTGCCGGCGTCGGCGCCAGCAAGGGTGGCGACGACGAGAAGGGCGGCAACAGCCAGATCCTCGACCAGTTCGGCCGCAACCTCACCCAGGCCGCCCGCGAGGGCCAGCTCGACCCGGTGATCGGTCGCACCAACGAACTCGAACGCGTCATGCAGATCCTGTCGCGCCGTACCAAGAACAACCCGGTGCTCATCGGCGAGCCCGGCGTCGGCAAGACCGCGATCGTCGAGGGCCTCGCCCAGAAGATCGTCAACAACGACGTCCCCGACACGCTCACCGACAAGCAGCTGTACACGCTCGACCTCGGCGCGCTCGTCGCCGGCTCGCGCTACCGCGGCGACTTCGAGGAGCGCCTCAAGAAGGTGCTCAAGGAGATCAAGACCCGCGGCGACATCCTGCTGTTCATCGACGAGATCCACACCCTCGTCGGTGCCGGCGCCGCCGAGGGCGCGATCGACGCGGCGTCGATCCTCAAGCCGATGCTCGCTCGCGGCGAGCTCCAGACCATCGGTGCCACCACCACCGACGAGTACCGCAAGCACGTCGAGAAGGACGCCGCGCTCGAGCGCCGCTTCCAGCCGGTGAAGGTCGACGAGCCGACGCTCGCCCACACCATCGAGATCCTCAAGGGCATCCGCGACCAGTACGAGGCGCACCACCGGGTCACGATCACCGACCAGGCGCTCGTCGCTGCGGCCAATCTCGCCGACCGCTACATCGCCGATCGCCATCTCCCTGACAAGGCGATCGACCTCATCGACGAGGCGGGCTCACGCCTGCGCATCAAGCGCATGGCGACGCCGCCCGACCTCCGCGAGATCGAGCAGAAGCTCACCGAGGTGCAAGAAGCCAAGAAGCGCGCCGTCGAGGACCAGCAGTTCGAGGAAGCCGGCCGTCTACGCGACCAGGAGAAGTCGCTGTTGGAGGAGAAGGCCGAGAAGGAGACCGAGGTCAGGGCCGAGGGCGTCGACCTGTTCGACGAGGTCGACGAAGAGGCCGTCGCCGAGGTGCTCTCGCTGTGGACCGGCATCCCGGTGTACAAGCTCACCGAGGAGGAGACCGAGCGTCTGCTCAAGATGGAGGAGAACATCCACAAGCGCATCATCGGCCAGGAGCAGGCCGTCGCCGCGGTGTCGCAGTCGATCCGCCGCACACGCGCCGGATTGAAGGACCCCAAGCGTCCGTCGGGCTCGTTCATCTTCCTCGGCCCGACCGGCGTCGGCAAGACCGAGCTCGCGAAGACGCTCACCGAGTTCCTGTTCGGTGACGACTCCGCACTGATCACGCTCGACATGTCCGAGTACATGGAGAAGCACACGGTGAGCCGTCTCGTCGGTTCGCCCCCCGGCTACGTCGGCTACGAAGAGGGCGGCCAGCTCACCGAGGCCGTGCGGCGCAAGCCGTTCTCCGTGGTGCTCTTCGACGAGATCGAAAAGGCCCACCCCGACGTGTTCAACACGTTGCTGCAGATCCTGGAGGAAGGTCGCCTGACCGACAGCCAGGGCCGCTCGGTGGACTTCCGCAACACGGTGCTGATCATGACGTCGAACCTCGGCACACAGGATCTCCGCAAGGCCAACGTCGGCTTCACGAGCGACGACTCCGCCATGAGCTACGAGCGCATGAAGGAGAAGGTCAACGAGTCGCTGAAGAACCACTTCCGGCCCGAGTTCCTCAACCGCATCGACGAGACGATCGTGTTCCACGAGCTGTCTCGCGACGAGGTACTGCAGACCGTCGACCTGCTGACGAAGCGGCTGGTCGGCCAGCTCGAGGGCCAAGGCCTCGGCATCGAGATCACGCAGTCCGCCAAGGAACTGCTCGCCGAGCTCGGCTACGACCCGCAGCTGGGTGCCCGCCCGATGCGTCGGGCGATCCAGCGGCACATCGAGGACGCATTGTCGGAGAAGATCCTGTACAAGGAGTTCTCCGCCGGCGAGATCATCGTCGTCGACACCGAGGACGATCCCGACAACGAGGGCAAGCGACGCTTCGTGTTCACGGCCGTCGAGGGCTTCGTGCCGCCGGCGTCGGTCGAGCTCGCCACCACGGCGACGGAGAACCCGCTTCCGCCGGCGGGCGGCGACGGTGAACTGCCGCCGCCCGAGCTGAGCTGATCGGTTGCCCGTCCATCACCAGGGCCGCGCGCGGTCCTGAACTCGTCGTCGGCCGTCGGCCATACTCGTCACCGTGATCCGCCGTGTCCTGGCTCTGTGCGTCTGCGCCATCGCGCTCGCCGGCTGTCGCATCGATCTCAACGTCGACATGACCGTCGATGACGACGGGACGGGAACGATCACGCTGGTCGCAACGGCTGACGCCGAGGTCGTCGCTGCGGTACCGACGCTGGCCGACGAGCTCGCCATCGACGACATCGTGGCGGCCGGATGGACGATCGACGGACCGACGACCCTCCCCGACGGCGGTCTGACGATGACGCTGAGCCACGAATTCTCGTCGGACGTCGAGGCGACCAACCTGCTCAACAGCATCGGGCCGCCGTTCAACCAGATGTCGATGACCCGCAACACGAACGGCGACGACACGACGACCCGCCTGGGTGGGCTCCTCGGGCTGCCCGAGGGCTTCGAGAGCTTCGCCGACGAAGACCTGATCGCGGCCGTCGGGTCGGTGCCGTTCGGCGAGCAGATCGCCGCGAGCGGCGCCACGGCGGAGTCGTCGATCAACGCCGTGCTCCGGGCCGGACTTCCGGGCGAGATCGACGGCGACGAGACCAACGGGACCGAACTCGGCGACAACCGCCTCGAGTGGATCGTGCCGACCGATGGCACCATTCTCGATGCTCGCGCCGTGTCGGTGCAGTCGCCGGGCGACGACCGCTGGTGGGCGCGGCCGTTGTCGATCATCGCCCTGGTCGCGTTGATCGCATGGGTGGCGTTCATGACGCTGTTCATCGGCTACGTGCTGTGGGCCCGCTGGCAGCGCACCCGTCGCCGACCTCGCCCACAACCCCGACCTGGGCCGACCGCCTGACGAGCCGATGTGGCAGCCTGAGGTATGCCCCACGCGCCGAGTCGAGTCGACTTCCACTTCGACGTGATGTGCCCGTTCGCCTACCAGACGGCGAAGTGGATCCGTGAGGTACGACGCCAGAACGGCATCGAGATCGACTGGAAGTTCTTCAGCCTCGAAGAGATCAACCGCGTCGAGGGCAAGAAGCACCCGTGGGAGCGCGAGTGGTCCTACGGCTGGTCGATGATGCGCATCGGTGCTCTGTTGCGCCGGTCGAGCATGGACGACCTCGACCGCTGGTACGAGCGCGCCGGACGGGCGCTGCACGAGGAAGGTCATCGGCCGCACGACCCCGACGTGGCGCGCCACCTGTTGGAGGAGATCGGGCTCGATTCCGCCGTCGTCGACGAGGCGATCGGCGACCCGACGACCCACGACGACGTGCGAACGGAACACGACCGGGTCGTCCGCGCGGGAGGCTACGGCGTACCGACACTGTTCTTCCCCGAGTTCACCGCCCCGAACGGCGAGCCCGAGTGCCTGTTCGGCCCGGTGGTCCTCGACCCGCCGACGGGTGATGCTGCGCTGCGGTTGTGGGACGCGACCACGGCATGGCTCGAGTTCCCGTACCTGTTCGAGCTGCAGCGCCCCAAGACCCGCTACCACGGCGAGATCATCGCCGACCGGTTCCGCCCCTACCTCGAAGCCCGCGACTGGGTCAGCATCAATCGCGGCAAGGTCGTCTCCTTCGACTGACTACATCAGGGGTCGACGACGGCGGCGTTCACGACGTCCTGGAACCGATGGCTCGCCCAACTCCACGGCATGCCGTCATCGGTGTCCT
>Ga0307379_10006218_pt1 | contig 16476 bp, 13 predicted proteins | sample UN2MG_FD_202237 | JGI IMG/M metagenome (GOLD analysis project Ga0307379, IMG submission 202237) | Soil microbial communities from Risofladan, Vaasa, Finland - UN-2 | ecosystem: Environmental > Terrestrial > Soil > Coastal area > Acid sulfate soil | place: Finland: Risofladan, Vaasa | collected... | reverse complement strand
CCTGCCCGAGAACCTCGAGGCCCGGCTACCGCCGCTGGTGGTTCGCCGGGCGCGTGCGGATCGGGCACCGGGGGAGGACCGCAGCAACGGGCCGAACCCGGCCGGCCCGGACAGGCCGGAACGACCCGCTGTGGTGCGGGCGTTTGTGTCGGCGGTCGATCCAGATGCGAGTGGGAGCACCGTTCGGTTGGACAATCCGGCTGCGTCTCGGCTGGCCATCGGGGATCGGCTGGACGTGTACCGCGGCGGGCGCTACGTCGGCTTCGCGCAGGTGGTGTCGATCGAAGGCCCGGAGGCGGAGGCGGAAGTATTGACCTCACTGAGCGCGTCGGCGATGCAGGCCGGTGATCTCGCGGTCCGCCGGGCACCGGCCGGGTCGAGTCAGATCCGCCAGGGCTTCGTGTTCCGGGTGGAGGGCGACTACGCCCTGGTTTCGCTGGGGGAGGCGGACGGCGTGCGACGTGGCGACCGGCTTTTCACCCGCGACGGCACAGGGGACGACCGCCGACTGACGGTCGTGCGCGTCTACCCCGACCATTGCGGGGCCAGTCTGGAGGGCGGCGGCACGGACAGTGAGGTCGGGCTGGTGATGTGGCAGCCCGCGCATACGAGCGAGGGGTGCGCCGCCTTTGTGGAACTGGCGGCGAGCGGCGCACGGTCGGCCGGTGTTCCCTGGCTGATGCGCGTGCCGAGCGGATCGGCGAGCCTGCCCCTGCGCACAGGCGACTTCGTTCTCACGGGCGACCGGAGGCGAAACGTGGGCGTGGTGCTGACCAATAGCGAATGGGGCGCTTACGTGTACGTTCCCGGCGTGTGGACGGTTCCGGAGGGAGCGCGGGATGGCGACCGGTCGGCCGAGTGATCCACCGCTGATCCTGGCGTCGGCCAGCCCGCGTCGCCGGCAACTGCTGGGCGAGGCCGGGTATTCGTTCATCGTGGCCGAGCCGCCGGTCGACGAGCCGGAGCACATCGGCCCCGACGTACCGCCGACACACAAGGCCGAGGCGCTGAGCTACTTCAAGGCCCGCAGCGTGGCCGGGCAGTTCGATACAGGATTGATCATCGCGGCCGACACTCTGGTCGTCTGCGGCGCGGAGGTGTTCGGCAAACCGACCGACCTGGAGGACGCCCGTCGGATTCTGGGTGCCCTGCTGGGGCGGCGGCAGGAGATCATCACCGGGGTGACGCTGCTGGATGCGGGCACGGAGCGCCGGATGATCTCGCACGACGTGACGGTTGTGGTCATGGGCGACCCACCGGTCGAGCAGGTGGAAGCCTACCTGGCCGGCGGGGCCTGGCGTGGCAAAGCCGGCGCGTACGGCATCCAGGACGAGGGCGACGCGTTCGTCGAGCGTGTGGAGGGGAGCTTCACGAACGTCGTGGGTCTGCCGATGGAGCTTCTGTCCAGCATGTTGTTGGACTGGGGCTACGGTCCGGCCCAATCGCTCAAGCGGTTGTGATTGCCGGGTAGGGCCGGTGTTCGACGGGCTGCGGAACCGATAAGCAGAGGGGATTGCTCGCTGGCGGTGCGTGTGCAGTGGTCCTGAAAAGGCCAACGGCGATGGTCGGAAGCTGGGCTTGCGGGCGCGATTTCGGCGAAATGAGGCAACTAAGGATCAATTTCATTTGCCCATGGCGGAATCGTGAGTCATAATAGATCAGCACGTCATTAGACGTGGTTCCGGCGACGAAGCCGGAACGTGCTTGGAAGCCCCGGCCCCGAGTCGTGCCAAAAGGCTGCGCTCGCAGTGGCATAGGGGCTTCTACTTTGCGCATCGGGCATCAGGCTGTTCCTGCCGATCACACTGGTTACAGCTCGTCTGAGCCAATTGGGCCTCTCGGGGACGAATAGCAGGTCGCTAAGAAACTCGGTTTGCCACCGAAGCTGCTGCTTTGCCTGCCGAAAACGCCTCCAATAGACGGTTTCCTGCAAACGGCCTGCGGGGACGCAGGCCGCTACCGCGTTCTTTGGCGTGCTGATATGGACCGGGCGAACTGAACGCGGCTGGTGAATCGGCGGACTCGTCCTGGGACTAATATCACTTGTTACTACGGGGAGGTTGGGTCACGTTTGTGACGAGCGTGCGGCCGCCGGCGCCGGGCGCCGGGCGGCGCGCTGGGATTCCTTCTCCCGGGAAGCGGTCCGCCCCTTCGTTTCGGAAGTGTCCGGTGCCATCGGGAAATAGACCTGCACGGATGTTCCCCGCCCCAAGGCGCTTTCCACTCGGACACAGGCATTGTGCTGAGCGATGATGCCCAGGACAGCGGCCATGCCCAGCCCGTGCCCGGCGGGCCGGGTGGTGAAGAATGGATCAAACATCCGCTCCATGGTGGATTCCGACATGCCGACGCCGTCATCGGTCACGCTCAAGACCACGCGACTGCCGGGGATGGCCTGGCGGGAGGGAACGCACTCGGCGCAGAGTCGTTGGGTCAAACGATCGACAGCGGTCCGGACGGCAATGCTCCCACCGTTGGGCATGGCATCCGAGGCGTTCATGCAGAGATTCATGATGACCTGCTCGACCTGGGGTGGGTCGGCCAGGATGCCGGGCAGCTTGGGGGCGAAGTCGGTCCGCATGGTGACGGAGTCGGAGATGGCGGACCGCACCAGCTTGAGGGCCCCGCGGATGGCGTGGTTCAGGGAGCAGCGTTTGAGTTTGGGTGTTCCCCCTCCGCCGAAGCGGAGCAGTTGTTCGGTGAGACTGGCGGCCCGGCCGGCGGCTTCCTCGATCAGGGTGAGATGTCGCCCGGCCATCTTGGGTAGGCCGGGCATGTTGCGCAACAGGGCGGCGTTGCCCAGCATGATGGTCAGCAGGTTGTTGAAGTCGTGGGCCACGCCGCCGGCCAACATGCCCAGGCTCTCGAGCTTCTGGGCCCGGCGGAGTTGAGCCTCGAGTACTTCGCGCTCGGAGACGTCCTGGGCCATGGAGGCCACGCCGACGATCCTGCCGGAGGCGTCACGCAAGGGCGTGTTGAACCACTCGCAGCGAATGCGTGTGCCGTCCTTGCACACGTTGTCGTTGATGGAGTGGCTGGATTCATCGCCGGCCAGCAGTTCGGCCCAGACCTTCTCCACCGCGGCGTGGACATCTCGGGGAACGATCAGGTCGTAGGCATGCCGCCCGATGGCCTCGTCGGCGGTGAAGCCGAAGGTCTTTTCCGCGGCCGGGTTCCACTCCTCGGCGCGGAAGTCGGCGCCCCAGACGATGTGGGCCAGGGGCATGCGGGCGACGTGGAAGCGGACGCGTTGTAGAGCCTGGTAAAGCCCTTCGGCGCTCTGCTCTGGCTGCCGGCTCTTGCGTGTGCGGCCGGTCGACATGACGAAACCTCCAGCGGGGGGCTGGACTTGCAGTGCCCCCACCAGGGGCGGACGCCGGGAGGCGAAGGTGCAGACGGGCTTCTCCCCGGCACCGCAGGTCGGCTCATTGTACGTCACCTGCGTCCGGTTGCCAGCCCGATTCGGGAACGAGGCCCGGGGCGGCGATCGGGCCTGGCACGCGGGTTGGCGGCGGGTGGGCAGCGCTGTAGAATTCGGTTCGGCTCCGCGGATCGCTCCGCGGGCGATTCGGGAATGGAAGCAGACCGCCGGCGGCCGGCATTGACGGCCGGGTCCCATGCAGTGGGTTCTGCAGGCAAAGGGTCAGGGTGGAGACACAGCAGCCCACCTGTAGCACTCAGGTGCCGTGGATCAACCTGGCCGTCAATGCCGGTCACCGGCTGAGGTTTGTGCGCAGCGGGCGCGGCGGCGAGCAGCACCATGGCCTATACGGTTCTAGCCAGGAAGTATCGCAGCCAGACCTTCGACGAGATCGTGGGGCAGGACGCGATCGCGACCACGCTACGAAACGCGGTGAAGTCGGGTCGGATCCACCACGGCTATCTGTTCACCGGCACCCGGGGCGTGGGCAAGACGTCGATGGCCCGCATCCTGGCCAAGTCGCTGAACTGCCTGTCGTCCGACGGTCCGACGGTGTCGCCCTGCGGGGCGTGCGAATCCTGCCGGCTGATCAACGAGGGTGAAGACATCGACGTCGTCGAGATCGACGCGGCGTCGAACACGGGCGTAGACAACATCCGCGACCTGCGGAACAACGCGATCTACCGCCCGGCCCGGAGCCGGTTCAAGGTGTACATCATCGACGAGGTGCACATGCTCAGCACCGGGGCGTTCAACGCCCTGCTGAAGACGCTGGAGGAGCCGCCGCCGCACGTCAAGTTCATCCTGGCGACGACGGAGGTGCAGAAGGTGCCGGCCACCATCCAGAGCCGCTGTCAGCGCTTCGACTTCCGCAGCATGGACACCGAGACGATCTCCGGTCGCATACGGCACATTCTGGGCTGCGAGAAGGTGGAAGCGGACGAGGCGGTGATCCGCCGGGTCGCCCGGCTGGCGGCCGGTTCCATGCGCGACGGGTTGTCGCTGCTGGACCAGTTGCTGGCCTTCGGGTCGGACAAGCTGGACGGGGCCCTGGTGGAGCAGGTCCTGCCCACGCCGCACAACGAGATCGTCTTCGAGATGATGGACCGGGTGGCCGACGGGGACGCGGCCGGAGCGCTGGTCTGCGTCGAGCGGTGCCTGGGGTCGGGGCTGACGGCGGAGCGGTTTTGCGAGGTTCTGCTGGAGCACCTGCGCACGCTGATGCTGCTGTCGGTGTGCGGGCAGGACAGCGATCTGGTGGACGTGCCCGCTCCGTTGCGCAAGCAACTGGCCGACCAGAGCCGTCGCTTCGACACACCCACGTACGTTTACCTGATCGCCCTGGGGCAGGAGCTGCGTCGCGCGGTCAAGTTCAGCGGCGCCGGCCGGGCGTTGATCGACGCCGCGATCGTGCGTTCGGCGCTGGCCGAACAGTTCAGCGATCTCAAGACCGTTCTGGCGTCGCTGGGCACCGAAGGGCCAGGGGCCGCGCAAAAAAAAAGCGTCGCTAGCGGCCCGGCCGGGGCGATAGAGCAGCCCGTCCCATCGCCGGCACCGCGCGGGACCTCGCCTCGGGCGCGTTCCGTCGAACAACCCGCAAAGGGTGCGACCGCGCAGCCAACGGCGACCGGGATGACGATCAGCGCCGAGAGCAAGCAGAGCGTCCTGTCCGATCCCGTGGTGCGCAGGTCGATGGACCTGTTCGGCGGCTCGCTGGTCGACATTCGACCGGCCCGATCGGTGCCCGAGGTGGCCGAGAGCGTCGCCTCCCAGGCGCCGGAGGACCTGCCAGGCAACGCCCAACCGGAGTGAATCCATGCTCGGCGGACTGGGAAACCTCGCGTCGGTACTCAAGCAGGCCAGGGAGATGAAGGGCCGGATGGAGCAGATCCAGGCGGAGCTGTCCGCTCGACGGTACACGTCGGAGGCGGGCGGCGGCGCGGTCAGCGCGACCGTCGACGGCAAGGGGACGTTGATGGACGTCAAGATCCAGCCGCAGGCCGCCGAGGACGTCGAGTTGCTCGAGGATCTGATCAAGGCGGCGGTGAGCGCCGCGGTGAACAAGGCCCACCAGGAGGCGCAGGCCGAGATGGCCAAGCTGACCGGGGGGCTGAACATCCCCGGGCTTTCGGACATGCTGGGGGGCGGCGGCAGTTGAGGCGAGCGCCCGGCGAGCGGGACAACACTCCATGGAAACCCACGCCATCCGTTCTCTCGAGCGACTGGAGGAGTTGCTCGTCAAGCTACCCGGGATCGGTCCGCGCAGCGCGGAGCGGCTGGCGTTTTATCTGCTGCGCGAGTCGCGCGACTCGGCGGCCGCGCTGGCCCAGGCGATCCTGGACGTCAAGGACAACATCCGCCACTGTCGGGTGTGCTACAACCTGACCGAACAGGACGTGTGCGCCATCTGCTCGGATGCCACGCGCGACGCGGGCGAGATCTGGGTGGTCGAGCAACCCAAAGACGTGCTGATGCTGGAGGGCGCCGGGCTGATCCACGGGGTTTACCACGTGCTTATGGGACACGTGGCCCCGCTGGAGGGCGTCGAACCGGCGGATCTGACCATCGACGCGCTGGTCCGGCGGGTCCGGACAGGATCGGTCCGCGAGGTCATCCTGGCGACCAATCCGACGCTGGAGGGAGACGGGACGGCACTTCACATACAGAGTCTCGTGGCGGAGCTGGGGGTGAAGGTAACGCGCCCCGCCCGAGGCCTGGCGGTGGGATCGCAACTCGAATACGCGACGCCGGGCATGCTCGAAGCGGCTGTCCGCGGGCGGACACCGCTGTAGCCTGAGGGTTGATAATCGGCCCGGTCGGACCGGTTTCCTTGCGCCCGACCATCCACGGTTGCCCGGAGGATGGTATAATACCTCGCGAGGGCACGGCCTTCCAGGGTGCCGGCTTGCGGCCGGTCACGCAAGGATGCAGGCCATCCGGGCAGGATGGATTATTCGCTGGGCGCGCTACTTTTAGGGATGCGCGGATGTCGCAGATTCTGTCACAGGTCATGGGTCAGCAGATGCGGCTGGAGCAGAAGCTCACGCCGCAACTGATCCAGTCCATGGACATCCTGCAGCTCAACGTGACGGCCCTGGAGGCGCGCATCGACGAGGAGCTGGAGCGCAACATCGTCCTGGAAAGCGACGAGCCGGCCTCGGCGGCGACCTCGACGGAAGAGACCTCGGAGCCCACCGAGACGCCTGGCGAGGGCGAGGACGCCGGCAGCCCGGAAAGTCCGAGCTTCGACCTGCCGGACCGGTTGGGCCGGGAGTACGACCTGTACTACGAGGACTCCTGGTTCCCGTCACGGCAGCGCCGATCCTACGACGGCGAGCGTGACGCGAAGATGGACGCGATGGCCAACACGGCCGCCCGCCCCCAGAGCCTGGCCGAACACCTCCTGAGCCAGTGGGCGCTGCTCGACCTGGACGGGGAGACCCGCCGGGCCGGTGAGGCGATCATCTATAGTCTGGAAGAGGACGGCTATTTGCGGACGCACCTGGAGGAGGTGGCCGAGGACACGCGTCCACGAATACCGGTGAAACTGATCGAGAAGGCGCTCCCGCTGGTGCAGGGGCTGGACCCGGTGGGCGTCGCCGCCCGGGACTATCAGGAGTGCCTGCTGGTCCAGCTCGACGCTCTGCCGGGCAACAACCGCATCGAGCGGGAGTTGATCACCAACCACCTGCACGATATCGCCCGCAACCGATTCCCCGCGGTGGCCAAGGCCACCGGGTACACGGTTGGCGAGATCAGCGAGGCGGTGAAGGCGATCAGCTCCACGTTGCACCTGCATCCGGCGCATCTGGTGATCGAACGGCAGGTGCCGCGAATCACGCCCGACGTCATCGTGGAGTACGCCGACGACAGCGGTCGGCTTCTGGTCCGGCTGACCCGGGGCAACACGCCCAATCTGCGGTTGTCCGCCCACTACCAGAAACTGCTCAAGGAGCGCAACAACGGCAAGGACGTGCGGGCCTTCGTGCGCAAGCACATGGAGAACGCCACGGCCCTGATCGACGCCATCAACTACCGGCGGAGCCGGTTGCTGGACGTGGCCGAGGCCATCGTCGAGCGGCAGCAGGACTTCTTCAGCATGGGCCCCGCCGGTCTGAGGATCTTGAGAATGAGCGAGCTGGCCGTCCAGCTCGAATGCGATCCGTCCACCATCAGCCGGACGGTGGCCGACAAGTACATGCAGACCCCTCGCGGGATCTACCCTCTGCGGTACTTCTTCACCGGGGGCAAGGAATCGGTCAACGGCGAATCGACCAGTTGGGACTCGGTCAAAGCCCGAGTGAAGGAGATCATCGAGGGTGAGGACCGCAAGGCGCCGCTGAACGATGACCAGATCGCGGCGGTGCTGGAGTCGGAGGAGTTGGCCATCTCCCGCCGCACGGTGGCCAAGTATCGCCAGCAGCTGGCCATACCACCGGCCCGCCAGCGCCGGGAATACTGACCGTCCGCCCGGATGGCCCGTTGCGACGCCGAGTCGGGCCATTGACCCCACCATGACCGAGGATTAGGGTTCGATCCGTGACCGGTGTGCGCTGGCAGGTGGTCGGCATGTTGGGGGCGGCGCTGGGTGCCGGCGCGGTGCTTGCGGCCGGCGGCTGCGGGCCATGGTTCGCCCGGGCGGGCGCCGGGGCCCCGGAAGCACAGGCACCGGGCGGCGGAATGCGATCACTGCTGGCCGATCCGGCCGGCGACCCCTCCAGCAATACGATCGTGGTCGTGCAGATGCAGTTCGACGTGCTGCGGGTGGAACTGCCCGCCGATCAGACCCACCACAGCCGGAAGGCCTGGAACTACGTGAACGAGCTTCACGGTGACCCGACCCAAACGGCGCTGCTGCGCCGGAACGGGTTTCGGATGGGGACGGCGTCGGCGGACTCCTGGCCGGCGTTGCGAGCGATGTTCGAGGCCTGCGAGGCCCGGGTGTTACGGGTTCCGCACGTGGTTCAGCGCGGGCTGCCCCTGACCCTGCAACTGGATTCCATCGAGGAGGATCAACCCATCTTCCTGCTGACCGCCGACAACCGGATGGTGGGGCGCACGCTGGAACGGGGGGAGAAGTACCTGCACCTGGACTACGCGCTGGAGGTTGACGGCCCGCAAACGGTGACCATCCAGGTGACCCCGGAGATTCGCCTGCTGGGTGCGGAGAAGTACGGACGGGACGAGCAGGGCAACGTGCGTCGGGGGCGGCAATACGACGGACTGGCTTTCCGCGAGTTGAGCCGTACACTGAGGCTGGCAGCGGGGGAGTTTCTGGTCATCGGCCCGGATACCAGCAGCGGCACCGGGCTTACCGTGGGCCGGTGCTTCCTCACTCATGAGCGCGAGGGGCGCAGGTACGAGACCGTCCTGTGCATCACCCCGCAGCCGTTCCGAACCGAGGCCGCCCAGCAGTAGCGCCATGGCTGATCCGGACAAAGCACCACCCCGGTCACATCCCGCCGATCTGCCGGACGAGTACTACCGTCTGGTCTGCCAGCACGCCGGGGCGGCGCTGATCGCGACGGATACGGACCTGAAGATCCGGTTCTGGAACAGCTCGGCCCACCGGGTGTTCGGGGCGTCGGCGGCCCAGATGTTGGGCACGTCGGTGCTGTCCATCATGCCGGGCGACCATCGCAGGGCCGCGGAGGCCCTGCTGCAGCGGGCGGTCCGGCACCGCGAAGCCAGCCAGTTCGAATTCAGCCTGCGGGACAGCGCCGGCGAGCCCCGTGACCTGGCAGTGGTCATGTCGCCCATCATAGACGATCACGGCGTCACGCTGGGTGCCTCGACCTGGGTGCGGGACATCACCCGGCGGGTCGAGCTGGCCAGACAGGTGGGTCTGGAGCGCAAGATGGCGGCTCTGGGCGAGATGGCCGGTGCCCTGGCCCATCACTTCAACAACATTCTGGGCGGCGTAGTCACCAGCGTGGATTTCGCCCTGGCGGCCAACGACCCCGCGGTCGAGCACCGTGTGATGAGTCAGACGGCCCGTTCTCTGGCCCGAGCATCGCGCCTGGTCGACAACCTGCTGGCCTTTGCGGAGGGCGCCCACCGGGAGTCCGACCTGGGCGATCTGACCGAGGTGGTGCTGCAGGCCATCGACGTGGTCGAGCCCGAGCTGGCCCAGGCCAACGTCTCCCTTCAACTGGACCTGCGTGCCGTACCTGTGACGGCGGTGCCTCGCGGCCCGATGATCACCGTGGTCTTCAACCTGGTTCACAATGCGGTGGAGGCCATGCGGGGCGGAGGCGAGCTGCGCATCGAGATGTTCGAGTTGGAAGGCGGGTCGCTGTTGCGTTTCATCGACACGGGTTGCGGCATGAACGAGGATGTCCTGGACCGGGCGTTCGAGCCGTTCTACAGCACCAAGCCCGCGCCGCAGGGCCAGGAGGAGCGGGCTCCGGGGTTCGGCCTGGCGGTGGTTCACGCCATCGTTCAGGAAGTAGGCGGGAGGGTGTCGGTGGCGTCGCAGCCCGGCAAGGGGACGACGTTCGAGATCTGGATTCCATCCGGACTGGACGCTTTGGCCCCTGAGCAGCTACCGGAGCCGGATTAACACCGCTCGCCCATAAAACCGTGCAGCCGAGGTGGTCGCCCGCGGTACACCTGTGTATAATAGCGGACCGGTGGGGGCGATCCCTCACCGGCCAGCCCGAAGAAGACGGGTCGCCGGCCGCAGGACCGCCCAGGCGCGGACTAAGGGGTTTCGGCTGGAGCGTGGACTCGTCACCTTCCGATAATATTGGGGGTAACGAGGTTGGGGCGTAGTTGCCTCAGCCGGTCACTGACGACGAGAGGGATCGAGTAGCCAGGAGAGGTGCGCGAAGCCCGCAGGGCCGGGTCTGGTCACCGCAGTCGTTCACAATATGGTCAATCTTGCAGAGAAGATATCGAACCGCAGCCGGCTCGCTGCGGTGGGTCTGTTGATCACCTTGGCGCTGTGCGTGCAATGTCACCGTGAGCACACGGCCGGTCGCACCGACCTGCTGCAGGGTCCGGTGCGTGTGGAGCGGGTCTACGCCGCCGGGGCGTTCACCGAGGTCACGGACGCTCAGGAGGAGCTGGCCAAGTCGGACCCGCTGGCCTTCCTGGACCGTTGCCGCGAACACTACCGGCGCAACTACCGCGACTACCGCTGCACGTTCATCAAGCAGGAACGCATCGGCTCGCGGATCACGCCGGAGCAGGTGACCAACGTCAAGTTCCGCGATGACCCGTACAGCGTCAACATGCACTGGCTCCGCAACGCGGACCAGGCGGAGCAGGTCACCTACATCGCCGGACGCTGGCCTGACGAAAGCGGTCAGGACCAGGCCTGGTGCAAACCGGCCGGCGCCATCGCCAAGCTGTTCATCAGCAAGATTCTGCAACCGGTCCACGGCAAGCGGGCCGAGAAGGCCTCGCGCCGTACGATCGACCAGTTCGGGTTCGCCAGCACGCTGGAACTGATCATCAAGTACAGCGAGCGGTCCGATGACGACGGCGCGTTGGACCTGCGCTACATCGGTCGCGGGTCGATCGACGATCGCCCCACCTACGTGTTCGAGCGCCGGCTGCCCTACACCGGCCAGGAACAGCCCTACCCCGACGCGCTGCTGGTCTTTCACATCGACACCGAGTGGTTGCTGCCGACGGCCTGTTTCTCCTACGCCGACGTTGCGGGCGAGGACCTGCTGGGCAAATACGTGCTGACCGACGTCACGTTCAACGTCGGCTTCACCGACACGGACTTCGGCCCGGAGACCCTGGGGAGCTAGCGGCCGGCCCGTCCCTCCGTCCGATCGTAAATTCTTGTCGGATGCCACGGTTTCCTCGACCCCGGCGCGGTGCCGCCGCCGTTGACTGGGTCGGTCCCCCCACAGAACCGAGGTCGGATACACCGGTCATAGCCACCGGGAAACACGCCTCCGCGCGCCTTCCCCAGGTGCGATCGTAATTTGTTATCAGGATGCCGCGGTTCGGCAGACGCCGGGAAGATTCAGTGAAATAATGAAATGGATCGGTTCGTCTAGAATCTGGGCGACCGTCATCCGAATCCATGTTTGAGGGACGCCGCTTGATCACATGAATGGCGTACCGCGGCGCGGGCAGCGTGGGTCACAGGCGAGCCTACACGAAAGGCGGAATCGTCATGCCACGCAAGAACAACAGCGTAATGATGACCGGTGTCTGCGCCGGCTGCGGCCGCGAGTACGCCACGCTCGCGCCCGGCTCGTGTGGCGAGTGCGGTGGTTCGATCGTGGCGGCCGGCCCGCCCGGGTCGGCCAAACCCGCTGGGTCCAGCCTGCGCTCGTTGCGCTACCCCACGACGTACCTGCTGTTCGTGTTGATGGCCGCGGCGGACCTGATCCTGACGTTCCTCATCGTCTGGATGGCGGGCACCCACGCGGAGGTCAACGTCGTGGCCCGCGAGATCATCGAGCGCCTGGGGCTGCCCGGGGCCGTGGCCTTCAAGTTCACCCTGGTGATGTTCATCATCACCATGTGCGAGGTGATCGGGCATCGCCAGGACAAGACCGGGCGGACACTCGCGGAATGGTGCGTGGCGGCCACAGCCATTCCCGTCGTCGTCTCGTCCGTGCAGCTCTTCGCGGTAGCCTGACCCCGGCGGACCCTGTGGGCCTGATTCCGCTTCCCGGCGAGGCTGGCCGCTATGGACCGCTGTTGCGACGGTCACCGGCATCCGCCGTGTCGGGCGCCGTGGCGAACCAGGAGCGGACCAGTCGTTCGGTCTCGGCGTCCAGGCGGGTGATGCTGTTCTGCACGCGGAGCCCTTCCGCCCGGCAACGGTCGATCACGGCCCGGGAGGTGACGCCCAGCTCCCGGGCGAGGTCCTTCACCTTGGGTCCTTTCCTGGCCATGGGCGAAGGATAACCGATGGACGACAGCGACGGCAACGCAAACCACGGGGCGCGTCCGGTGAACCGGCCCGCACGATGAGTGGCCGGGGCCGGTACGACGCTCAGTCGGGCGTGGCTTCGCCCGGTGCGTCTTGGGCGGCGAGGAGTTCGCTGAGGATGGGGACGGCATCGCCGAGGCGCATGACTCTGGGCGCGGCATCACCCTGAACGAGAGAATCGCGGATGCGTTCTTCGGCCGCCCGGCACCAGGCCGACTCGTCGGCGGCACCGGCTTGGGCCAGCGACTCCTTCCAGGCCCGGGCCACCTCGAGACGCACGACGCCCACAGAGGCGGTGGCTTCCTCTCTGGTCTGCGGCGTGTCAAACCAGTCCTGACAGCGCTCCTCGAGCCGCAGGAGCAAAGACCAGGCCACCGCGTGGGAGCCTTGCCGCCCCAGGAACCGGCAGCGCAACAGCCGGCCGAAGAAGGACGGCACCTCCGCCCCCGACGGCAGAGGGCGCAAAGCCAGGTCGAGCACAGTCATGGCCCGGTCCATTCGTTCGATCCGAGCGAACAGGAGGGCCTGATACAAGACGGCCGCCGGGGCGACCCCCGGGCGCGTGTCCTCGAGCAGCACACCCAACCGAGACGCGGACCTTCGGGCCCGTTGCATGGCGTCATCGCCGGAGGCGACGCCGGCTATGACCGCGACGGCGCCGGCGAACGCGGACAGGTCGCCGTGCAGGGCTTCGAGCCGCTGAGCCGCAGGCGGCGGCTGGTCCTCACCTCCGTCGGTGTCGGCAGGCGGCTGTGCCCCCTCCGCCTGGGCGTCCGGATCGGCCAGCAACTGGCCGGCCGCTTCCAACTGCTCTTGCCCAAGGGTCAGCGAAACGGTCAGGGCCTCGGCGTCTCCGGGTTCCTCGATACCCAGCAGCAGACGGGTGATCTGCGGCTCGATCTGACGGGCCAGGATCCAGTTGGCGGCGGCCAGAAGGTTCTCGATACGGCCCTGCGTGTCCCCGGCGCGTCCGGCGGCCTCGATCAGGGCATCGGTCCGTTGGCGAACGTGGCGGGCGTATTCGGCTTCGTCGGCCACCTCCGCCGGGTAGGGCGCCGTGGAAAGCGTGACGGCGCCGGGCGATGCCGGCCGGGTCGTCGATTTCCCTTGCACCTCCACGGGTTCTGCAGGCCGGTCCGCGGGTTGAGTGGTGGTCTGTGATTCCGGGATCTGGGCCTGGGCGGACGGTCCCCACCCTGCCGTCATCGCCAATACCAGCCCGCCCGCCGCGAGCGAGCGGGTCCGTGTGTGCATCATGGCAGTCTCCAGTCGGACCGCGGCCACGACGGCCGACAAAGCAACGCCGCCAGCCCCGGCGCCGCTGCGTGGTACCGTACCGCCGGGTCCACAAGATGCGACACCGCGGCGCGGTCAGCCGTCTGGGCGGTCCCCGAATCTGGTACTATAATGGGATTAGACCAGCCGCGTAACCGACCGCTTGGGGTCCACCCAAACATGCTGACCAAGACGTTGATTTCCCTGGCCCTGATCACACTGGTGGTGGGTGCGGGTGCTACGATCGCGAGGGTGATGTACCACACGCGGCCGGTGCCCCCCCAGAAGGCGGCCTCGCTGCCGCCGCCCCTGGTGCAGACGGTCACCGTGGGGCCGGAAACCGTGACCGAGAGGATCACCGGCTACGGCAGCGCCCGGGCCTATCGATCGGTGGTGCTGACGACCGAAGTCGGTGGCGAGGTGATGGAGCTGGCCGACGGGCTGCGGGCGGGCAGTCCGGTCACCGCCGATCAGCTTCTGACCCGCATCGACGAGCGGCGGTACTTGCAGGCTCTGGAGGAGAAGCTGAGTTCCGCGGCCGGCGCCGAGGCCGACCTGCTGCGGCTCGACGTCGAAGAGGCCAACCTGAAGCGCCTCATCGGCATCGCCCACAACGAGGTGGAGGTCACCCGAAACGACGAGCGGCGCCTGGCCGGGCTCCTGGAGGGCGAGCACGCCTCGTCCCGGGAGTACGATCTGGCCCGTTTGGCCCATTCCCGTGCGGTCCGCGAGCGGACGATATACGAGAACCAACTCGCCCTGATCGCGCCGCGGAAGAAACAGCTCCGTGCCGCCCATCAGGCCCGCCTGGCCGATGTGGAGCTGGCCAGACTGGACGTGGAGCACTGCCGGATCGCGGCCCCGTTCGACGGGCAGATCGACGAGCTGATGGTCGAGGTCGGCGAGACGGTGCAACGCGGCACCGCGGTGGCCAGTCTGATCGATCCGATACGCATCGAGGTGCCCATCGAGCTGCCGGTCGCGACCCGCCCGCGGGTGACGATCGCAACGGCGGTGACGCTGTCGGTGGACAGTGCGCCGGAACTGCAATGGTCGGGCGAGGTGGAGCGCGTGTCGCCCAGTGCCGACGAACGGTCACGCACGTTTCAGGCTTACGTGGTGGTGGACAACCGTCTCCAGGGCACGCCCCTGGTGCCGGGGTACTTCCTGCGGGCCGACGTGACCGGGCCGACGCTGACCGACGTACTCTTGGTCCCCCGCGGTGCGATCGTGGATGGGCACGTGTTCGTGGTCAACGGCGACCGGGCAACGCGCCGCGGCGTGCAGGTCGAACGGCTGCTGGCCGAGCAGGCGGTTGTGACCGGCGACTTCGCTCCCGGTGACCGGGTCATCGTGACGAATCTCGACGTGCTCGAGGACGGGTCCGTAGTCCACGTGCCGACGCCGCGGGCGACCGACGGGGCGGAAGGGGCACGCCAATGACCCTGCCCGACCCACCAGACCAAGACCAGCCAGTCAGTGGGAGTCAGTCCGAAGACCCATCTTCGGAGCCTGGGAATAAACCACGGCGCGCGCGCCGGAGACGCCTACCAAGAACCACAACTGGGCTGGTGTTCCGTATCCGGCGTCTCCGGCGCCGAGAAGTCGATTCTCCCCCAGCCTCTTCGGGCGCCCCAACAGGGTTTTCCCTGCCGCGCTTCAGCGTGCACAACCCCATTCTGGTCAACCTGCTGATGCTGACCATCCTGATCGGCGGGTTGTATTGCGCCTTCACGCTGGTGCGGGAGATGTTCCCCGAAATCCGCCCGAACCAGATACGCATCACGACGATCTATCCCGGCGCCACGCCGGCGGAGGTGGAAAAGGGCATCTCCATCAAGATTGAGGAGCAGGTCAAGGGCCTGGAAGAACTTGACGAGATGCGGACCACTATCGGCGAGGGGTACTCCACCATCCTGCTGGCGTTGCGAAACGACGTGGATGACGTCGACCAGGTGGTCACCGATGCCAAGGCGGTGATCGACACGATTCCGCGGGAGGACTTCCCCGAAGAGGCCGAAGAGACGCGGGTCACAGCGGCCGAGCCCCGCCTGCCGGTTATCTCGTTTTCGCTCTACGGGCAGATTGACGAGCAGACGCTCAAGGAGTGGGGCAGGCAGCTGCGCGACGACGTCCTGCAGATCGACGGGATCACCGAGGTCGTTCTGAGCGGTACGCGCCCGGACGAGATCAGCGTCGAAGTCCGGCAGGGGCGGCTGCTGGAGTTCGGGCTGTCGTTTGGCGAGGTGGCCAACGCCATCCGCCGGTCCAACCTGGACCTGCCCGGGGGGCAGGTGCGCACCGGCGGCGGCAACGTGGCCGTGCGGACGGTGGGGGAGAAAGACCAGGCCGAGGCCATTGGCGAAATCGTGGTCCGCAGCGATGCCCGGGGCCGGGTCATTCGCTTGAAGGACGTCGCCCGGGTCGTGGATGGGTTTGAGGACGTCGATCTGATCGGGCGCTACAACGCGAGGCCGTCGGTGTCTGTGACCGTGTACAAGACGGCCAACCAGGATGCCATCGACATTGCCTGGAAGGTCAAGGCCTTCCTGGCCGGAAAGACGGGGCAGCCGTTCGAACTCTCCGGGGCGGACACCTATACGCCGCGCGGGCGGGCGGCCCAGGGGGTCTATCAGACGGCTGCCCTCCAGCCCTACGGCGACCTGCCGGGTCTCATGGAGACACATAGCGACCTGTCCCGGTTCATCGAGGGGCGGCTGGATCTGGTGAAGCGCAACGGCCTGTGGGGGCTGATGCTGGTCTTCGTCACGCTGTTGGCTTTCTTGAACTGGCGGGTGGCGTTCTGGGTGATGATGGGGCTGGTGCTGTCCATCCTGGGCACGCTGATCGTGATGAAGCTCATCGGGATGACGCT
>Ga0307379_10006217_pt1 | contig 16477 bp, 20 predicted proteins | sample UN2MG_FD_202237 | JGI IMG/M metagenome (GOLD analysis project Ga0307379, IMG submission 202237) | Soil microbial communities from Risofladan, Vaasa, Finland - UN-2 | ecosystem: Environmental > Terrestrial > Soil > Coastal area > Acid sulfate soil | place: Finland: Risofladan, Vaasa | collected... | reverse complement strand
TTGTGCATAACTGCTTGTCCAGTTGGATCAGAAACTAGCAAGCGCAAAACAATAGCTCAGGGCATCAGGCCTGTCAAGATTGTCCCTTAAAAGGAAGAATAATTTCTTACTATCCATAATATAAATTAGTAACAGGATATGGGTCAGGATAGAAAGCCTCTTCAAGGTTCCATAGATATCCACGTGCATGGGAGTCCCTCCCTTTTCCCGCGTCTTTTAAATAATGCCCAATGCGCCACCCAGGCCAAAGAAGCGGGAATGAAGGGGATATAATCCTTGCCACCGGACATCTCTCCATTAAAGAAATAGCTCCACTGGTAAAGGAGGCCCGGGATGAAGGTGTGAAAAGGATCTTGATCAATCATCCGGAATATATTGTGAATGGATCCGTTTGAGCCCTTTTATTGTGCTCCTGGTAGCTTTCATCTCTTCTCCCCTCCCCCTCCTGATGCCTTACCTTTTCATAGTTCGCCCTAACTCTGGCTGGCCGGTAGTAAAAGTGATACCAATCGCATTTTCAAAAGGATTTAAATAGAGACCTACAGTATATGAAAGAGGGCAAGATATTAAAGTGGTGGATACCAGAAAGATTTATCTTTGTAGATGAAATACCTCGAACAAGCGTTGGCAAATTCGATAAAAAGGCGATACGATCAACGTATGGGGATGTATTGGAGGGAAAAGAGTAGGAAAAGATTTATCTTCCTTGAAATGCATTTACCAGGTCTTTCCTTGACAATTGTAGTCCCAACACGCCCTTCCACTCCTCTTTCCAAATAAGCTTCTGTGTAAGAAACACTGTTACAAAAAGTGCTGTGCCTATGAAATCAGTGTAGAGAGAAGGAAGGAGGAGCAGAAATGTAGCAGTACCCATAAAAATCCACTCAATTAAATTGGTGCGGTGAAAGAGATAGGCCTCCAAAAAAGAGGTAAAGGCGATAAGCCCAAGGGTGGAAAAAACTATGGTCCTGACAACCTCCCAAAAAGGGCCATCCAAGAGAAGTGGCTGATAGGCCATGATGATAGGGATTATATAGAGGCCCTTTGCAATCTTCCACGAAGAAAAGGCACATCTCATGGGATTTGCCCCTGCAATACCTGCAGCTGCAAAAGATGCTAAGGCCACGGGTGGTGTTACATTGGCATCCTGACTATACCAGAAGACTATCATATGGGCAGTTATCAGTGCTACACCCATTTCGATCAGGGCTGGCCCGGCTAAGATAACAAGAACAATATACGATGCAGTAACCGGCAATCCCATTCCCAGCACAAGAGAGGCAAGGCCGATAAGCACGATAGCAATCAGAGGGACACCGCCAGAGATTGAGACCACCATACTCGAAAACTTCAGCCCCATACCAGTCAGGCTGACCATGCCGACTATGATACCGGCCGCAGCACAGGCTACGGATACAATGATAGCATTCCTTCCTCCCAATGCCAGGGCATCTATGACATCTCGCAGGCTCAATCTTGACCGTTTCCGAATCATGGCTGTTAAAAAGGTGGCCACTACAGCAACAAAACCTGCCATCATCGGGCTAAAATTTCTAACAAGAACATAGATCAATATCCCCAGAGGAATAAGAAAATGGAGACCGTTTTTTATTGTCTCACCAATCCGGGGAAGTTGATCGCCTGGGAGCCCAAGGAAGCCCATCTTCTTTGCCTCAAAATGGACAAAAAACAGCACAGTAACGTAATACATGATAGCAGGGATAAGGGCCACCTTAATGATATATAGATACGATGTATTGGTGAATTCTGCCATGAGAAAGGCGCCAGCCCCCATAATCGGAGGCATGAGCTGGCCACCTGTAGATGCGGCTGCCTCAACCGCACCTGCGATATGAGGCTTATATCCCAGCTTCTTCATCATAGGGATGGTAAAAGAGCCGGTAGTAACCACATTTCCAATAGCGCTACCGGAAACAGATCCCATAAATCCACTTGCCAGGACCGCTGTCTTGGCTGGGCCGCCGGTCATACGCCCTGTCAGGGCATAAGCCAGATTTATGAAAAAGTCCCCGCCGCCTGTTTTCTGCAAAAAAGACCCAAAGAGTATAAAGATAAAGACAAATGTAGCTGCAACGCCTAAGGGGAGTCCATAAATGCCTTCTGTGGTAAGATATAAAAGTGTGAAAATGCGCTCCAGGCTATAACCTTTATGCGAAAAAAACTCCGGCATATAGGGGCCAAAGTAGGCATATACAATAAAGGTTAAACAAATAATAACCATGACCAAGCCAATTGTTCGGCGACAGGCCTCTATTACCAAAAAGGTGGCCACCAACCCAAGAATAACATCTATTGTTGTCCAATCACCCTGACGTTCAATAATCTCCCCATAATTAAACACGATATAACCACCAACAAGAAAGACCAGTATAATTAAAAACAGATCAACATAGAAATATATATCCTGTTTTTGCCTGGATGCCTTTTTTGTTGCAGGGAATAAAAGAAAGGCAAGGGTCAAGATAAGAGATATATGGATGCACCTCTGATATATCGCTGAGAAGGGTTGGATTCCGGCAGAATAAAGCTGAAAAAGAGAGAGTATAACCGCTACTGTAGTAAATGCAAAGGCAAAAAAACCAACCAGATTCCTGTTTTTACTCGGTTTAATTGTTATTTTCGATTTTTTTTCTTGATCCTGCATGTTTTATTTTTCCACCTGCTTTATATAGAGGCGAACCCTCATTTCTGGAATCATCCTGCTTAAATGTATCTCTCCTTCCCTGATGAGAATGGTATGATCAACTGATGGTGCACCTATCCTAAGATAAAATTCCCCGAGTGCAATGTCCATATCCTTAATAAATATCCATCCATTTTGTTCGACTATTCTCCCCCGCCCTGGCCAGTGCCCCATTCCTGCTCCGAACATCTTGAAATAGGTCTCTTTAATAATGATCCCCTTTTTTTCATCTGCATAAAAAACCTCATATACCGGAGATATATCAACAGAGTGGATATATCTTATGATGAAAAGTTCTCCAGGTTCTATTGGTATAGAGATCAGCTCTTTGCCATCCCCTTTTTCAATTATTAATGAAAGGGTGTAATTGGCTTTTGCTGCAACTGGCGAAAAAAGAAGATAACATATAAAGATAATGGGCAATACTGTCTTTCGGCACCTTGGCATATGGTTTCCGCTTTGCACAAACTCAGAGGCCGTCATAAAAATCTGACGACCTCCTATTAAGATAATTATCTCGTTATTTTTTTGGTAACAATCGGTTAGGAATTGTCAATCCCACCTCCTTGTAATATTTGATTGCACCTGGATGAAGAGGGATAACTGAATGTTTAACAGCATTCTGAGGCGTAGTGTATTTTGCAAAGGGATGTATCATTTTCAGGTAGTCTGTATGTCCAAAAACTCCTTTCACAAGTTTATAGACCAATTCTTCATCCAGAGAGGCTGTACATGCTACTGTATTCCACACTGATGGATTAGCAACGGGCTTGTCCTGTCCTTTATATGTGCCTGCCGGCATCTCAAAAGGAGAATAAAAGGGAAATTTTTTGCAAATTTTATCTATGTCCTCCTTTGAAAATGGTATAACATAGATATCCCGTGTCATGGACAGGTCCATTATAGAAGAGGTCGGAGCTGCCACATCCCAGATGCCCACATCAATTGTTCCATCTTTAAGGGCATTTGCATTTTCCGTAAATGAAAGCCGAAATACCTTAAAACTGGAATACGGTATCCCCAGGGCCTCTTGTAAGACCAGGTTAGTTTTAAACTCTGTTCCGCTTCCAGGTGCACCCACAGAAACTTTATGCCCCTTTATATCATAGATAGTCTCGATTCCTTTTCCTTTTAGCGCAACCACATGGTAGTGGTGAGGATACATCTGAAACATTGCCAGGATTTTTTGGGGTTTTCCTTCAAACTTTCCGATCCCATTATAGCCCTGATACACGACATCATTCATAGCCTCAGCAATAACGGTTTCACCCCTATGGGCCAGCTTTACATTCTCCACAGAGGCACCCGTTACCTCTGCAACCGCTTTGACACCTTTTACGTATCTGGTAAAAATCTCTGCCAGGCCTCCACCATAAGGGTAGTACACCCCTCCCGTGCCACCTGTGCTAATTGAGATATATCTCGTTTTGGCCTGAGCTGATGTTCCAACCAGTATAAAGGCGAAGAAAGAGATCAAAATTAGTAAAATAATCGTTTTGGTATTTTTCATGTTATACCTCCTTTTACTTTATAGTTATTAACCAATTGATATGGTTTTAACAATAACTTCCAGTTTTTTTGGCAATTGGGTCGCTTTTATTACAGGATAAGTAACTACCTTTTCCTCGCCTGCTTTTAGAACCGGAGGCTTCCCCTTCGCTGGGACCAAACCACCTACAGCCTTTCCTTCTTCAAGGAGAAAAATCTGAACCCTGAAGCGCTGTGCTTTGTCTGAAATGTTCTTTACACCCACCTTAAATATAACTGCCGGTTCTTTCTTAAATTCTGCCACAGTGCATGAAAATGAAGTAATATCAGCCTGGGGAACCACATTCCATGTAATATCTGCTGGACAGGCTACTTTACCCTTAGGAACATATTTTGTTCCTGCACACCCTGTTGCTATCAAAAGAGCCAATGCCCCAAATAAAAGAATTACAATCCTGCTTTTCTTTCTCATTTGATTTCTCCTTTCTGCTATATTTTACGGTTATTAATTAATAAAAACTCACCTCCTTCACCTTAAAGCTCGTAAAATAAAACCATTAATACGGTATAAAAAAATATTGATAACTTTCGAAGAATAGTACGCTTTTGTCAAGGTATTTTTGTTTTATGGTGAGCGAGATAGGTTATGCATTGACCGCTCTCAGGGAGGACGGGCATGTCACCAAATACAAGATCATCGCTTTTATCACCAGCGCCTCGTTAGCCGGGTTGGTCGGGGCATTCGCATGGTCCCTGAAATTGACCTACATTTTCCCTGATGAGGTATTTGAAATACTTTATACCATTGAATGCATTGTCATTGTCCTGTTAGGCAAGGCAGGTACCCTTTTAGGGCCTGTTGTGGGAGGCCTTGTCTACGCTCCACATATTTGCTTACCATTATCCTGCCTGGATTTCAACTACTTATATTCGCACCGATTATTATTATCATAGTGGCATTCCCTGAAGGAGTTATCGGCAAAAAACCCTTTTTAATGTTATCAGCGGGGTTTACTTCCCAGAAGGAGGAACGGTAATTTTTGATGGGAAGGATATTACTCGTCTGCCGACCCTGGTGCAGCAGATTATGTCTACATCATGCATGAAGGCATGATCAAAGCAGAAGGAAACCCCGAAAGAGATAAAGAGTTCTTCTGACATTAGAGAGGCCTATCTCGGAATTTAGCTTTGACGTGAATTGTTCCACTATTTTGCCGTTAACTTCTGATATGCTTCCTGAATATCCTTAAACTTCTTCTCCGCTAATTCCTTGAACTCCTCTCCCAAATGATCAACCTTGTCAGGATGATATTTGTTAGCCAATTTTCTGTAGGCATTTTTAATTTCACCCGCTGAGGCATGTCTACTCACTCCTAAGATATCATACGGGTCACGGCTTGAAAATTGTGCCCCCGTTTGGCCCGTTTGTTTATTCTCTTGATATGCTTCACCGCGGGCGCTTTCCCGTTTTCGATAATACTCTTGCTCAAATTGAGACTTCATTTTGGCTGGCCGGTAAATAAAATACCAGTACAGCAGTCCCACGGTGATGGCATCCTCAAACCACCCGATAGGCCCTACAAAAAATTCAGGTAAAAGATCAAAGGGGCTCAAGACATAAAGTATCAAAAGTAAATAAATCCAGATTCGCATTTCCTAAAACAATTTCTTAGAGGCCAATCTTTGTCCCTACACTGTTAAGCGAAAAGGATGAAGGGAATTCCTCTGAGAATCTCTTAATGGCCTCCCATCCTGTACAATGCATCGGGATAATAACTGTGGGATTAATTTTCTTAAACTCGATAATCGTCTTCACTATTATAGGCTCAAAAATGGGGCCTGACAGATGAAAACCACCCAAAACAGCATGAATTTTATCAATGCCTGTTATTTTTTTGGCATAAAAAACAATATTGATAATACCGGCATGACCACATCCAGAGATTATCGCTAAACCCTTATCTTTTATCTTTATTACAATGGATTGATCATCAAGTATCATGTCTGGTTCTATCTTTCCATTCCTTTCCATAGAGGCATTAGGTAGTCCTTTTTCAAACTCTGTTACCCTTTCAACTTCTCCTGTTATTGCTATCATGTTATCTGTCAGCAAAGATGGGGATTTCTTTTCAACTATTTTAAGGCCAGTATTTTCTATATCCTCTCTTATGAGGGTTTGAGGAAACATAAGTTTTCTTCCATCATCGAGTCCAAAGAAACGGGGAGAAATAAAGGCATCAGGATGAAGTATCAAAGGAATAGATTTTTCCAGACTCTTCGCTATAGGGTGAAGTGCACCAGTATGATCCATATGACCATGGCTGAGGACAATGGCCTCTATTTGTCGTGGATCCACTCCCAAGATCTCCATGTTATGGGGTACACCAATCTTAGTATATCCACAATCAAAGAGAATACAGTGAGATTTCTCATCTTTTTTTACTGTGATCATGAGAGAGAGACCATGTTCGGCCAAGAGAGCATCAGCGGGTATAGTTCCTGTTACTGCGAGTGGAGGTCGCGTAACCCCAGGGGAATTTCTCAGAAGAACATCAACATAGTTATCCATAAAGGTAGTTACCTCAACGCTGTCAACCTCTTTCAATTCATTTGCTACGTCAGTTGCCATTTTTTTCCTTGCGTAAAATTGAAAATCCCTATTCCAGGCTTCAGTTTTTTTGATCTGCCAATAATAATATTTAGAATTGTTCTCGATTATACTACAAAAAGTACTTGTATCACAACTTTTCTGTGCTCATTTAGTAATTCTAAGTTTGGCATGTCTTCCTATCAATTCTCCTCCCAAGAAAATGGATTTTCTTTGCTAAAATCAGGAACTAAATGTTCTTTGGAAGCAAATGCGTGTGTTTGCATGTAGAAATTTTCAAAGCCCAATTCCTCTGCCTTGGCCAGAACCCCATCATATTCATCTTTTGAAATTTTCCTATTTATTTCATCTGGAACCTTATTGCATGGGTAAAACTGGCTCATCAGACTTAAATAAACTTTGGTAGAAATATTAGCTGCAATCCATTCCAATATTGTGCATGATTCTTCCATATTTCCCGGTAAAATCAAATGCCTTATAATCAGACCTCTCTTTGCATTTCCCTCATTATCAATTTCAAGGTTTCCTGCCTGTCTGTACATTTCTTTTATTGCCATGATAGCCTTATCGGGATAATCCGGGGCATTAGAAAATCTACGTGCTGAATCGTTCCTGAGATATTTAAAATCAGGCATATAAATATCAATAATCCCATCAAGATTTAAAATCGTTTCATATGAATCATACGCACTTGTATTGTAAACAATGGGGATATTTAGTCCAAGAGCAAAAGCCCTTTTCAATGCCTCAAGAATAGGCAGAATAACATGTGCAGGGGTAACTAAATTTATATTTAAAGCCTTTTTTTCTTGCAAAACCAGAAAAATAAAGGCTAACTTATTAGGTGAAATGTAAGTTCCATAGACCTGCCAGCTAATTTGGTAATTCTGGCAATAAATGCATTTCAGATTACAACCGGCAAAAAATACCGCCCCTGATCCAGAAAGCGAAGACTTTGTTTGTAGATTCTTTTTGTAATCATAATAGCCGCTCAGGCATGGTTCTTCGCCGAAATGAAGACAATAGTGAGCCACAAGCGCACGATTACCTACTCCGCAGAAACCGATTTCGCCTTTATCTCTATTGACATGGCACATTCTCGGGCATAAATGGCAATCAGATCTGTTGTCAGAAAGCGCGTCTATGGCATTTTTAATGAGGCGTATTTTTTGATACCTTTTTTGCATTGACAGAAATAAAGTGATTTTGTAATGTCACGTGAAATTAGCAAAAAGTTGCTCGTTTCCAAGGCTTTACAATAAAAAGCTTTCAATCTCAAAGAAAATTTCAAAAAAACTTTATACTTCGCCCTCCAAGGACAAAAAATGAAAATCAAATTTTGGGGAACTAGAGGATCTACACCAGTACCAGGAAAAGATACCATTATCTACGGAGGAAATACAACCTGCCTGGAGATGGATCTTATGAGTGGAAAAAAGATAATAATAGATGCTGGTACAGGAATTCGGTCTCTTGGCAATGAATTGGAATCTTACAAAGAAAATATAGATATATATCTTCTTATTACCCATATCCACTGGGATCATATTTTTGGTTTCCCTTTTTTTTCGCCAATATATCAATCCTCAACCAAAATCCAAGTTGATGGATACAATTTATGCATGAAAGGTCTTAGATACAGTTTTGACAATAAAATGGGAGATGGCTTTTGGCCAATCAGGTTTGAGGAACTCAACGTAGACATACAATTTATTGACAAATTGAAGAATGGCTACCTTGAAATTGATGGCGCTATCATCGATACTGTTCCCTTACGTCACCCCCAAGGAGGATTAGGGTTTCGGTTTCGTGAAGGGGGGAAAACCCTTGTGTTTTTGACTGATAATGAGCTTGATGTTGCTGAAAAATCATTCAGTGATTATATCACCTTTTGTAAAGAAGCAGATATCCTTATCCATGATAGCCATTACACACCTGAGGAGATAACGAAACATAGGGGGTGGGGTCATTCAGATTATCAATCAGCAATTGATCTTGCTCTGAAGGCTAATGTGAAAAAACTTGTCCTTTTTCACCATGCGCCAGAAAGAAAAGATAGCGATATGATTAAATTAACGATTCTCTGTCAGGACTTAATTAAGGAAAAAAATGTAGATTTGGAGATAGAGACAGCTAAAGAAAATTCTGTGCTTGTGCTTTAAAAAATAGTCACGTGTATTTGTTGGGTTTATTTCAGTCCCTTTTTATTTCAGACATTATACTTGATAGACCGGATAGCAATTCCAAGATCCTCTCTGCCTTATCTGGATCTATTGCTCCTACACCGCAGGCAGGTGTAATAATTGATCTTTCAGCCGCGGTATTTCTATCGATGCCCCACTCATAAAATTTATTAAGTCCTTTTTCTAACTGCATTTTCAAACCATCAAGTGTTTCCTCACCAGTAAAGGAAGTGGTAGGAACTACTCCCCATGCAACTGTACCACCATTTTCAAGAAATTTTATGATTTCCCTTCTGTATAGCAAAAAATAATCCATATAATCAAATGCATCGAAATTTACGATATCAACACCTGTTTCAATTATCATTGACCAATCGGTATTTCCACAGCAGTGGATACCAACTAATACATTACTTCGTGATCTTAGATACTCTATAACCTCTCTTAAAAGTCTAATGACCTCTACTCTTTGGATAGGCGTAAAGGCTGAACCAAAACCAGAGAGGTATGGCTCATCTATAAATATTATAGCCATCTTATCCGCTAAAGACATCTTATTAACAATCCATAGTGCCTTAATTGCTAAGCCCTTTACTATCGTGTCCATAATTTCGTTATTATAAAGAACAGATTTCCCTTTTGCATCTATCAGGCTTCCCGCAAAAGTAATGGGACCTACTATCTGCCCCTTAATAAAAGGCCCATAACTCTGGGGGTTTTTTTCAATCAATTCTAAAAGCTTATACAGACCAGCTGCATATTCATGGCTGATAGCAAAATAATCTGTATCCTCGGCCATAAAATGTTCATAAAAAGAGATGAGTTCATTATTCTGTGTATCTGTAGTGCTGATGAACAGTGAGTTTTTCTTCAGATCCATTTCAATTCGTGGAAAACTTTGACTTGCCTGAATGGTCATATCTTCAAAATGGCTCCGCTTAACGAACTGAGGCCAAAAAGGTATGTCCGGAAAAAATTTAAGGATGTGCTGGCAGGTTGTATCTACATCCAAGAAAGGTACGCTACCTACACCTGTAGCCATAAAATTGAAGGCAAAGCTTTTTTTCAATTCACTCCCTGCCCTACCCTCTCAATGTATTCTTTTGAGCGTGTGTCTATCCTCACTGTGTCTCCGATATTGACGAAAAGTGGCACTTGGATAACGCCTCCTGATACAAGGGTGGCTGGTTTACCACCTCCTGTTACTGTATTTCCCTTAATTCCTGGCTCAGTTTGTGCAACCTCTAAATCAACAAAGTTGGGGAGCTCAACATCCATTATCCTATCGTTATATATAAGCACATTGACATTTGTGTTTTCTTTTAAAAAAAGTCTATTATCTTTTAACTGTTCAGCTGATAAAAAAATCTGTTCAAAGTTTTCGGTATCCATAAAACAAAACTCACCTTTGTTCTGGTAGAGGTATTGCATTTCCTTTTCCTGTATATTTGGGGGAGTAACCTTTTCTCCAGCTCTAAATGTTTTTTCCAAAACTTGTCTGGTGATCATATTCTTTAGCTTTGTCCTCACAAATGCACCACCTTTGCCTGGTTTTACATGCAAAAACTCTATCACGGTAAATGGTTTCCCATCCAATTCTATCTTTAATCCTGTTCTAAAATCTGCTGTTGAGTACATTGATGTCTTGTTTCCTTTTTTGCGGTCAATTGGTTAAGTCGTTAAGTAGCTGAGTAGTAATACGAAAATTACTCAATCATTACATAAAAAAATGTGGTGTAATAATAGGTTTAGGCTTGGCTTGAAATACTTATAACCTTTCTCTTCTCTATATTAGTAAGCCACCTTCCTAAGATTCCTATTATTGTTAATTTTTTTTCTTTTAGCATCGCCTCGTGAGATCTCTCAGGTTCTTTAGTTTTCATTATTGCCTTCAATTCTTCGAGCCTATTTTTATATTTTTCATCATCAGGAAAATCCTTAACGACCTGTGTGTATATTTTGATTGCCTCCTCTAATTGACCCTGTTTATAATAAATTTCTGCTAATGTTGAGGTTGGAAGAATTGATACTTCTTCTTTTGGCGGAGCACTCAATTCAGATAAAAGTCGAGCTGCATCCTGATCATTGCTATGGTGCGCTAAATAGAGCTTTAAGGAATTTATTGCCTCTTCAACCATATTCTCTTCCTTAAAAAGCTCAGCATGAAGTTTAAAAATAACAGTTAACTCATTAATTTCCTTGGATATTTTTTCTAATTCTACCTTTGCAAGTTCAATAGATTTCTGTTCAAAATATGTTTCTGCTAAAATCTTTCTTATGCTAATATCATCAGGAAAAGATTCCAATGCCTTAAGGCAAGCTTGTATTACTTTTTCAGGTTTCCCTTCCTTCTTTAAGATTTCAAGAAGGATAATTCTTGCCTTTGGTGTTGCTATTTTGTCTACAATTTCATCATAGATCCCATTTAATGTGGTCATTGCTCGCCCCTTTTTTATATATGCTCCTACTTTTTTTTCTTATTTCCTTTTTTATCATTTTTTAATTCCTTTTTAAAGTGGTATATGATTTCATTTTCTTTTATCATTCCCAATTGCTCTCGAGCCACTGATTCGAAATATTTATTGTCTTCCTTGAGTCGTCTGATTTCATCAGCAAGCAACCTGTTTTTTTCTTTAAGATCCTTTAAAATAGCTAAACATCTCTCTTTTTCTTTTTGCATTTTATACAGGTCTATTAATCCATGCCGTCCAAAACTTAGCCAGGTTAACGAAATGGCGGCAACAAAAGAAAAAATTACAATATAGGTAAACAAATTTTTTTTAAAAAACGCCAAATTTACAACACCCTCTCTTCCCTCCACTGGGCAGCTATTACAATGGAGTTAATTCCTGCTTTCTTGGCTAAATCCATTATCCTGACAACATGGCCATGTGTAACATCTCGATCGGCATTCAGAATAAGATCGATCTTTTTCTCTTTAGTGAGCTCTTTAAGTCTAAGATAAAGGTCTTTTAAAGTTACTTTTTTCTTTTGCAGGTAACAATTTCCTGTTTTATCTAACGATACTGTCATAGTATCTACTGATTGATCTGATCCTCTTTCTGAAATATCAGGCAATTTAATATCAATTCCTGATATAATGTCAAAATGAGAAGTCAGCATAAAAAATATAAGGAGCAAAAACACAATATCAATTAAAGGAGCAATACTTACACCAAGACTAATTTCTTCTCTCTTTGGCTGACTAAACCGCATTATCTTTGGTACTCTCCATAGTGTCCACAAGCCTAATAGAGCTTTCCTCCATTTCAAAGATAAGGATCTGGGCTTTATCTAAAATAAAACGATAGGCAACCAATGTGGGTATAGCCACCAGAAGGCCTGCAGCTGTTGTAATTAAAGCCTCAGCAATGCCTCCTGCAAGAGGTGCAGGGCCACCAACCCCATAGACAGAGATAGCATTAAAGGTTTTTATCATACCAGAAACTGTACCAAGTAAACCAAGTAATGGAGAGAGATTCGCAATAGTTAATAGGACTCCTATATTTCTCTCTAATATAACACCCTCTCTCCTTCCCTTCTCTTCAATGGCCTCTTTAACCAGCCACATCCCTCTTCCTGTGTTCTTAAGGCCCGCGAGAAAGGTTCGAGCAATTGAAGAGCTATTTCCTTTGCAAAGAAAGATTGCATCTGCAATCTTATTGCGCTTCACGAGGTCTTCTACCTTAATGATAAAATCCTTTGGTATAATCAGTTTTCTTCTCAATACCCACAATCTCTCCATAAAGATAGCAAGGGCAACAACAGAACAAAACACTATTGGATACATGAATGGACCACCTTTAATAACTAGATCAATCAATCTTTTCCTCCCAGTATATATGCTTCCAAAGTGATGAAATAATGCTCATATAAAAATTATTAGTAAAATACCTTTTAAAAACCTTAAAGTCAAGAACACCCTGCCCTATGATAAAAAACGCTTGACAAGTAACGTAGCATTATTATATTAAAAATTAGATTATCAAAACTTAGTTCAAAATCTCTAACAAAATTATTATGATATAATAGTATGAGTAATATCTCCGATAACCCCATTACACCAACCATGGAAGATTATTTAGAGGCTATATTTAATCTTTTCAAAGAAAAAAGAGCTATACGTGTGAGGGATATTGCAAGTAAGCTTGATGTTAAAATGCCCACAGTAACTAACATGCTCAAAACTCTCAGTGAGAGAGGGCTTATTGACTATGAAAAATATGAATACCTTGAGCTCACAGAAAAAGGTAGTAATGTTGGGCAAGAAATAGATCACAGACATCAAATCCTCAGGAGCTTTTTAACGAATATACTAAAGATAGATTATGCCGAGGCAGATGAAGATGCCTGCAAGATGGAACATGCTGTAAGCACCGCTACACTTGAGGCATTTGCAGACTTTATGGAATTTATAGAGAATTGTCCCAGGGGCGGAGCAAGTTGGCTTGACTATTTCAATGAATACAGGGAGCATGAACAACCAAAAGGTAAATGCCTGGAGCGAATGAAACAGTTTGTGCAAGAATACAACGCAAAGATAAAGGAAATGGAAAAGATAAAGATAGAGGGAGAAAGATGATTCCACTGACTACTGTGAGTCCAGGTCGAGAGGTTACTCTTATAGACATACAGGGAGGAAGAGGCCTCAGATCAAAGCTTTACAGTATGGGCCTTATTCCAGGAGTAAAGCTTAAAATAGTGGGTAATGGAGGAGGACCCATTATGATTGCAATAAACGATACCAGGCTTGCCCTTGGTTTTGGTATGGCACGAAAGATTATGGTAGAATAGTTTCTTTTCATCGTTTTAATGTGGGAGAGATGAAAGTATCAATACAGCCAGATATGAAAAATGTTTTTCTAAGGTCTAACCGAATGAAATTTTTCTTCTGGAAGCTCCAGGCAGGTTAAATAATTTCCAAAAACTGCTCCAGTATCTATACCTATCTTGTTTTTCATCACCAAAGGGCTGTTAAATGGGGTATGCCCAAATATAACCACTTTGCCAAAATCGTAATCAGAATAGATAAATTCCTCTCTAATCCAAATCATATCATTTAAGCTTTGATCCTCTATTCCTATATTGGGGTGAAAGCCAGCATGGACAATATAGTAATGCTCGAGCTCTATTATGGTTAAAAGTGAAGAAAAAAAGTCAAGATGAAAAGGGGGAATAAGAGGGTCATCCTGACTTCGCCTCATTTCCTCATAGCTTCTAAGTGTAGAGAGGCCTCCGTTTAACAGGGAACTTTGGGAATCAACACCTGACAAATAATCAAGAAACATCTGCTCATGGTTTCCGATAAGACATTGAATTAAGGTAGAATCCTCTTTTAATTTTAAAATAAAATCAATAACACCTTTAGAATTTTTTCCTCTGTCGATATAGTCTCCGATAAAAATGAGTCGACCATTCGCAGGGTTCCACTTTATTTTATCAATAAGCCTTTTGAGCATCTCCAAACAACCATGAACGTCCCCGATAATAAATATCTTTTCTTCACTCATAAATAACCTTTTAAAAAAGATAAAGGAATGCTAAAAATTTTTGAGCCATTATATATAAAAGGATTTTAAAAAATAATCAAGTAAGATATTTCGTTGAAACTCTAAACAGGAAACTTGAAATCGAAAGAATGCAATAAATCCTATTGATAATCAAAAAGAAGTAGCAAATTTCGAATTTCAAGTTTTGTAACATTTTAGCTCTTTGAAAACTCCCCCTGGCCTTTATTAAGGCCACATAGGTATCCTTGGTGAGACGCATGAGCATAGGGATGTCTTTTTTTACATCATGCGCTCTAATAGGGGGCCTCAGCGTGCCGCTTCACACCATGTGCACGAGCAACTCGTCATTGTCTTTGAGGAACTTTGTCCGTGTGTCCTTCGACTTTGCTCAGGACCATGAGCTTGTCGAATGGCGCCGGTTTGAAGCGGCCTACCGACTCGTCTTTGTGAGGCCTGCCCTGGCGCGAAGCCTATGGAATATTGTGGTATAACTGTGTTATTTCGCGTTTTAGCGTTATCTGCTTATGGCTTTAAAGCCAGGTCTGGGCCAGGGGGATGGTAAAAAAAGACATTCCCATGCTCATTCACCAGGTAATTTCAAAGAGCTAAAATGTTACCAAGTTTTAAATTTCAGATCCATACATTGAAGAGGTAACGCTGTATGAAAAAAATAGTTTTAGTTCTGGCAACCCGTAACAAAGGTAAAAAGAGGGAGTTTGAACTACTGTTTAAGGGGCTTTCTGTAGAGATTAAAGGTGTTTCTGAATTTCAAAAAATTCCTGAATTTGAGGAAGAAGGAAGCACATTTGAAGAAATTGCAATAAATAAGGCAAAATTTGTATCAAAAGCACTTGACCTTCCTGCCATTGCCGATGATTCGGGGCTTACAGTGGAGGCATTAAATGGAGCGCCAGGTATCTTTTCAGCACGCTATGCCGGAAAATCAGCTACTAATGGTCAAAACAACCGGAAACTTCTTGAGAAAATGGAAGGGAAAGAGAATAGAAATGCCATCTTTGTATGTTCTATTGCCATATCCAAACCAACTGGTCAGGTTTTAATTTATACTGGAAGATGTTCTGGGATAATCTTACATGTACCTGCAGGAACAAATGGTTTTGGATATGACCCCTTTTTTTACTATTCTCCCCTCGGGAAAACATTTGCCCAATTATCAGTTGAAGAAAAAAGCAGGGTGAGTCATAGAGGGCAGGCCATGAGGAAGGTAAAAAATGACTTTAAAAAAATTATGATTTGGTTAAAGGAAAAATGAGCATAATATCTACGAATTCTAAAATCTTTCTCCTTGACCTCTAAAAAACTTTTAAAATAAAATATTACGTTTAATTTGAAAAAGAAAATATCTATGCATGATATAGCTGGAATTGAAGCAGACGAAATGTTAGTTGGCACAATTGATGATACAGTTTAAGGGCATATAGCCCCACGAAAGTCAGAGGGATTTATTGTGTGCTTTGAGATAGAAAAACAAAGAAAAAAAAGAGAAAAGCTGCCAAATGAATACAAATAGTAATAAAAAATTAATTGAGATGTTTGCACCCATACAGGCAGAGGCAGAAAGACGCTTCACAGAGATGAAGGAAGAAGATAATCAAAACATCTTAATCGGTATGGCAACATGTGGCCTGGCATCAGGTGCATTAGAGGTAAAGGCAGCATTTGAAGAGGCCATCGCCGAGAGAAAAATCAATGCCAATATTATGCCTGTAGGCTGTTTAGGGCATTGCTATGCCGAGCCCCTTGTTATCATTGAAAAACCTGGGTTTCCACCTATCCTCTACCACGATGTCACACCTGGAAAGGCGCGACTGCTCGTTAAGGCCTTTTTAGAAGAAGATGACCCAGTTTTTGAACATATATTAGGGGCAATGGAAGAAAATGACCTTATACCTTCGGTAATGGAGTTCCCGCGGTTCAATCAGGAAAAAAGGATAGTTATGGCCAACAGTGGTGTAATTAATCC
>Ga0307379_10006216_pt1 | contig 16478 bp, 17 predicted proteins | sample UN2MG_FD_202237 | JGI IMG/M metagenome (GOLD analysis project Ga0307379, IMG submission 202237) | Soil microbial communities from Risofladan, Vaasa, Finland - UN-2 | ecosystem: Environmental > Terrestrial > Soil > Coastal area > Acid sulfate soil | place: Finland: Risofladan, Vaasa | collected... | reverse complement strand
AACCATCTAAGATACCATACATACAGACGACCAGTCGCACGTTTCCCGGATGTAGGGTCTTGCCTGGTCGAAAAAGAGCGAAATAGTGAAAAGCCGGATCTTACGGCTTTTGATTGGAAGTTGATGGGCGACACAAACCAGGCGGAAGTTTGTATCCATAGGATTGCAACCAGCTATCGTGACCCTGAGGCCTTCGAGGCTTGGCTTGCAAGCCAAAAATTCGAACCCATTGGGCGGATCGAAGGTATGGCGACTGGCGATCCAAAATTGTTCATTATTTACGCCGATTGGTCGGTTAATCGGAAAGGCGTGCTCCTCGGATTAGGAAATTATATTGCTAGAAAATTTACTGAATTATTTTCTTATACTCTCCACGTAAGTGTTAGCTATAAGGAGAACGTTGGCGTAACTAATGTGCAAGTGAGTTACCTAAAGAATTAAGGCGAGGCTGAGAGAAAAAATCGCAGCAAATTGGCTCACAGCAAATTGGCTCGTCGGGCGGGTCGTTTCGACCCACCATTCATATCACACCCACCCGCAACTCTGGGTTCAAAGAACCCACCCTACCGCCCCACATGCAGCTCCGGCACCCTGCCCGCCCAGGGCATTGCCTGCTCCAGCGCGGCGCCTAGCTGCAAGAGCACATGCTCCTGCGCGTGTGTCGCGCCCAACTGCACCCCGATTGGCAACCCCGACGAATGCATGGCCAGCGGCAGGCTGAGGGCCGGGGTGCCGAGGATGTTGTGGGGGACGGTGAACTGGCATGGGACCGCGAGGATTTCCTCGACGTAGTTCGCCATGGTTACGCCGGTGCGGCCGAGGTTGTAGCAGCCGTGCGGCTCGGCCGGTTTGGCCATGGTTGGGCCGAGCCAGATGTCGTGGTCGACGTAGATGTGGGCGAGGCGGCGGCGGGCGGCGTTCAGCTCGCCCATTGCGGCCAGGAAATCCGCCGGGGTCAGGCGGCAGGCGTGTTCGTATATCGCCATGGTCACCGGCTCGAGCGTGTCCGGGCCGATGGAATGGCCGGAGCGCTGCGCGTAGCTTTCCAGCCGCTGCTGGAAGCCGAAGAACCAGACGTTGGAGAATTTGGGCACCGAGGTTGCACCGTCGAAATCCGGGTCGGCTTCGGTCACGTCGTGGCCCATATCGGACAGAAGCTTTGCCGTTACCTGCACCGCCGCCGCCACCTCCGGGTCGACCGGGACGCCCATCAACGGCTTGACCGACCAGCCGATACGGAGGCGTCCGGCGGGTCTGGTGGCCAGCATCGCATAGGTTTCAGACGGTTTCGGGATCACGAATGGGTCTCCGACCTGGGGCACCGACAGGCAATCGAGCATCGCCGCAGTGTCGCGGATTGATTTGGTCTGGACGAAAGTGGTCGATAGACCAAAACCGTTCTCGTCCTGGCCCGGGCCGAACGAGACCCGGCCGCGCGACGGTTTTAGGCCAACCCCGCCGCACCAGCCTGCCGGGATGCGGATCGACCCGGCGATGTCGGTGCCATGGCTGATCGGCACCATGCCGGCGACCACCGCCGCCGCAGCACCACCCGACGAGCCACCGGCGGAAAACCCCTGGCGCCAGGGGTTCGAGGTGTTGCCATAAAGCGCGTTCTCGGTGGTCCCGGCCATCGAGTATTCCGGCGCATTGGAGCGCCCGAGGATATTGAGGCCGGAGGCGTGGAACAGGGTCGCCAGATGTGCTGTCGCATCGACCTTCATGCCCTTGCACAAGCGGCTGCCGAATTCGATCGTGCGGCCCTTGTCGTGGCCGAAGACATCCTTGATCAGGAACGGCACGCCGCGGAACGGGCCGTCACCCAGGGTCGCCTCGTCCAGATTATCGACGCGGTCGGGATAGGTCTCGACCACCGCGTTGACTTTTGGATTGGCCGCCTCGATGGCACGCATGGCGGTGGCCGCGACCTCGCGCGCCGAGACTTCGCCGCGGGCGATCAGTGCGGCCAGACCGAGGGCATCTAGGCTGGCGTATTCGGTGAGGTTCATCGCGGGTTAATCCTCCGGCAATTGGGATGTGTTTATGGTAGCCTAGGGCCGATGACCGGCCCACGCCAGAATAAAGGCCGAGCATGAATCGGGGCACCCTGATTCGCCGAGCGGTGATCACCCAATGGATTGGATTGGTCTTATCTTTGCAACCAATGCGTGCGAACATTAAAAAAATATCGCATCTTGGTGTCGTGTGAATGGGTCGAAGTACCGTCGTGACCGGTGACAAGGGAAAATATCATGCTATCGTTTATTCAGTAGATTTGCAAAGGTCCCGAGATGAGCCACCACGAAACTTCGCTAAAGGCACAGTTCTATCTGACAGCCCCGCAGCCTTGCGCCTATCTGGCCGGCCGCGAGGAGCGGAAGGTGTTCACCACGCTCCAGGGCGCCGCGGCTGTCGGCACGAACAACGCGCTGTCGCTGAAGGGTTTTCGCCGCAGCCAATCGGTGATCTACCGCCCGGCCTGCGTTGGCTGCTCGGCGTGCATGTCGATCCGCATCCCCGTGGCCCAGTTCGAGACCTCGCGCACCCAGCGCCGCATGTTGCGGCGCAACGCCGATGTTGTGCGGCGGCCCTGTGAGGCGTGGGCGACGGAAACCCAGTTCGACCTGTTCCGCCGTTACCTCGACAGCCGCCATTCCAGCGGCGGCATGGCCGATATGGACGCCTTCGACTTCGCCAGCATGGTCGACGAGACGCCGATCAACAGCACTGTGGTCGAATACGCGCTGGAGGACCGTGAGACTGGCACTCAGCGCCTGATCGCAGCCTGCCTGAGCGACATCCTAGGCGATGGGTTGTCGATGGTCTATTCGTTCTTCGACCCGAACGAGGCGGACCGCAGCCTGGGCGCGCATATGATCCTCGATCACATTCGGCTGGCGGGCGAAATGGGCCTGCCCCATGTCTATCTGGGCTACTGGGTGCCGGGCAGTCCGAAGATGGATTACAAGGTCGATTATCGCCCGTTCGAACTATGCGATGGCGCGAACTGGCACCGGTTCACCGGGCGCGATCAGTATCAGGTCTGGCGCAGTCACAATGAGCCGGCGACGCGTGATCCGCTAAACGAGTAGGCCGCACCAAGACGTGGCGGTACGCCCCGAAAGCGTCACCGCGTCGCTTGGTCGACCAGATTGATCGCCTCGATCACCCGTTGTGTCGCTTCCGCCAGCAGATAGATATCACCACCGATCTTGGCGTAGAACTGGTCCTCACGAGGAGCCGGCAAGTGGTACTCGTTGTAATAGACCCGGTGATACACGACGTCGTTCGGGATATATTCGCCGCGTCCCCATTTCTTGCGTTGTCCCGGCGGGATGCACCCCTTTTTCGCCAGTCCCGGCGGGCAAAATTTCCGCCCGGCGGTGGCCGCCGGTGGCGTGGTAACAAGCATGAGCGCCGCGAGCAACGCAGTCGACAAGCCGCCAATTAATCGCATGGGTTGCATCATAGTTTCCTAATTGGTTCTAAATCACTTGGCTTATAAATAGCATAACATTTTCAAGACCAAATTGTCCATTTCTAATCTGTTGCTTGCGATGGACTGGCGGCATTGCCGTGGCGCGACTACCGCGAAGAATCGCCGATGCGCCGATAGCGCGTTGCCATGACATAGTCCTTTCTCGGCCCCACGACCTGCCACCGGCTGACCCAGCTGTCGCGATCACCCTCGGGGCCAAAATCATAGCTGACGCGGTAATAATCGTCGCCGCAAAGGTGGGTCGCTTCGGGCTTGTCGGCGACGAAGTCGTGGAACGGCCGACCATCCTCGTAATGCACTTCGATGCGGCCTTGCCCGGGGAAGCGCCACAACGAGACCCGGCCCGAATGGAAATCGGCACCGCGAAAGCGCAGCACCCCCTTCTCGTCGCAGGTCAGGCCGTCGCCGTCTGGAGCGAAACTGCACTCGCCCCAAAACTCGCCGATCACGCCCTCCGGGACGTTCTCTATGATTCGAACCATCTGCCATTGGCCGCGAAACCAGCCCTCGGTTGCTATTGTCATGGCCATTTGCTACCTCGCCGGGTAAGGCCCTTGCAATGGAAGTGATGCCCATGATCCCCCGTTATTCGCGCCCTGAGATGACCGCAATCTGGTCGCCGGAGACCAAGTATCGCATCTGGTTCGAGATCGAGGCCCATGCCTGCGACGCGCAGGCGGCGCTGGGGGTGATCCCGAAATCCGCGGCCGAAGCGGTGTGGAAGGTTCGGGACACAGAATTCGACGTCGCCCGCATCGACGAGATCGAGCGCGAGGTGAAGCATGATGTCATCGCCTTCCTGACCCATTTGGCTGAACATGTAGGGCCGGAGGCACGATTTATCCATCAGGGCATGACCTCGTCGGACGTGCTCGACACCTGCTTCAATGTGCAGCTGACGCGGGCAGCGGACATTCTGCTGGACGATATCGACAAGCTGCTGGCGGCAATCAAGCGGCGCGCATTCGAGCATAAGGACGCCGTTTGCATCGGGCGCAGCCATGCTATCCACGCCGAGCCGGTGACGTTTGGGCTGAAGATGGCGCTGGCTTATGCCGAAATGGACCGCAACCGGGCCCGGCTGGTGGCGGCACGGGCCGAGGTGGCGACTTGCGCCATTTCCGGTGCTGTCGGCACCTTCGCCAATATCGACCCGGCCGTCGAGGCCCATGTCGCCGAGGCGATGGGTCTGGCGGTCGAGCCGATCTCGACCCAGGTGATCCCGCGCGACCGCCACGCGATGTTTTTCGCCACCCTTGGTGTCATCGCCTCGTCGGTGGAGCGCATCGCCACCGAGATCCGGCATTTACAACGCACTGAGGTGCTGGAGGCGGAGGAGTTTTTCTCAGCCGGCCAGAAGGGCTCGAGCGCGATGCCGCATAAGCGCAATCCGATCCTGACTGAAAACCTAACCGGGTTGGCGCGGATGGTGCGGGCCTATGCGCTGCCGGCGATGGAGAACGTGGCGCTGTGGCACGAGCGCGATATCTCGCATTCGTCGGTCGAGCGGGCGATCGGGCCGGACGCTACGGTGACGTTGGATTTTGCGCTGGCGCGGCTGACCGGGGTAATCGACAAGCTGTTGGTCTATCCGCACAACATGGAGGCCAACCTGAATAAGTTTCGCGGGCTGGTGCATTCGCAGCGCGTCCTGCTGGCGTTGACCCAGAAGGGCGTCAGCCGCGAGGACAGCTACCGGCTAGTGCAGAGAAATGCGATGAAGGTTTGGGATCACGGGGCCGATTTCATGGCCGAACTGAAAGCCGACACGGAAGTATCAGCTGCACTGAGTGATGCGGAGATCGAGGAGAAATTCGATCTGGGATATCACACCAAGCATGTCGATACAATTTTTGCGCGGGTGTTTGGCAAAGCCTGACGGGCTCGGCTGCTACCACAATGGGCATTGGGATCTATCGATACGCGCTATCGATACCCGAAACTGCGGTGTTCCTCAGGGACAGTTCATGCCCCAGAAAGCCCCGCCGCGCATGCCTGGCACGCGCGGCGATAATTTCTCAGACGGGCAATCCCGAGATCCGCCGGATCACTCGACCACCCGCAGGAAAGCTGAAAAAGCCACACAAACTACCAGCCAAAATCAGCGCAACCACACTTGGAACATCGTGCACTACGGTAGCGCCCGCCATGTAAACACCAGCTACAAACGGCGCCAGATAACGCTGAAGAAAATCTACTGTCGTACCCATGTTGCATCCACCCCTAGACTAAACTCGGTACCCTACAACACCCGATGTGGGCGTCAAACTCTTTGGCGCCACGTCATGGGCCACTGATCAGATAACACACGGGGCAAAGATTTCTTTCGTGGTCAGTTGCAACTTTATTTTAAAATACTCACCTGAGGGGTTTTCGCAGGCAAACGGTGGATGGTCAGGCGCCCGCTTCAGTGGCGATCTGAACCTTTGCCTCGGTCAAACATTCCGTCATGCGGCGGCGTAACTCGGAATCCGCAACGCTGACGCCTTTGGCGGTGAAGTCGCCCGCGACCTTGCGAAACACGTCGTCGTCGCCAGCTTCCTCGAGGTCGGCAATCACCACGGTTTTCGCGTAGGCCGCAGCAGCGTCACCGGTCATGCCCATCTTCTCGGCAGCCCACAGACCGAGCAATTTGTTCCGCCTTGCCTCGGCCTTGAACTGCATCTCGGAGTTATGGGCGTACAGGTTCTCGAAGGCGTTCTCGCGGTCATTGAAGGTGGTCATGTGGCGGCTCTCCCGATTGGTGCGGCGCAATTGGCCTATTGCCTCTCCGATATAGGGAAACTCGCCGCCAAATGCCACTGCGTCAGAACCGCCCTTGTGAAATCCGGCCCCGGTGTTATAGACGGCCCAGTGTGCGACGGGACATCCCGGCGCCCGGAATATTGTTCCCGGATGGAGAGACTTCATGGCGCGTCGCAGAATGGTCTATGAGGGCAAGGCGAAGATCCTGTATGAGGGACCAGAGCCCGGAACATTGATCCAGTACTTTAAGGACGACGCCACCGCGTTCAACGCCCAGAAAAAAGAAGTGATCGACGGCAAGGGCGTGCTGAACAACCGGATATCCGAGCATATCATGACGGCGCTGACCGGGATCGGGGTGCCGACCCACTTTATCCGCCGGTTGAACATGCGTGAGCAGCTGATCCGTGCCTGCGAGATCGTTCCGCTGGAGATTATTGTGCGCAACATCGCCGCCGGTTCGCTGTCGACGCGCCTCGGCATCGAGGAGGGCACGCCCCTGCCCCGCCCGATCATCGAGTTTTGCTACAAGGACGACAAGCTGGGCGACCCGCTGGTAACGGAAGAACATATCCTCGCATTCAACTGGGCCAGCCAGCAGGACATCGACGACATCATTGCGTTGGCGCTTCGCGTGAACGACTTCCTGTCGGGTCTGTTCACCGGGGTCGGCATCAAGCTGGTCGACTTCAAGATGGAGTGTGGCCGGGTATTCGAGGGCGACTACCAGCGGATCATCGTGGCCGACGAAATCAGCCCCGATTCGTGCCGGCTGTGGGACATTAAGACCGGCCAGAAGCTGGACAAGGACGTGTTCCGCCGCGACCTCGGCAGCCTGACCGACGCATACTCCGAAGTGGCGCGGCGGCTGGGAATCCTACCGGAGAGCGGCAACCACCGGACCGGACCAAAGCTGGTGCACTGATGCCATGAGGTGGCGCATCGGAACCAATCGGGATATGTCGCGCCGCGCCGCGGTGGCGAAAGGTTCACGGTGGTTTGCCTGGGTAGGCATCGCGGTCCCGCTGATATTTATTGCTCTCGGATTGTGGATGTTGGCGGATTCGGTCAGATTTGCCGCCGAAGCTGAGCGCACATCCGGTGAGGTTATCGAGGTCCTGCGAAATCGGAACAGTAAGGGCAACCTGTCGTACACACCAATAATTCGATTTCGTCGGGGCGACGGTCAGGTCATCGAGGCGAAGTCCCATATGTCGTCCAGCATGTATGACTACGAAATCGGCACGCCTGTCGATATCCTGTATTCGTATAACGATATTGGCGAAGTGCGGTTCGATACGTTCTTTTCGGTTTACGGATTAGGGTTGATCTTTGCTCTCGGCGGAGCGGCGTTCCTCGTCGTCTTCAGAATGTTGCAGGGCAAGACCACCGGCGCCGCCATCGAGGGGCCGTTGCCGGAGGCGGATCCTGGGCAACGACCCAACACTACCGATCCGTCACGACCCGGCCATGCGCATGAGCCAAAGCCGAAACAGCCATCCGCGGTTCAACGGATGCGCTGAGTCGCGGACTGAAACCGGCATCGGCTGTGTTTTCCATTGTTCCCTGCGTCCGGCGGCGCTATGACCTCGGGAAAACGAGCAGGAAAGGCTGGCCGAATGAAAGCCCGCGTCTTTATCACCCTGAAGAACGGTGTCCTCGACCCCCAGGGCGAAGCGATCCGCCATGCGCTTGGCACCTTGGGGTTTGCCGGTGTCGCCGGGGTCCGTCAGGGCAAGGTGATCGACCTGGACCTGGCCGAGACCGATCCTGTGAAGGCGAAGGCCGCCGCCGCCGCGATGTGCGACAAGCTGCTGGCCAATACCATCATCGAGAACTACAGCGTCGAGATCCTCTGACGGGAGCCCCACCCATGAAATCCGCCGTCATCGTTTTTCCCGGATCGAACTGCGACCGTGATCTGGCGGTGGCCCTGACCCAGGCGACTGGGCGGCAGGCCGAGATGGTCTGGCACAAGGATGCCACGCTGCCTGATGGGCTGGATGTCGTCGCCATCCCCGGCGGGTTCTCGTTTGGCGACTATCTGCGCTGCGGCGCCATCGCGGCGCGGGCGCCGATCATGCGCTCGGTGGTCGAATTCGCTAAACGGGGCGGGCTGGTGCTGGGGGTTTGCAACGGTTTTCAGGTGCTGATCGAGGCCGGATTGCTGCCCGGCACGCTGATGCGCAACCAGACGCTGAAATTCGTCTGCCGCGATGTCAATCTGGCGGTCGAGACCACAGATAGTCCTTTTACCAATGCCTATGGAAATCGGCGTGTCATTACCGTCCCCATCGCCCATCACGATGGCGCCTATATCGCCGATGCTGAACTGTTGGCGCGGCTGAGGGGCGAGGACCGCATCGCCTTTCGCTATGTGAACGCACGCGGCGAGCCGGTGGCGGAGGCCAATCCGAACGGTTCAGCCGACAACATCGCAGGGGTGCTCAGCGCCAATCGCCGGATCCTGGGTATGATGCCCCACCCGGAGCGGCTGGCAGACAGGCAACTGGGCGGCGCCGATGGCGCGGTCCTGTTCGAAAGCCTGTCCAATGCACTGGCGGTGGCCTAGGCGATCTCCCGACAGCCTGAGATTCGCCGATGATGAACCGTTCTGGCCCGACGAACGCCACAATGTTCGCGTATCCTTACCGGCATACGCCTCCAGGAAATCGTGACCAACCGAGGCAATGATGAGACATCTTTTAGCCAGCACCACGTTCCTGGTGTTCTTATCCGGCACGGCTTCAGCCGAGGCCTTCAAAGTCGGCGATTTGGGCGAGATCACCTCGCGTCGCGCCTGCTTGGAAACAGCAGCCGAAGTGCTGGAAGCATACGTCAACGAATTTGGTGGCCGTTCGACCGACGGTGAGCTAGATGTCGTCGAAAGCTGGGCCTACTATGGATGGGACTTGCGCCCAGGTGACATCGATGTGGTCATTACCTGCCCGGTGGTCGCTGACCGGGTAAACGCATTTTATACATTATATTCCTCAGGCGACAACGAACAGGCCGATGCCGATACGGCGGCAACACGTCTCCGCGAGCTGTGGGAACGGCTTTATTGACGGTATGAGTTGCGATGCTTGGGCAGAGCCATGGCGGGCGCTTCCAATTGCCGGATCGAGCCGATAAAAGCGCCGGGAATCTTGTCCCCGCTGCCCCGAGGAAATCCATGATCAAAGAGCCGGACGTCAACCAGGAGCTGGCCGCCAGGCATGGACTCAAACCGGACGAATACCAACGCATCCTCGACCTCCTGGGCCGGACGCCGAGCTTTACCGAGCTAGGGATATTCTCGGCAATGTGGAACGAGCATTGCTCGTACAAATCCTCGAAGAGATGGCTGCGGACCCTGCCGACGACCGGGCCGCAGGTGATTTGCGGGCCGGGCGAGAATGCGGGCGTGGTCGATATTGGTGATGGCCAGGCGGTGGTCTTCAAGATGGAGAGCCACAACCACCCATCCTACATCGAGCCGTATCAGGGTGCGGCGACCGGGGTTGGCGGCATCCTGCGCGATGTGTTCACCATGGGCGCGCGTCCGATAGCGGCGATGAATTCGCTGAGCTTTGGTGACCCGTCGCATCCGAAAACCCGCCGGCTGGTCGCCGGGGTGGTCGCTGGCGTCGGCGGCTACGGCAACTGTTTTGGGGTGCCGACGGTGGGCGGCGAGGTCCGGTTCCACGCCGCCTATAACGGCAACTGCCTGGTCAATGCGTTCGCCGCCGGGCTGGCAGATGCCGACAAGATTTTCTACTCAGCCGCATCCGGCGTTGGCATGCCAGTGGTCTATCTGGGGGCAAAGACCGGGCGTGACGGGGTTGGCGGGGCGACCATGGCCTCGGCCGAGTTCTCCGATGCCGACGAGGAAAAGCGCCCGACCGTGCAGGTTGGCGATCCGTTCACCGAGAAGCGGCTGCTGGAGGCTTGCTTGGAGCTGATGGCGTCGGGTGCGGTGATCTCGATCCAGGATATGGGCGCCGCCGGGCTGACCTGCTCGGCGATCGAAATGGGCGACAAGGGCGGGCTGGGGGTCGAGCTCGACCTCGACGCGGTGCCCTGCCGCGAGCTGGCGATGAATGCCTATGAGATGATGCTGTCGGAGAGTCAGGAGCGTATGCTGATGGTGCTCGACCCAACGAGGGAGGCGCAAGCCAAGGCGATATTCGACAAGTGGGACCTCGATTTTGCCATCGTCGGGCACACCATCGCCGAGGACCGGTTCCTGGTCCGGCATGGCGGAGAGCTCAAGGCCGACCTGCCGCTGAAGTCACTGAGCGGGACTGCACCGGAATACGACCGGCCTTGGGAGGAGACGCCTGCCCCAGCGCCGTTGGGTGCCGTGCCGGAGGTTGATGCGGCTGAGGCGCTGGTGGCTCTGATGGGCTCGCCAAACCTGTGCTCGCGGGCCTGGGTCTGGCAGCAATACGACCATATGGTGATGGCCGACACGGTGGTGCGGCCCGGCTCGGATGCGGCGGTGGTGCGGGTGCATGGGACCGGGAAGGCGTTGGCCTTCACCTCGGACGTGACGCCACGCTACTGCAAGACGAACCCGGTCGAGGGTGGCAAGCAGGCGGTGGCGGAGGCGTACCGGAATTTGTCGGCAACCGGCGCCACACCCTTGGCAACGACTGATAACCTGAACTTCGGAAACCCGGAGCGCCCCGCGATCATGGGGCAGCTGGTCGGCTGCGTTCAGGGCATTGGCGCGGCCTGCATCGCGCTGGACATGCCGATCGTGTCGGGCAATGTGAGCCTGTATAACGAGACCAACGGCGAGGCGATCCTGCCGACACCGACGATTGGCGCGGTCGGGCTGCTGGAAAGCCTGGATCAGGTCATCCCGATGGCACCGGGAGCGGGCGACGCGCTGGTCTTGATTGGGGAAACGGCGGGCCACCTCGGCCAGTCGGCCTGGCTATGGGAGCTGCACGGCCGCGCCGAGGGCGACGCGCCGCCGGTCGATCTGGCAGGTGAACGCAAGGCGGGCGAATTAGTCCGGGCGCTGAAGGCCGAGGGGCTAATCACGGCGGCGCATGACTTGTCGGACGGTGGTCTTGGCGTCGCGGCGGCGGAAATGGCGCTGGCGGCGGGTATCGGGGTAGTGGTTGCGGCGGACGAGACGCTGGGAGCCTCGGGCTGGTTCTTTGGCGAGGATCAGGGGCGGTATCTGGTTGGGTGCAAGGATGCGGACGCGGTGATCGCGGCGGCGAGCGACGCTGGGGTCAGCGCCCGTCAGGTTGGCGAGATGGGCGGTGAGGTGGTGGGTCTGGGGGCGTCGGGGGTCGCACTGGCCGATCTGCGCGCGGCGCATAAGGGCGGTTTTGCCCGGATGATGGGCGAAATCTAAGTCAGCCCCCGGCAACTTGCGCCAACCAAGCCTTCGCAAATCGGGGCAGATGCGCGCGCTTGAGGGCCCGGCGGACGGCATCCGGATCGGTGACGCCCGCCTCGGCGGTGGCCTCGCGGACGGCCTGACACACCATTTCAGGCTCATGACTCAGCAACTCCCACAGGAAACCGTCCGGGTGGCGTGGCACTATCCCATGGGCGGCGAGGCGGCGGGCCGGAAAATCGCGCATGTTGAAGGTCAGCAGCTCCCCTGCCCCGGCGGCGATGGCGCCGGCGAGGACATGGGTGTCGGCTGGATCAGGCAGGTGGAGGGTTTGCTCGACCGCCGGATCGGCGGCCGCGCTGGCACCGGGAAAGGTGGCGGTCATGCGGGCGGTTATCGCATCGACCATCGCCTCGGTGGCGGGGCCACCGTCGCGGGCGGCTGCGATGCGCCATTCCATCAGGACGCGCGGGGTCCAGGCGGGGTGGAACAGCCCGGCCTCGGCGAGGCGCAGGATGATCCCCCGCGTCAGGGTTGGGAACAGGACGCAGGCATCGAGAAAAACGATCGGCCTAGCCATCGAGCCGGTAGAACATCGCCTTCAGGTAGCTAGTCTCGGGCAGCGCCATGTGGCTCGGGTGGTCCGGCCCGGCGCGGCCGGATTGAACCAGCGCCGCTCGAATGCCAATCCGGGCCAGCCCGCGGGCGTTGGCGCTGTGAAAACTTTGCGGATCGGTGGCGTGCGAGCATGAGCACAGCACCAGCCAGCCGCCGGGTTTGACCAGCGGTGCGGCAAGGCGGGCAAGCCGCTCATAGGCGCGCAGACCGGCGGTCAGAGCGGCCTTGTTGGGGGCGAAGGCGGGCGGGTCGCAGATGACGATATCGAAGCGCGCATCCTCGCCCGCCAGCGCTTGCAGGGCATCGAAGCCATCGGAGCGGCGGGTCTGGAAGCGGTCGGCGACACCGGTCAGCTGCGCGCCCTGCTCGGCCAGCGCCAATGCCGGGGCGGAGCTGTCGACTCCCAGCGCGCTGTCTGCCCCCGCCGCCAGTGTTGCCAAGGCGAAGCCGCCAACATGGGTGAAGATGTCGAGCAACCGGGCGTTCTTGGCCAGCCGCGCGACGAAGGCGTGGTTCGGGCGTTGATCGAAGAAAATGCCGGTCTTCTGACCGCCGGTCACGTCCGCCAGATAGGTCGCCCCGTTCATCTGCACCGGGATCGGTCCATCCACCGCGCCGTGGGTGACATTCAGGTATTCCTCCAGCCCCTCCAGCTTGCGCACGCGTGAGGTGGCGTTGACGACCAGATTGCGGGCGCCAGTCACGGCGAGGAGAGCTTCGGATAGCGGCGCCAGCAGCTGCTCGGCCCAGGCGGCGTTTGGTTGCACGACAATGGTGTCGCCGAAGCGGTCGGCGACGATGCCGGGCAGGTTGTCGGCCTCGGCATGGATCAGGCGATAGAACGGTGTGTCGAACAGCATCTCGCGCAGCGCCAGCGCGTGGCGGACGCGGGCGGCGAACCATTCAGTGCCAATCTCCGCATCTGGGTTCGGGTCGATCAGCCGGGCAGTGATGGTGCTGGCAGGGTTGAAAGCGGCCAGGCCCAGCGCGGTGTCGCCCTCGACCAGCCGCACCAGTGTGCCGGGGGCGAGGTTCTTGGTCCGCCGGTCCATGGCGATCTCGTCGGTGAAAGCCCAGGGCGCGCCATCGGCCAGGCGGCGACCCTTGCCGAGGCGCAGTTTTACAGTGGGGCGGTCGGTCGGGGTGGCGGTCATTGGCTGGGGCTTTCCTAATTTTGCCCGTGCTATCGCTAAACACCGGACAAGAAAAGGGGCGGGTTCCTGTTGGAACCCGCCCTAGTATACCGTCAGCACCCGGGAGGAGTGGTAAGACGGCGGTAATTTCAGATTGCCGTGGCCTCAGGCCTCGACGTGAGAGCTAGAGCCGGCGCGACCACTCATGCCGCGCCGCAACATGCTCCAGATCCGAACTGCGCCGTCGCGCAGAACGCGGGCGCGCATGATCCGCGTTTTCAACATGATCGCTTCGATCTCATGCTGCTTGGGATATTTGTCCTGAATTTCTTTGGATAAGCTGATCATATCATTCGCCTTTCCTTGGCTGCAAGCAACAACGGAACATCTTTGCTCGGTGCAAGAAGTCTGTCGTTGAGACAAAGATAGGAGTGATTGTGGGAAATTAGACCCCCAAAATTTGCATAGCCCCTTTTCGCACTTGCGAAGGCCGTTCGCACTTGCAATATGATTTGGCAGGGCTAAGCTTGCGGGTCCGACCCCACTGATAGCAAACCGGTTAGAGGTCACCGACCTCGCCGCCCGCCTTCGAGCTCTCTATCAGCCAGTCGAACAGGTGCCGGGCGAACGAGCGAAAGCACACGATCTCCCACTCGCGCTCGGCCTTGCGCCAGAAGCCGACGGCGATGCCGCCGACATGGGTCCGCCGGGCGGTGCCGACCGGGAACGCCGCCTCGGACAGATCGACCGGCGCGCCCTTGGCCAGTACCTCGGCGACACCGCCACCGCTCAGCGTGATCACCGCGCGCGCGTCGGAGACGTTGACCGCCATGTGATGATCCCGCGCCAGCGCTTGACCCAGCGCCGCCACCAGCGTGTCTGCCTGATCGTAATCAGTGAGCAGCAGCAGCTCGTCGGGCGACATCCAGACAGCACCTTTGCCGTCTTTGAATGTTACCCGAAGGGGCTTGGGAACGTCGATGCCGGCCACCGCCTTTACCGCCTTTTTCAGCGCCGGAGACGCCAGATCGCCGCGCAGGGTTACCTGGCCGACAAGGCCTCGATCCTCGATGCCGATCGTGCATCCGGCCGGCGCGGCGGCCCGGTTCAATATGGAAACAGGCTCAGACATTCTGGCGCGCTCCTTGCCTGTCGTAGAACACCGGATCGACCACCGTGGCCCGCATTACCTTGCCGCCCTCCAACGGGAAGCTGAGGGTCTCGCCCATCCGCGCGGCGCCACCCTCGATCAGCGCCATGGCGATCGAGCGGTCCAGCGTTGGCGAGAAATAGGTCGAGGTGACATGGCCAATGGTGCGCATCTTAAGGCCATCCGGCCTGACCTCAGCAACCGCGTGGGCGCCGTCGGGCAGCACCTCACTTGGCTCCTCGGTTGCCAGGCCGACCAGTTGCTTGCGACCTGAGCGGGTCAGGTCGATGCGCTCCTGCGCGCGTTTGCCAAGGAAATCTTCCTTCTTCTTCGACACCGCCCAGGAAAGCCCGAGATCCTGCGGGATCACGGTGCCGTCGGTCTCGTCGCCGATCATGATGAAGCCCTTCTCGGCCCGCATCACATGCAGCGCCTCGGTGCCATAGGGCATGATGCCGAGCGGCTGGCCCGCCGCCAGCAGCGCGTCCCACAATATCTGGCCGTGGTTGGCGGGAGTGGCGATCTCGTAGCTGAGCTCGCCGGAGAACGAGATCCGGTACAGGCGGACCGGGCAGCCGGCGATCTGACCCTCGGCATAGCTCATGAAGGGCAGCGCCTCGGCCGAGATGTCGATCTCGGTGCCAGCTGCTTCCAGCACCGCGCGGGCATTGGGCCCAGCGACCGCGACCTGCGCCCATTGGTCGGTGACGTTGGCGGTGTAGACTTTCAGGTCCCACCATTCGGTCTGCAACCACTCCTCGAGGTGGCCATGCACCCGATCCGAGCCGCCGGAGGTGGTGTGGAGCAGGTACTCGTCCTCGCCCGTGCAGACCACGACACCGTCATCGAACAGAAAGCCATTCTCGTTGCACATCAGGCCATAGCGACATTTGCCCGGCTTCAGGCTCGACATCATGTTGGTGTAGATCAGGTCGAGGAATTTGCCCGCGTCCGGGCCTTTCACCGCGATCTTGCCGAGGGTGGAGGCGTCCAGCAGGCCGACCTTTTGGCGGGCGTTGAGGATCTCGCGGGTGACGGCCGCGTGGCGGTCTTCGCCGGGGCGGCGGTAGCAATAGGGGCGCTGCCAGTCGCTGACCGGCTCGAAATCGGCGCCGTTGGCGGCATTCCAGTCATGCAGCGGCGACTTGCGGATCGCCTTGAACAGCGGCCCCTTGGCCGAACCGGTGATGGCGCCGAACGAGATCGGCGTGTAGGGCGGGCGGAAGGTGGTGGTGCCGACCGCCGGGATTTCCGCACCCAACTCGTCAGCCAACAGCGCCAGTCCGTTGATGTTGGATGTTTTTCCCTGATCTGTCGCCATGCCCATCGTGGTGTATCGCTTGGTATGCTCGACGCTCTCGTAGCCCTCGCGGGCGGCCAGCCGCACGTCGGCGGCGGTGACGTCGTTCTGGAAGTCGACGAAATGCTTGGTGCCGTGGGCGTAGTTGCCGCGCGACGGGGTGAACCAGTGGGCGGCGATCGGGGCCATGGCGGGGTCGGACGCCTTCGGGGCCGGGAATTTCGCGCCTTGGTGCCCGCACTCCGCTGCTGCCGCGCGGCCGGTGGCGACCGCGTTGGCGATGGCCGCGCTGGTGCTCAGGTGGCCGTCGGCCGACCCGGCGCAGATGGTGTTGATCGCGCCGTCATGACCGGTCGGCGCGCCGCGCTCAGGCGCCGGGCGGAACATCACCGCCGCGTCGTCCCAGACCAGCTTGCCGCCGCAATGGGAATAGAGATGCACCACCGGCGACCATCCGCCGGACATCGCGACCACGTCGCAGGCGATATGCTCGGCCCGGCCGCCCATCTGGCCGGTGCCGGTGATGCGGCCAATCTCGACGCCAGTGACACGTTTGCCACCAGAGACCTTGCCGATGCCATGACCCTCGCGGACCGGGATTTGCAGGGCGCGGACTTGATCCGGCAGCGTGCCGGTGACCTGGGCGCGCACGTCGAGGACGGCGGCAACCCTGGCGCCCGCCTGATGCAGCG
>Ga0307379_10006214_pt1 | contig 16480 bp, 20 predicted proteins | sample UN2MG_FD_202237 | JGI IMG/M metagenome (GOLD analysis project Ga0307379, IMG submission 202237) | Soil microbial communities from Risofladan, Vaasa, Finland - UN-2 | ecosystem: Environmental > Terrestrial > Soil > Coastal area > Acid sulfate soil | place: Finland: Risofladan, Vaasa | collected... | reverse complement strand
GACCGTGCCCATCACGCCGTCTTGGGCAACGCCGTACGCGATCGCCGAGATGGCCGCCAGAACAGAGGCGCCGATGAGGAGTTTGGAACCGGTGGTGAACATTCAGTCGCTCACTTGGTGACGTAGACGAGGAACCAGATCGCGGCGAAGATCGCCGACATTCCGTACCAGTAGATGGCGTGGGACACGATGATCTCTTGGTCGCCGGAACGACCGCCGATGTAACGGAAGGCCGCCACGACGGTGAAGAGCAACCCGATGATCATCAGCAGCATGAACATGCCGGTGATCGCGTAGAACATCGCCGCGTAGGTGCCGTCGCCGACACCGAGGCCCATGCGGTGATACACGAAAGCCTGCGCATTGATGACGAGCAGTGCGACCAGCGCCGTGCATCCGAGTGCGAGCACCGTGTGCGGTCGGTCGTTGCGTTTTGCGCTCCAGACCGCCCACTGGCCGAACACGCAGATCCCGACGAACGCGATCAGGATCACGTTGGTGGGCACCTCGGGGACGGTCGTGCCGTCGGGAACCCAACTGCCGGTCGAATCGATCGCCTCGCGACGCTGGAGCGCCCAGACGGCGAGCATGCTGCCGGTGAGCATGACCATCGCGACGACGGCGAGCGACGCGCCGACGAGTACCTGGCGCTGCGGTGCCGGAGCGGGCGCTGCGGGAAGGGCGTGCATCAGGCGTTGCTCCCGTCGTTGGAGGTCGAAGCTGTCTTGAGGTCGAGGAGCGGCTCGGCGGAGTGCACCACCGGCACGTCGACGAAGTTGTCGCGAGGCGCCGGCGATGTCGTGGCCCACTCGAGCGTCTGGGCATCCCATGGGTCGTCGCCAACCGCTTCGTCGTGACGAGTCGACAACAGAAGCAACCCGACGAAGCCGAGCACGGTGAGCGACATGAATGCATGACCGACGAGGGCGATGATGTTCCAGATCGCGAGGTCGTCGTCGACATACGACACGCCGGCGGGCTGATCGAGGAACCCGGCGATGTACATCGGGAAGGCTGCAAGGATCGTTCCGGTCAGGCCGAGCAGGGCCAGCGGAAGCACCTTGCCGGTGTCGATCTTGGCCCCCCAGAGCTTGGGCGCCCAGTGGATGGTTGCGCCCATCGCTGCGAGCACGGCGCCGTACACGACGTAGACGAGGGTCGCTTCCTCGAACACGGTGCCCTGCAGGCCGAGGTCGTCAGCGGCGTGCAGCATGTTGCCGAGCATGCCGACCAGGATCATCCCGAAGCCGAAAAAGGCGAAGAGGGCGGCGGGGCTGAACTTGAAGCGCGATCCGTCGCCGGGCCGGGCGGTCTGCAGCACCACCAACAGCACGAGGAGCATGCCGAGCACCGGCAGGGCGTTGAAGAGCAGGAATGGCACCAGGTCACGGACCTTGGTCTCGAGGTCGTCGACATTCAGCTGACTTCCGGCCCACGGGAGATTCTGAATGTTCTGCTGGGTGACGCCGGCCAGGGCGGCCACGCCGATGAGCGCAAGGCCGCTGAACAGGATCCCGCGCACCGGTGTGCGACGGCCGAACACCACCGGGGTCAGCTCCGCCAGCATGCCGACGGCCGGGATGGCGAACAGGAAGGTGACGGGCTGCGTGACGATCCAGCCGACCCACACGAAGATGCCCTCGTTGCCTCCGAATCCGGTGCGAGCGTTGCGATGGTCGAGGAACAGGTAGGCGAGCGTGCCCACGAGCACCGGCATCACGAGGATGACGCCGAGCGAGAACACCAACGCCGACCACGAGAACGGCGGGATGCGCCGCATGGTCATTCCCGGCGCACGCGTGGTGAGGATGCTCGTTGCGACGGCACCCGCCGTTGCGGTGATGCCGACGGCCATCAGACCCATGCCGGCGATGAACAGATCGACAGCGTCGGCGTCGCCGCCGAGGGACCCTCCGTTGCCGATCAGTGCGATCGTCGTGAGGACCAGACCACCGAACCACATCCAGAAGCCACTGGAGGCGAGCCGCGGGAAGGCGATCGAGCGGGCACCGAGCTGCAGGGGGACGGCGTACACACAGGCCGCCATCACGAGCGGCAGGAGCGTGGCGAAGACCAGACCGACGTACTGGGCGTCGATGATCTGCGGCAGCACTTCGACGTCGAGCACGACGTCGGTGCCATCGAGGCGCTCGATGGCGATCAGCACGTTGATCGTCACGGTGGCGATCAGGCCGAGGAGCCCTCCGGCCAGGTACAGCCGCCCGGTGACCTTGTGGTCGGTGGAGGTGAAGATGCCCGTGACCGCACCGACGGCGTCGCCGGCGTCGACGTCGAGATCGCCGGTGGCGACCGCTTCGGGACTCGATTCGATGGTGGTCATACGGAGTGGTGTCTCACTTGTCTGTGGCCCACGGTGGGCAGCGGGCGACTCGAAACGTGGCAGGGCACGACAGCGCCGAGACTACTTGGAAGGAGTCCGTGCACCCGAAATCCTCGCACATCGTCGGCGCACTGGTTCGTTGGTCACCAGCCGTTGCGCACGAGGACGTCGATGGTCATGGCTCCGAACAGTGCTGTGACATAGGTGATCGAGTACCCGAACAGTCGCATGCTGTTTGGTGGTGTGGGGTGTCGTTTGAGGGCGATGGTGCCGGCGAGGAAGATCGCGCCGAGCACGGCGGCGCTGACGCCGTAGATCCAGCCGAGGTCCCCGACGGGGATCAGCACGAGCGTGGTGATGACGAGCGCCACGGTGTACCAGATCATCTGGCGGACCGCGACCTCGATGGGGACCACCGCCGGCAGCATCGGCACGTCGGCGGCGCGGTAGTCGTCGGCGTACTTGACCGCGAGCGCCCAGAAGTGTGGTGGCGTCCACAGGAACATGGCGATGAACAGCACGATCGGCGCCCACGAGAGCGAGTTCTGTACCGCCGCCCAACCGACGAGGACCGGTACCGCACCCGCAGCGCCACCGATGACGATGTTCTGCCGGCTCGTGCGCTTGAGCCACAACGTGTACACACCGACATAGAACGCTGCCGCGCTCAGCGCCAGCACGGCCGACAGCAGGTTCGCTCCGGCCCACAGCACGGCGAACGCGACCACCTGGAGCGCAATCGCGAAGATCAGCGCATTGCGGGGCTCGACCACGCCGGTGACGAGTGGACGCCCCCGCGTGCGCTCCATCAATGCGTCGATGTCGCGGTCGACGTACATGTTGACGGCGTTGGCACTGCCGGCCGACAGGGTGCCGCCCAGCAGGGTGACGGCCACGAGCGACCAGGCCGGCCATCCGCTCTCGGCGAGCACCATCGTGGGCACGGTGGTGATCAGGAGCAGTTCGATGATGCGCGGTTTGGTCAGCGCGATGTATCCGCCGACCAGGGTGGTGGGAGTGCGGCGGCTGCCGTGGGCCACGCCGCCGGGCGCCAGCCGGGACGGTACGAGGGGGCGACTGCCGACGGACATGACCGCCCCATGGTACCGGCGAGCCCTGCCCGAGGGCCAACGCCGGCGCGTGGTTCCCCGAGCCCGGGTCTCCGGGAACCATGTGCGGTGCGGCGGCGGGAGCGGCACACTGGTGCGGTGCCGACCACGATGGAGCCCACGGAGGTGATGGAGCCCGATCTCGACGAGGCCGCGGTGGTCGACCGTCCGTGGGTGGTCCTCGTGTGGAACGACCCGGTGAACCTGATGAGCTATGTCACCTACGTGTTCCAGAAGCTGTTTGGCTATTCGCTCGAGAAGGCCACCGAGTTGATGCTCGACGTCCACGAGAAGGGTCGGGCCGTCGTGGCGTCGTGCGGTCGCGAAGAGGCCGAGATGCACGTGTTCCGACTGCACGAGCACAGCTTGTGGGCAACCATGGAACACGATGGTCCTACGTCGTAGGTTCCTTGCACCGATCGAAGCCGTCAAGGGCGGCTGGCGGATCAACCTCGACACCGACGAGCGCAACCTGCTGCTGCGGTTGATGGGGGAACTGCGAGCTCTGATCACCGGCCCCGACGACAACGAACTGCTCCAACGCCTCTTTCCCGTCGCCTATCCGGATGATGACGAGAAGGAAGAGGAGTACCAGCGCTTGATGCGCGAGGAGCTGGTTGCGAGCCGGCTCTCGGCGATCGAGTCGGTGAGCCGCACGGTCGACCCGGCGAATGCGAAGGCCCTGCTCGACGAAGGCGAGACCATCGCGTTCATGCAGTCGATCAACGCGATCCGCCTCGTGCTCGGCTCGATGCTGGGCATCACCGACGACGAGTCGGCCGACGACGCCGATCAGGCCGATTCGCCCGAGCACCACCTCTACGACTTCTTGAGTTGGCTGCTCGACTGGACCGTGCGGTCGCTCTCGCCGACATAACCCCTCCCGCTCGTCCACGTCCTCGCCGCCGTCGGCGTCCGCGATGAGCGAAGCGACCGCATACGGCGGTTTCACTCACCGCACCCCGGCCCACGACCCCAGCGATGAGCGAAGCGACCGGATACGGCGGTTTCACTCATCGCACTCCGAATTCCGTCCGTGAGCGTTCCCGATCTCGAACCCACGCGCGCACTGTCCATCCATGGACCAGGACCCCGACGGAATTCGCGGCCCCGAACGCGCACTATGGTTCGTACACGACGTCGGCGGGGACGTCACGGCGGAAGAGGAGACGGGTTTGGCGGAACCACTGATTCCCGATCGGACGATCGTCCGATCGAACACGACGGGCTGGTCTGGCGTGCCGCTCGGCGCGTGCACGACACGTCGACGGGCGTTGATCGGATGCGCCGCGGTGGCAGTGATCGTCTTGGCTGTGGCGGCAGCGGTCGGCGCGTCGCCGCTCGCCGGGGCGATCGGCATCGCCCTGCTGTTTCCGGCAGCGGTGGTCGACGTCGAGCAACGCCGCCTGCCCGACACCTGGGTGGTAGCCGCCATGGTCGCCATGACGACAACGCTCGCGGCCAGTTCGGCTGTCGGCGGAGCGAATTTCGGCGGCACGACCGTCGTGGACATGGCCGGCGGCGCGATCGCCATGGCGGTTCCGGTGCTGGTGCTGCATCTCGTGTCGCCGGCGTCGATGGGATTCGGTGACGTCAAGGCCGCCACCGTCCTCGGCGCGGCAGTCGGGACGGTCGACGGGCGGCTGGGCGCCGTCGCACTCTGCATCGCCGCTGCGGTCGGAGCCACGGTGGGCCTGGCAGCTCGGCAGCGCACCATCCCCTTCGGCCCGTTCCTGGTGACCAGCGCGTGGTTCGTCCTGCTTGCCCATGATCCGATCGCTGACGCGCTCTTCACCGGCGGAGTCGGATCATGACCGCCGCCCGACCGGCTGACGACACCATGCGTGCTTCGGCACCGACAGTTCGAGGATTCGCCCCGGCATCTCGTCGACGGAGCCGGATCGCCGCTGGCGTCGCGCTGGCCGCCGTCGCGGTCGGCGGAAACCTGTACGTCTACTCCAACCTCGACGCCTCGCAGCCGGTGGTCCAGGCGGTCCACGACATTGCGGCGGGCGAGCAGATCACCACAGACATGCTCCGGACCGTCGACGTCGATGCGGACTCGACCGTGAACGTGATCGCCGGCGGTCAACTGGGTGCGTTGGCGGGGAGCTACGCGAAAGTCCGTCTCGTCGCGGGCTCGCTGATCACCGCCGAGGCGCTCCAGTCGACACCGCTCGTCACGCCCGGTGCCTCGGTCGTGGCGATCCAGGTCGCCGACGGCTCGCTGCCGATCGGCCTGCGGGAACGGGTTCCTGTCCTGCTCGTCGTACCAACCGATCGTGCGGGCGCGGATGCGGGCGCCGGCGTGGTCTCGGTCACCGGACGGGTGGTCGGCCTGCCGACCGACACCTCCTCGGCGCTCGGCCGGCAATCGCTGTCGGTCGAGGTCGAAGCGAAGGATGCCGCCACCATCGCCGCGGCCGATGACGTGAGGGTGGTGCTCGTCGAGCCGTCGAATGACCCTGCAGCGGCACCGGACGACAGCGGGGATGGTGGGTCGTGACAGTCGTCGCCGTCGTCGGTGATGCCGTGACCACGACCACGGTGGCGATCGCTGCAGGCTGGCCAGCAAGTGAAGACGTCCTCGTTCTCGAGGCCGACCCGGGTGGCGGCTCGTTGGCGGGATGGCTCGACCTGCCGGCGCAGCCGTCGCTGGCGACCATCGTCGCGAACGCCGGGACCGACGCCGAACGCAATGATCGGTCGGTGCTCGACACGGTCGACGCGATGGCCCGGCGCAGCGAATCTGGCATCCGACTCATCGCCACTGCGGTGCGTGCCCGCGCCGCCGACCGTGCCGTGGAGGAGGCCGGCCTCGTCGTACTCCCCGCGCTCGCAGCCTCACCGAGAACGGTGCTCGCCGACGTCGGCGCGCACCGAGGCGGCCCGCCCCCGCCGGCCATCCGCCTGGCCGACGTGGTCGTGGTCGTGCATCGCCAGGCGACCGCATCGGCGGGCGCAGCCTCCGTGCGAATCGATCGACTGGTCGAAACCGTCGAGGAACTCGCCCACCTCGACGCCACGTTGGTACTCGCAGTGATCGGGGCGACACCGTTCGATCCGGCCGAGATCGGAACGTTCCTCGACGAGGCCGTGCCTGACACCGTTCATCACACGGCGTCGATCGCTGACGACCCGCTGGCTGCCGCCACCCTTGCCGGCCGCGCTGGTGTGTCGGTGAAGCGACTCCACCGACTGCCGTTGATGCGCGACGCCGCTCGACTGGCGACGGGTCTGGCGGAACTCGTGGGCGCCCGTCAACCCGCTCCGGTACGCATCGGGTCCGAGGACGTCTCGCCATGACGGTGCGAATCGACGAGCAGGCCGGCGAGCTCGAGCATGCGGTCACGATCGTCACGGACCGGGTCGCCGACCGGCTGGTCGAGGCGATCGAGCACGATGATGACAGTCGGAGTTCGTCGAGGACAACGAGCATGGCGCTGGCCGGTGACGAGCGGCGCCAGCAATTGCTCGTCGGCGCATGGATCAGCGACGAGATCACCTCGGTCAACGAGGCGCGGCTGCAGCGCGGCGTTCATCGCCTCTCGCAGCACGAGGAACAGGCCGTGCGCGCGCGGGTGGTCGCCGAACTCACCGGCGCTGGCCCCCTCGAGCCGTATCTGAGCGATCCGATGGTCGAAGAGGTCGACGTCAACAGTCCCAACTCGACGTGGGTCACCTACACCGACGGTCGAAAGGTCGACGTCGGGCGACTCTGGGCGTCGGCAGCCGAGTTGACCTCGTTCCAGAAGCGGATGGCGCTGCGCATGACCGGCACCGGTGAGGGGCGCCTCGACACCTCATCACCGATGCTCACCCTGCAGTCGCGTGACGGAGCACGAATCGTCATGGTGCTGGGTGGTAGCGGCGAGCACGGCGTATCGACGCATCCCCGCATGTCGATCCGCCGCTTCGTCGTCCGCCAGGTCGGCCTCACCGGGCTTGCCGACCTCGGGCTGTTTCCCCACCCGCTCGTCACCCAGCTGCGTGCACTGGTGCGGTGTGGATTCACGATTCTGGTATCTGGGCCACCGGGTGCGGGCAAGACCACACTGCTGACCGAGCTACTCGGCGAGGTGTCGCCGCTCGAACGCATCATCACCGTCGAGAAGAATCTGCTCGAGCTCCGTCTCGAAGACGACCCGCGTCATCCCGATGCACCGGCATTGTTCACCCGCCACGCGAACGCCGAGGGCGAGGGTGCGATCACGACCCGGCAACTCGTCGAGTTGACGCGTCGGCTCAACCCCGACCGCGTCGTGGTCGGCGAACTCGTCGAGGACGAGGCGCTCGACATGCTCGACGTGGCATCGATGTGCAAACGAGGGTCGTTGGCGACCATTCACGCACACACGGCGGACATCGTGCTGCAGCGACTCGCGTACTACGTGTCGAAGTCGAATACGAGCCTGCCGGAGTTCGCCGTGTGGAGTCTGATCGCCCAAACAGTCGATTTCATCGTGCACATCGACCTCGTACGCAACGCGGTCGAGGACCAGTCCGCAGTGCGGAGGGTCACGTCGATCATCGAAGTCGGCGGGCTCGGTGAGGCCGGAGGGGTGTCGAGCACGGAAGTGTGGGCAATCGACGTCCACGACGTGCTGGCCCAGGTGGCGCCGCTGTCGCACCGACATCTGAGTCGACTCCGACTGGCTGGCTACGCCGCCGAGTTGTTCGCCGTCCGGGGTGACCCGAGATGAGTTTCGACGTTGGGCTCCTCGTCGCTTCCACGATCGTCGGTGTGCTCGCGGTGATCGTGGTCGTGGCCCGAGACGACATCGCGCTGCGGCCGCCGTCGGCCGCGGATGCCGTGATGTGGGCTCGGCTCGCCGGAAGCGGCGCCGCGGCGCTCGCCGTGCTGGCCGCATCGGGTTGGCTCGTGGCCACCGCGATCGTTGCCGTCGGGTGTTGGTGTGCGATCGGGACGTGGCAGCAGCGCAACGTCAGCGGGGTCAGTGATCTGCAGAGGGTCGATGCTCTGGCGTCGTGGATCGAGAACCTGCGTGACGTGTTGATGGCGGGCGATCAACCGGTCGGTGCGATCAACGCCACGGTCGCAACCTGCCCGGCGGCAATCAAGCCGCAGGTGCGTCGGTTGGCCGCCGGGCTCGGTCGGCAGGATCCGGCGATCGTGTTCCGACGCTTCGCCGACGACATCGACGACCCGCTCGGCGACCTGGTTGCGGCCGGTCTGCTGATTGCCGTGCAGCGTGGTGCCCGCACTGCAACGGTGCTCGGCTCCCTCGCAGAGCAGGCACGGCGCCAGTCGGACCGCCGCCGGCTCGTCGAGGCCGAGCGAGCACCGATCCAACGCGAGGTGACGCTGCTGACGGTCATCATGGGTTCCCTCGTCGTGGGGCTGCTGGTGTTCGGACGTGCGGAGTACCTCGAGGCATACGACACCGCCGATGGCCAACTGTTCCTCGGCCTCGTTCTGGCGATCTATGCGGTGTTGCTGATGCGGGTGCAACGGCTTGCGCGCTTTCCACGGCCCAACCGATTCCTCACCGCGGGAACTGCGGGCGCATCACGAGGCGGTTCATGATGAGGCCCAGCGGTGTGCTGGTGCTGTGCACCATCGTGTTCTGTGCCGGAACCTGGTTGACGCTCACCGGCTGGCGGCAACCTCGGCCGACCCTCGTGCGGGCCATGGCGCACCTTCACCGACCCGGCGTGGCCGCGTCAGTAACGGGTGCATCGGGCGCGCTCGTCAGGCTTGGCACGTTCGTGGATCGGCGCGGAGCATCGGTGTGGACTCGGACGTGGAGCCAGCCACTCCGACTCATCGATCGCAGCGTCGAGACGCACGTCGGCTACCTCGCCGTGGCAGCACTCGGAGGGCTGGTCGTCCCGGCGCTCGTGCTGGGCGGGCTGCAAGCGATCGGCGTCGTTTCGCTCGGCATCTGGATCCCGGCGGCGGTTTCGCTCGCGTGTGTGATCGTGGCCCCGCTGCTCGTGCACTCCACCGCCATGGCTGCCAGCGCCGAGGTCGCGCTCGACCTGCGCCATCAACTCGGCGCCTACCTCGACATGGTGACGATGCTGCTGGCCGGCAACACCGGCTACGAAGGGGCGCTCGACCAGGCGGCGCGAGCGGGTGACGGACTGCTGTTCCGTGAGTTGCGACGAGCAATGCGTGAGGCCGGTACCACCGGCCAGAGCCTGGTGCGGGCGCTCGAGCGAGTGGCGAACGACTACGGCATCGTCGAGCTCGAACAGGTCGCGGCGACCGCAACGTTGTCGGCGGCTGAAGGCGCTCCGGTCGCGCGCAGCCTGGCGGCGAAGTGCTCCACGCTGCGATCCACGCTCGCTGCCGAGCAGGAGGCCGAAGCCCGGGTGCGCAACGACAAGGTGACCCCTCCTCTGGTCGCCATGGCTCTGCTGTTCATGGCCCTGATCATCTATCCCGCCCTCAATCTCAACTGAACCAACCAACCAAGCAACCAACCAGCTGACCCACCACCGAGAGGAACCCGACCATGCACGATCCGATGTTGATGCTGACCAGCGTGATCGCCGTCGTCACCCGCGCACTGGGCGTGCGATCCGCGACGGACGGTACCGACGACCGGGGTGCCGTCTCGATCGAGCAGGTGCTCTGGTATGCGGCCGCCGCGATCAGCGTGGCAGTGGTGGCCGCGATCATCTGGAGCCAGATCCGTGACACGGCGAGCACGCCGGTCCAGTCGCCGTCCGCCCCCTGATCTCGGAGTGACCGACCGGGATGATCGTGGCCGCGGAGCAGCCCGACGCAGTCCCGTCGCGGCGGCTGCGTGCGGATCGGGGAGCGGCCACCTCCTTGGCGGTGGCGCTGCTCACACCGATGTTCGTGTTCCTCGCGTTCGCCGCATTCCAAGCGGCACTGTGGAGCCACGCTCGGACCGAGGCTCGGGTCGTCGCCCGAGACACCGCTGCCCTGGTTGCCCGGTCCGGTGTGGACGCCCGAGACGCACAGGCTTCAGCTGCCGCGATCCTGGAGGCCGACACCGACCTGCGCAACGTCGTCGTGAGTGTCGGCTCGACCGGCGGCGTGGTGACCGTCACCATCACCGGGAACGCGCCAGGCATCATCCGCGGGACCACCAACGACGTCGCGGTCACCTCCGCGGTGCCGATCGAGGAGATCACGCCATGAGCCGTCGACTGCGTCGCGACGATGGATCGTCCGACGCGCTGGGGTTGGCCTTGCTGACGCCAGTGGCGATCGGGCTCGCTGTCGTGATCATCTTCCTCGGTCGCGGCGTCGACAGCCGAGCGACAGTGCAAAGCGCCGCCGAATCGGCAGCGCAGGCCGCCGCACAGGAGCGAACGGGTGCCGCGGCGGTCGCCGCCGCACACGAGGTCGGGCGCGCGATGCTCGTCGACCGGTCGTCGTGCTCGATGCCGCGGGTGTCGGTCGACCTGTCCGACTTCCGGCCCGGCGGCCAGGTGACCGTCACGGTGTCGTGCACCGTCTCCGCTGACGGCCTCGAGTTGATCGATCCGCCCTCGACCGGTCCGAACACGGCGACGGCGTTCGCCGCGATCGACCCACTCCGAGCAACCGAGGAGGTTCCGTGACGGTGTCACGCCGAGGTCGAGGACAGCACGGTGCCGGACTCGTCGCTGGGATCGCATTGATGTTCGCGTTCACCTTCCTCGGCCTGGTGTGGCTCGCACGCGACGTCGACCGGGGAGTTTCCAATCGGTCCGCCGCTCAGTCGATCGCGTTCCAGGCCGCCCGGTCGGGAGCGCAGTCGGCCGCGGTGACCGACCTCCGATCCGGCATCACCCGCATCGACCCCGCCGCGGCGAGCAGTGCTGCGACCGCGACCGCCGGGGCGCTGTTCGCGTCGTACGGAGTCGACGGCAGCGTCACGTCAATCGAGGTCGCAGCGGACACCGTGTCGGTGAGGGTGTCGATCGTCGACGACGGGCGCACGGTCACCGGGGCCGGCACGGTGCGAGCGGAGCGGGCGCCGTGATCAGGCTCTCCCCTGTCGTCGTCGGAGGTCCCACTGGTCGCGTAGCGGACGCCGACCACATCGAACCGAACGGACAGGAGGACAGGTGAGCGAACGCGATCCGCACCGCTGGTCCCGCTTCGCTGCGTCGGTCATCGCGCTGGTCACCGTGGCCGTCGTGGTGCCGATCGGTCTGCGTGTCGTCTCGCGTTCACGATTCGGGTCGGCCAACCCGCTCGCCGGCGCCGATCCGCCGTGGGCCTGGAGATCGCGGGACGTCGGTGACGCCCTGTCGGGTCCGATCCCGGACGACACCGTGATCGACGGCATCATCAGGCTGAGCCTGTGTGTGGTGTGGGTCGCGGTGGCCGTGATCATCGTGACAACGGTCGTCGAGGTTGTCCACGCGATCCGCCACCACGGTCTGTCGTTTCCGGACGTGCGAGGCGTGGGGTGGGCGCAGTCCATCGCCCAATTCATCGCCGTCGGGCTCGTCGCGATGCTGCCGATGATGACGTCGGCCCCTTCGTTGGCGTCAACGCTCGGTGCCCGATCGGCGCCGACAGCATCGTTGGGTGGAGCGGTCACGGCACCTACGGCGGTGGCTGCTGCGCACGATGTTGGCGTGGCGAGTGCCACACTCTCGCCGAGCCGGTCGGCGGGCGCCGTCCGGGTGGTGGTCTCGGGTGAGTCGATCTACTCGATCGCAACCGATCTGGCTGACGGCGACTCGGGACGAGTGCTCGAGATCGCCGACGGGATCATCGAGGCAAATCTCGGAGCGATGATGCCCGGCGGCCAACGCTTCACCAATCCCGCCTACATCGAGGTCGGCTGGACATTGCAGCTCCCGGCTGACGTTGCAGGGTCGGGTTCGGTCGCCACAACTTCCCCCGCGATCGACGGCGGGGCGGCTTCGGCCTACACCGTCGAGCGCGGCGACACCCTGTGGGACATCGCCGACGAGCAACTCGGCGATCCATCGGCGTGGCCCGAGATCTGGGAGCGCAACGCCGGTGACGACATGGGCGGCGGCCGCACGTTCGACGACCCGAACCTGATCTTGCCCGGCTGGGAACTCGAACTCGTCGATGCCGAGCCCGCCGCGACCGAAGCCGAGCCGGCGACAACGCCACCGGCGAACGAGGCCCCCGAATCGGAGCCGGGAACTCCACCCGAGGCGGCGGCGCCGACATCAGAGCCGATGCCGATGCCGGCGGTTGCAGCGCCGAGCACGACAGCGACCTCCGTCCCGCCCGGGGATCCATCGGGTGGCACTGCGGCCACCCGCTCCGTGGACGCGACACCCGAAGCCCCATCGCCGATTCGCCTCGAACACGCCGCGTTGCTGGCTGCCGGAATCCTGGCGCTCGTCGGGGTCCGTCGGCGCCAACGCCTCCGCGCCGCCATGCCACGTCATCGGGTGCCCGACCCACGCGACGAGGTCGCCCGAACCGAACGGAAGCTGCGCACGATCGACGCCGGCGAGCGACTACTGCGCGCCGACGTGGGGTGCCGAGCCGCAGCTCGGTCGCTCATCGATTCCGGCAGCCAGATCGGCTGGATCGAGATGTCACCCCATGGCGATCTCGACCTTCGGCTGACGGCTCCAGCATCGCTGCCGCTGCCGTGGACGGGCCACGGCCACGGCCACGGCCACGGCCAATCGTGGCGGCTCGGTGCCGAGGTGCCAATCGAGATCCTCAGCGAGGACGCCCGCCAGGTCGGCCAGCCGTGCGTGGCGTTCGTGCAGCTCGGCGAAACCTCGGCCGGCAACGAACTGCTGGTCGACCTCGAGGCGTGCGGCGTGCTCGCAGTGGTTGCCCGGGCCGATCAAGCCGATGAGGTCGCCACCGCGATGGCGACAGCGTTGGCGTCGTCGCAGTTCGCCGAGGTCGCGCATCTCGTGGCCGTGTCGCTTCCCGAGGCAGCGCTGCTGAGCCACCGCAGTGCTCATCGCACCGGCTCTGCCGATGCGGCGCTGGAGCTGGCGTGTTCGCTGGTGGGCACCACCGCGATGAACGAGCGGTCGTCGTTCGAGTTGCGGTCGCTGCGAACCGGCGGCGAAGTGTGGGAGCCCGCCGTCGTGTTGTTCGTGTCGGCCGACGGCGGCGCCGAGGTCTGCGGCGATGGCTACCTGCCCGCTGCGGGTCACGGCGTGGCGGTGGTCGTGGCAGACGAGCACCGACACGTGGCGTCTGCAACGACGAGGCTCGTCGCCGGTCCACACTGCTGGACGTTCGAGGCGTTCGGCACGTCGATCGATCTCACCCCGGTCGGCGTGAGCCAGGCCGACCTCGCTGAGATCAACGAACTCCTCGAGGACGCGGACCGCGAGCTGGAACCGGTCGATCCCGTCGCCGAGCTCCAGTGGGCCGGCGATCGGAACGACGACCGCCAACGGCTCGGCGACGAGCACGTCACCGAGCCCGTGACGCCCGAGTTCGAGCCTCGACCGTACGAGATCGTGGTCGGGTTGCTCGGAGGCGTCACCGTGCATGCCCGGTCGGGTGAAGCGGGAAATTTCGAACGGTCGAAGACGGTGGAGCTGATCGCCTGGCTCACAACTCACCGCGACCGGGCAACGCGCACCGGGGCACGCACCGCCCTCTGGGATCTCGACGTGCGCGATGCGACGTTCGCCAACGTGGTGTCCGAGGCGCGGCGGGGCCTCGCCCGGATGGTGCCGCCACCAACTGGTGAGGAGTGGGTGGCGCGCACGCTCACCGAGCAGTTGCCCGTCCACGATCTGGTGGTCACCGATGCCGGCCTGATCGAGGACCGACTCGCACACGCTCGGGTGCAGCCGCCGAGTCAAGCGTTCGAGACGCTGCGGCCCGCCGTGGAGTTGGTTCGCGACATGCCGTTCGCAGGTACCGGCTACCTGTGGCCTGATGCCGAGGGGATCACGTCGAACCTCGTGCTCTTGGCGATCACGGTCACCGCCGAGTTCGCCGCCCACGCACTGTCGCTCGGCGACACCGATGCAGTGTTCTGGGCGACGGGCAAGGGATTGCGAGTGCTTCCCGGTCACGAAGAGCTGATCGCCCTGCGAATGCAGGCCCACGCTCGCGCCGGTGATCTGGCGGGTGTGCGCCAGGAGTGGGAGTCGTACGAGCGAGTGCTCGTCGCCGACGCCTGGTCCGATGGCGAGCCCGCTCCCAAGCTCCTCGCTCTGCGCCGCGAACTCCTCAACCCGACGAGCACGTGAGGCGACCGCGCTTCCCCGACCGCCCACGACCCCACCGATGAGCGAAGCGACCGCATACGGCGGTTTCGCTCATCGCACCCAGGCCCACGACCCCACCGATGAGCGAAGCGACCGCATACGGCGGTTTCACTCATCGCACCCCGGCCCACGACCCCACCGAAGAGCGAAGCGACCGCATACGGCGACCTCACTCATCGCAACCCGGCCCACGACGCCTTCGGCACCGAACCCCTGTGCGCCGGTACCACGAAACGTTCCGTGAACCAGGATGCTTCGTCCCGTCCGAGCCACCAGACTGTTCACATGCGCTTCCCTGGTTCGAGTCATCGCCGTCTCGCCGCTGCCGCCATCGGATCCGTTCTCGTGGTGGCCGCATGTGGTGGGAGTGAATCTTCGAGCGAGCCGACCGGCAGCACGCTGCCGGCGCCTCCCGATGCCGTCGAGCTCGATCCCGCTGCGGACGTCGCGGCGAACCAGCTGCCCGACGTGGTGGTCGACGACGTGATCGCGGGCAACAAGGTCAACCTGCGCAATGTGGCGCCGGCGGACACACCGATCCTGTTGTGGATGTACGCACCGCATTGACCCACCTGCCGGTCGGAAGCCCCCGACGTCGAGCAGTTCGCTCGAGCACACGAATCAGAGGTCGAAGTGATCGGCCTCGGCACCCAGGACAGCCTGCAGGAGGCCCGAGAGTTCGTCGAGGATCGCGACACCACGTTCACGATGCTGTGGGACGAGTCGTTCGAGTCGTGGATCGAACTCGGCGTGTCGTCGCAGCCGACCGCCATCCTGCTGACGCCCGACGGCACGATCATCACCGGCTGGGTCGGCCGGTTCCCCGAGGATCAGGTCCTCGAACTCGCTGCGCAGTACACGGCCGGTTGATTACATCGCGGGTCTGACCCCTGATGTCATCGCTGTGGCGTTTACGGGCAGGGGTCGCCGGTCGGGGTGACGGTGCCGTCGTCGGCGAGGTCGAAGTAGGTCGAGGTGGTCTTCAGGAGTTGGGCGTCGACCAGGGTCTGCTCGAACCGGTCGGGACCAACGCCGGTCGCCGGGATCAAAGCCACCTGGTTCTGGGCGAGGTAGTAGTCAGCGGCCTTCTCGACGGTTTGCTGGTCGGCGGCACACGCACGCTCCTCGCCCGAAGCCGATGTGCCGCGGACCGTGAACACCGTGATGGCGGCGAGGACGCCGAGCATCGCAACGACCACCAGCAGCTCGACGAGGCTGAAGCCCCGGTCGGCTCGTTCGGTTCGGATGGTTGAGTGAAAAGGCACGTGGGTCCGCTTTCGTCTTTCGGGTGCACCTGATCCATCGGCGGCTACCGGCCGACCAGGAGTCAAGAAGCACACAAGCTCGCGACTGCAGGTCTGTCGTCGAAAACGACGAAGACCCCGCCCGAAGGCGGGGTCTTCGATCAGGTTCTTCTGTACGTCAGGGACGAATCAGGAAGTCGGTCCGCACTTGACGCCAACGGTCGTCGGCGCCGTCACGGCACCCGTGGTGGAGCTGTAACCCCAAGCCACCGTCGGCGCCTGCTTGACGAAGTCCGGCGCAAGTGCGGCGAGGGTCGCCGGGAACGTCTGGGTGCCCGAGTCGACGTAGTAGGCCTCGACGGCGGTCTCCAGCGCACGCCGCTCGACGTCGCAGGCGTTGGTCTGGCTGCGAGCCGTGATGCCGCGGACGGCGAACACGGTGACGGTGGCCAGAATGCCGAGGATGACGATGACGATGAGGAGTTCCACGAGGGTGAACCCCTTGTCCTGCTTGTTGTTCATTTGAATGGTTCCTTCCGCTCTTTGGTTGGTGCTCCCGGAGGAGCTGTGTCTCACGAAGCGCTCCGTGAGAACCAGCTCCCGTTGCGCAA
>Ga0307379_10006213_pt1 | contig 16481 bp, 8 predicted proteins | sample UN2MG_FD_202237 | JGI IMG/M metagenome (GOLD analysis project Ga0307379, IMG submission 202237) | Soil microbial communities from Risofladan, Vaasa, Finland - UN-2 | ecosystem: Environmental > Terrestrial > Soil > Coastal area > Acid sulfate soil | place: Finland: Risofladan, Vaasa | collected... | reverse complement strand
CCGAGAATCCAACATCCGTCCGGTGTCACTGAACCGCCCGAACGATACCAGCGCTGGTCAGACGCACCACCAACCGGTGAGAGTGCAAACCCGCTCTTTCCGGTATGATCCCGGCCGTGACAACTTGGGGGACGCGATGACGGAGCATCTGCTCGGCCAGACCTGCGCACTACTGGCCGCGATCACCTGGGCGGCCGCTGTGGTGCTCTTCAAACGCAGCGGGGAGCGGATTTCGCCGCTTTCTCTCAACCTGTTCAAGAACACCGTGGCAATCGTTCTGCTGGTCGTCACCATCGCCTCCCTCGGCGGCGGCATCCGCGAACTGGCCAGCTTCCCACTCCAGGACCTCGCCCTCCTCGCCTTCAGCGGCGTCATCGGCATCGCCCTGGCCGACACGCTTTTCTTCTGGGCCTTGAACCTGGTCGGCGTCGGAATTATCTCCATCGTCGATTGCGCCTACAGCCCCCTCGTCATCTTCGCCTCCCTCCTCGTGCTGCCCGAACACCTCACCCCGTCGCTCGCCGTCGGCACCGGTCTGGTCCTCTTTGGCGTGTTCCTCTCCTCCCGGCACAAACCACCACCGGACCGCACACGCGCTCAGGTGCTGCTCGGGGTGCTTCTCGGCCTCCTGGCCCTGGCGACCATGGCCGTCGGCGTCGTTTTCGCCAAGCTCGTACTGAACGGGAACAACTTCCCCCTCATCTGGGCTACCTTACTCAGACTCTTAGCCGGCACCATCGCCCTCGCCCTGCTCGTCCAGGCTTCACCGCAACGACGCCGACACTGGTCGGTGATGCGCCCGTCGGCCATCTGGAAGGTCGCCCTGCCCGGCTCCGTCCTGGGCGGCTATTTCTCCATGATCTTCTGGCTCGCCGGCTTCAAGTACACCTACGCTTCCGTCGCAGCTATCTTGAACCAGATGTCCGTCGTCTTCGCCGTCATCCTGGCCACCATCTTCCTCCACGAGGAACTCACCCGACGCAAAGTGGCCGCCATCGTGCTCGCCCTGCTGGGCGCCGTCGTCGTGACCTGGGGAGCGGCCTGAGCGGCTCCGCTTGCGCTGCCGGCACAAATCGCGTACACTGAGGCCCACCGGACGAGACGCGGAGTCTCGTCCCGACCGACGGCGGACCGGACGGTGGTGCCTCTGCCCCTGGTCGCTATCGGCAGCTCACCATCGAGAGATCCGGCTATGCCCGAGCGTCGCCCCACGACCGTCGCCATCATCAGCTCATATGTCCCCCGCCGATGCGGCATCGCCTCCTTCACCCACGACCTGGCCACGGCCTTGGCCCGCCACGTCCACCACCAGCCCCTCCAGGACGGCGGGCGGGTCCAGATCGTCGCCATGAACGACGGAGAGACCGAGTACAACTATGGGCCGGAAGTCATCGTCACCCTGCACCAGCATCGGCGACAGGACTACCGCAACGCCGCCGACGTCATCAACAATAGCCGCGCTCAGGTCGTCAGCCTCCAGCACGAGTACGGCCTCTTCGGAGGCCGGGAGGGGGACTACCTCTTCGAGCTGCTGGACCGCCTGCACAAGCCCCTGGTTTCCACCCTCCACACTGTGCTGGCCGAACCGACCCAGGAACGCCGCAACGTCCTCCGACGCATCGGGCTTCGCAGCAGTGCCGTCGTGGTCATGGCCGAGCGCGCCAGGGCCCTCCTCGATCAGGTCTACGATGTCCCGCCCGACCGCATCCGCCTGATCCACCACGGCGTGCCGGACTTGCCTTTCGGCGACACCGAGCCGTTCAAGGAACGCTTTGGCCTCTGCAACCAACCCATCATCCTGACCTTCGGCCTGCTCAGCCCCGGCAAGGGCATCGACATGATGCTCGACGCCCTGGCCCGCGTAGTGCCCGACCATCCCGACCTGGCCTACATCGTCCTGGGCGTCACCCATCCCGGAGTCCGGCGCGAGTCCGGAGAACTCTACCGAATCTCACTCGAACGCCGCGCCGTCGAACTGGGCATCCAGAACAACGTGCTCTTCCACAACCGCTACGTGTCCGCCGAAGACCTCTGCGAGTTTCTCCAGGCCGCCGACCTCTATGTCACCCCCTACCGCAGCAAGGAGCAGATCACCTCCGGCACTCTGGCCTACGCCCTGGCTTCCGGACGGGCCATCATCTCCACCCCCTACTGGCACGCCCAGGAGCTGCTGGCCGACGGACGCGGGCGCCTCGTCGATTTCGGCGACGTCCAAGCCCTCGCCGCAACCGTCCGCGAGCTGTTGAACGACCCCAACCGGCGAGAGGCCATCCGCCGCGCCGCTCACGCCTACGGCCGACGCATGATCTGGCCTCGCGTCGCCCAGGACTACGCCGAGGTCTTCACCGACGTCCGCTGCGTGCCGGCCGAGGCCGCACCCGCCCTCGCCGTCGGTCGAAAGAGCATCATGCGTATGTCCCTCCTGGACCTGCACCTCGACCACTTCTTCGTCATGACCGACGACACCGGAATGCTCCAGCACGCTCGATACGCCACACCAAACCGACACCACGGCTACGCCACCGACGACAACGCCCGGGCCGTCATCGTCGGTGCCATGATCTGGTCGCAACTGCACGACGAACGCATCCTGCCGCGCCTGCAGGTTTACCTCTCCTTCCTCCACGACGCCCTGGACACCGAGACGGGCCGCTTCCGCAACTTCCTCTCCTACGACCGTCGATGGCTCGACCACGACGGCAGCGACGACGGACAGGGACGCGTCCTCTGGGCCCTGGGCTACCTCATTTCGCACGCTCCCAACGACCCCATGGAGAGACTCGCCACGGATCTGTTTCGGGCGGCCTTGGCACAGCTCGCTTCCCTCAAGGGACCGAGATCATGGGCCCTCGCCATCCTCGGCCTGCACTACGCCTTGCGTCAGGCCAAGGATCAGGCCTCCCTGCGAGGCTTGTTGGCCGGCCTGGCTGACCGGCTCGACCAACACTTCGTCGGCAACGAGGCCCCCGACTGGCACTGGTGCGAGGACCTGGTCACCTACGACAACGGGCGGCTGCCCCAGGCCCTGATCACGGCCGGACTGACGCTGGATCGTACGGATATGGTCGAGCGCGGCTTGCGGGTCCTGCGTTGGCTCCTCGACGTCCAGACCGCCGAAGCCGGCCACCTCTCCATCATCGGCAACAAGGGCTGGTATGTCCGCGGGAAAGAGCGCCCCGTTTACGATCAGCAGCCGCTCGAGCCCGCCGCACTCATCGCGGCCTGCAAGGCCGCCTACCGCGCCTCCGGCGGCGACCAATGGCTCGTCGAGATGCGACGCTGCTTCGAATGGTACCTCGGTCGCAACGACCACGGCATCTCCATGATCGACTTCAAGACCTACGGTTGCCACGACGGCCTCCAGGCCGACGGGATCAACCAGAACCAGGGCGCCGAAGCCATCCTCTCCTGGCTCCTCTCCCTCCTCATCATGCACGAGATGCAGACCGGCGACGCCCCGGAAGTCACCCCCGCTACCCCCGCGCCCCCATCCCGTCCCGCATAGCCCCCGCCGGGCCTCTTCACGCATTGACCTTTTTCCGACTCATGAGCCGATAGGAATGGGGAACCGCCCGTGCGGCCGAGCGGCTCCCGACTGCCGGTCACGCCCGCAGCACGGAGCACCGAACCTCATGCCTCCCGACCACCAGGACCTCCGCAGCAGACTGCTCACCCGCCACCCGGCCAATCCCATTCTCACCGCCTACGACTGGCCCTACTTCATCAACACCGTATTCAACGCCGCTGCGACCCGCCTCGCCTCCGGCGAGACCCTCCTCCTTTGCCGCGTCGAGGACTGCTCCGGGCGTTCACACCTCTGCGCCGCCCGCAGCCCCGACGGCGTCAACGACTGGCGCATCGACCCCGAGCCAACCCTGCTCCCCGACGTCGACAACCATCCCGAAGAGCTGTGGGGCATCGAGGACCCACGTGTCGTCTGGGTCCCCGAACTGGACAAGTACGCAGTCACCTACACCTGCTTCTCGCGCCGCGGCCCGGGCGTCTCCCTGGCTCTCACCGAGGACTTCCGGCGCTTCGAGCGCCTCGGCAACATCATGCCGCCCGAGGACAAGGACGCCGCCCTCCTGCCTCAGCGCATCGGCGACCGATGGGCCATGATCCACCGACCCGTCCCCGCCTCCGGAGAGGGACACGTCTGGATCTCCTTCTCGCCCGACCTCCTCCACTGGGGCGAGCACACCGTCGTTCTCGAGGCCAAGCACGGCGCCTGGTGGGACGCCGGCAAGATCGGCCTGTCGCCCCCCCTGATCCAGACCCCCGAGGGATGGCTCATGCTCTACCACGGCGTGCGAACGACCGTCGCCGGTGCCCTCTATCGCGTCGGCCTGGCACTGCTCGACCTCGACGACCCCACCACCTGCCGTATGCGCGGCACCAAGTGGATCTTCGGCCCCCAGACCGACTACGAGCGCACCGGTGATGTGGCCGATGTCGTCTTCCCCTGCGGATACACCCTGGCCGACGACGGAGACACGCTCAACCTCTACTACGGCGCCGCCGACACCTCCATCGCCCTGGCCACCGGCAGCCTCCGCCAGATGCTCGACTGGCTCCAGCACAACAGCACCCCAGGCGGCCTGTACACCGAGTAACCTGCACACCCCGGGTCCAAGAACCGGAGTTACCGCTTGCTTCGACCGCCGCATTTCGCTAGACTCATATTCGTTATCGAGGGTCCCGGGGGTGTCCGGGTCCAGGCGTCGCTTTCTCTGCGTCATCTTCAACGCCTGGACGAGGGATTGACTGTTTGTAGACGAGCGGTACCGACGCCCAGAAGCCGTTGCGCATGGCGAGCAATAAGCGCGCCGGCAACTCACCCGCGTCCGGCCGCATCTTCTCGGACGGTTCCTCCGGGCCTGTCGGTTCGGCTGGGCAGGTATGCGAACCGGGCGTACGTTTCTGTGCGGGCTGGCGGTGGTCGTGTGCTACGCTCCCCTGGGGCGCGCCGCGGCTCATCCGCCGATCGACGACTGGTCGGTCGCCGGCGACCGCCGCCTGACCGGTCCTGAGTCGGACTACTTCAGCGCCCTCCAGATGATCGGCCGCGTCACCGGCAGCCGAGCCGTCGTCAATCTCGTCACGTCCGCAAACCTCTCGGCCGCCGTACAGGCCCGCGTCCGCTGGGCGGAAACACCCGACGACCTGCCCGCCAGCCAGAACGTCTCGCCCGTCGTCGGAACGGCCGATCCATGGGCCCGGCTCGAACTGGAGATCACAGGGCTCCAACCGGACCGGAAGTACTTCTATCAGGTGCAGTTCGAAACCACCGACGACCCCGGCGTATGGATGGACATGTCGAACATCGGCGAGTTCTCTTCCCAAAAATCCGCCGGCCAATCGTTCAGCTTCTGTGTCTTGGCCGATCCGCACTGGGGGGCCTGGACCGTGCCGCCCGGCAGCCCCCGACGATGGACCGCCGACCAGTGCCTGTTGCGCATCCTGGAGGACGAGGTGTTCGACTTCTGCCTCGACCTCGGCGACTCTCCTTACCCCGTCGAGGTCTTCTCCGCCGCTCAGGCCCTGACCCGTTACCGCGACTATCGCAGCGCCATGGCCGAAATCGCCCACAGGATGCCTGTCTTCCTGGCCCTGGGCAATCATGAGAACGAAGCCGGGTTCTACCAACGAGGAACCAACCAGTTCCCCGCCCCTCTGCTCTGGAACCGACTCTGCGCCACCCAGTATCACCAGAAATGGAACACCGAAGCCAGGCTCCGTTTCATACCCAACCCCCGCGGAGACACCTACCCCGAAGGAGGCGAGGGCGCCCCGGGTTACGACACCGCCGCCGACTGGGGCGCCGGCACCGACCCCTGGAACGACGGCATCAACTCCAACATACAGAACTTCTACGCCTGGACCTGGGGGGACGCCCTCTTCATCGTCCTGGATCCATTTCGCTATACCCTCGTCGGCTCCGTGTCCGTCACCAATTCCCCCTCACAATGGACGCTCGGCACAACGCAAATGCAATGGTTACAGGACGTCCTGACCGCCTCTACCGCCAGGTGGAAGTTCATCATCGCCCACCATCAGGTCGGCGGCGGATTGATCGACGTCGGCGGATGTCCCATCCAGGACGGTGGCACACAATGGGCCTACGCCCGGGGCAGCGCTGTCGAGGCCGACAGGCCCGGCACCGAACAGGCCCTCATCCACCAGTTGATGCTGCAACACGGCGTCCGGTTCTTCGTCTACGCGCACGACCACACCTTCTGCCACAGTGTCAAGGACGGCATCCATTACCTCTGCTGCGGCCGGCCCACCTGCCTGGAGCCCTGGTGGGCCCAACAGGGCATGCTCGATTCTTACGGGAACATCGTCGTCCAGGGACGGGACAAGCCCTGGATCAAGGCACTCTACAACGTACTCGGGTATACCAGGTTCCGCATTACACCCGACACCGTCACCATGGAGTGGATTCGCACCGGCTACTCGTTCACGATCAACAGTGTGTATGTTCAGTATGCCCATAGGGACTGGTACGAGTCCTGGTTGGGCAAAACCTATCCGGTTGACGAGGCGCTATCGGCCACTGTCGGCATGGTCCCCTCCGACGTGGACGCCGTGCGAACGCCGCCCGAAGCCACCCTGTCCCAGGTCTTCCAGGTGCCGACCGGCGACAACTTCTACGTCCAACCCGTGCCCGTCCGCCCGGAGTACTACACCGACACCCAGGTCCCCATCGAACAGGGCTTCCCGCTCCAACCCCGTTCCCCGAATTACGCGGTCGTCGACACCGTGCCCGAGCAAATCTATCGACGCGTGTGGTTCTACCGCGGCGACTCCGACGACGACGGCGACCGCGACCTGGCCGACTACGGCGCCATGCAGACCTGCTGCTCGCCACAACCCGGCAGCGTCCCGCCGACCCACCGCTGCGCCGACATGGACCTCGACGCCGACGAAGACGTGGACGCCGACGACCTCGCCGAACTCCTCTCCGACTTCCCCGGCCCCACGTAGCGACCACTCGCGCCGGACCCCCTCATCGCCCATCCTGCGCGCTGGGGGGCGGTCATTCTCCCCCAAGGGCCCCTCGCCCCGTGCCCCATTGACAGAACCCTCTTTCCGCAGGTATTCCATCGCTGTGCTACCTGGAGACGGGGCCGGAGAGCGGCTTCATCTGGAGACCATCCGAACGCGACTTCGCCCGGGAGGAGGAGACACATGGCGGCTGTCCTGCCGTTTACGAGCGTCAACACCGAGCCCCTGACCAACGGGCCGCAATGCAGTTGCGAGAACTCGGATTGGCTCCCACGCGGCGACAGCGCCTGGATCTGCTCCGCTTGCAAGCGACGCCGTCACGCGGCACACCGCGGAATCATTGTGGGTGGCCCTCTCTGCCATTGCGGGCACCGCGACTGGTTCGTCGGCGAAGAGATCGTCCGTTGTTCCTACTGTGACCGCTCCCGAGACGCCGTCTGTGAGGGCTACATCCTGAACGGCCCCAAATGCTCCTGCGGCCGCAGGGACTGGTTCGTCGACCACTCCGTCTACCGCTGCTCCCACTGCAACCGAGCCACGGAAAGGGAATAGCCCCCGAAGCCCCGATCGGCCCCAGCCGCCCCACCTCATAAGCTCGAAGGCTGCATCCTGATGCACCTGTCGGCTGATAGCTGACGACTGATGGCCGATAGCTGAAAGCCGATGGCCGATGGCTGAGAGCTCATGGCTGATGGCTGAAACCTGACAGCTGATAGCTGACAGCCATAGCTCGCGTCACGTGAGGGGGTCAGGCTTACTTATCCTTGCCATCGTTGCCCTCGCTCGGGGCGCCAGGGTGGGCGGAGGCTCGATTCCAGCTTCAGCCGCCCGGCCGTCCGCCGCTGCCACGACGCTTCGCCATACGGCGCGCCGCGAGCCACGCTGCGCTGCAACGCCTCGAGCTCGGTCTCTGTCTCCGGGCGGTTCACGAACGCCTTCCAGTTCCGCGGCGCCTCGACCGGCCAGTCCCGCAGCGCCACCAGCCAGGGCGATTCTACACCTTTTCGCCGGCGCCGGGCCAGGCTCGACCACGCCCAGTCCTCCGCCCGCTCGACCAGGTTGGCCCGCAACGGATTCCGCTCGACGTAACGGCAGACGACGAGGAAGTGGCGATCCTTCTGGACGGGGAAGCTCTTGAAGCGCCCCTGGTACACCGGCCCCGTGCCCCGACTGCCGCGGTGAGCGTGCCAGCGACGCATGTGCGTTGTGGTCAGCCATTGCATGTATCGCGAAAGCTGCCCCTCGCGCGTCGGCCACAGCACCAGATGCCAGTGGTTTGGCATCAGGCAGTAGCTGATGACCCGCATCGGCGTTCGGGCATGGGCCTCGTCCAGCACCTTCTCGAACGCGGCGTAGTCGTCGTCCTTCTCGAACAGCGCCAGCCGCCCGACGCGCCGATTGAGCACGTGATAGGCGACCCCGCCGCGGTCGATGCGCAGGCGTCTGGCCATGGTGAAACGCTACCACAGACCCACCCGCCCGTCAAGAAGTAAGCCTGACCCCCGTTATCCACCCGAAACGTGGGTGATTCAAGTGGGGCCCAAGCGTGACGCTGCGCGGAAACGGCCCGGAATCGCCGTCCCGGTGGCGTCGGGCGCAGGATTAACCCCATGGGGCGGGCAAATAGGCGTGGTTTACCGCGACGGGGGCCGTTTTCGGTTGAGTCGAGCAGGCCGTTCGGATAGGATGACTGCTTGAGGACGGGTAAATGAGAAATCTCGACTTAAGGTAGCGGGCAGAAGCTCATTTCTGAGGTGCATTTAGTTGAGGAGGCGAATCGATGTTTCGTACGCACATCATAGCCGGGCTGTTCATGCTCTCATCGGCTTGCGCCGCGTTTGGGCAAACGACGGTGTCAGCGCTCTCCGCGCCCTCAGCCTTTGGCCAGTGCGACAGCAACTACTACTGGGACAATGGCTACGGCAGTTGGCTTGCGCCAGATAACTGGTACCACGAAGTGTGGGACCCCGATCTTGAGGAATGCGTCGACGATGACACGATCCCAGGCGGCGCTGATTGGGCGCGCGTGTGGTGGGGTCATCCCTATATCTCCGGCGTCGGGGCAACCTGCGACTGGCTGGACCTTGATTCATCGCTGGACTTGCTACCCGGTGGCTCCTTGTCCCGTCGCCTAGAATCCATCGATGGGTCGTTCATTCAGACGGGCGGGACGAACACCGTCACGGAGGGTGTCGACCTTGGCGTAAGCGCCGGATCACACGGCACCTACGAACTCAGCGGCGGGACAATCGAATCGGGCTGGGTGGCCGTCGGATGTGAGGGGACAGGGGTTTTCAATCAGACCGGAGGAAGACACACACTGACGGGCGGTGGGCTGGGTCATGCCCTGGCAATCGGTTCTCAGCCCGGGTCCGACGGGCGCTATGAGTTGGCCGGCGATGCCCAGTTGTTCGTCACCACCGGAACGAATGTCGGGGAGGGAGGAGAAGGAGCTTTCATCCAGACAGGTGGGACGCACAGTGTTGCGGAGTACATGCAACTCGCACTTTCAACTGGCAGTAGCGGCACCTATGATCTCAGCAGCGGTACTCTATTGTCATATGGTATGACCGTTGCCTATGAGGGGACCGGCGTGTTCAGGCAGTCCGGGGGCACAGTTGCTTGTGATAGCGGTCTTGTTTTAGGAGTGATGCCAACCAGTCAGGGGACATATGAGCTGAGCCATGGCGATCTGTCGGCTGGTAATGAGACGATCGGCCATCAGGGTACGGCAATCTTCTCCCAGACCGGCGGGACGAACACGGTTGCGAATTGCTGCTTCATGGTGGGTGACCAGCCTGGATCGGACGGAACCTACGAACTGTATGACGGAGAGCTTTTGGTCGGCGACAGCGCCGTCGGCGCGGCCGGCACCGGATCGTTCATATTGTTCGGCGATCTCCTGTCCGGGGGCACGATCGTTTGTGATGGCACTGTTCATGTAGGACAGATGCCTAGCGGTGTCGGATGGTTCGTTCAGACCGGAGGAACGATCACGGTCAGGGACGCTATCAACCTTGGCGAAAGCGCCGGATCACACGGCACCTACGAACTCAGTGGCGGGACAATCGAATCGGGCTGGGCGGCCGTCGGATATGAGGGGACAGGGATTTTCAATCAGACCGGAGGAACACACACACTGACGGGCGGTGGGCTGGGTTATGCCCTGGCAATCGGTTCTCAGCCCGGGTCCGACGGGCGCTATGAGTTGGCCGGCGATGCCGAGTTGTTCGTCACCACCGGAACGAATGTCGGGGAGGGAGGAGAAGGAGCTTTCATCCAGACAGGTGGGACGCACAGTTGTGATGACAGTGTTGTTGTAGGAATGATGCCTACCAGTAACGGGACGTATGAGCTGAGCTATGGCGATCTGTCGGCTGGTAGTGAGACGATCGGCTATCAGGGTACGGCAATCTTCTCCCAGACCGGCGGGACGAACACGGTTACGAATTGCTGCTTCATTGTGGGTGACCAGCCTGGATCGGACGGCACCTACGAACTACACGGAGGAACGCTTTTGGTAGGATCCACCGTAATCATCGCCTCGGCCGGCACCGGTTCGTTCGAACTACATGAAGCAGCGCTTTCGGTGAACGAGAGCGTCCTCATCGGCTCGTCGGCTGGCACCGGTTCGTTCATTCAGACGGGCGGGACGAACACCGTCACGGAGGGTGTGGACCTTGGCGTAAGCGCCGGATCACACGGCACCTACGAACTCAGCGGCGGGACAATGGAATCGGGCTGGGTGACCGTCGGATGTGAGGGGACAGGGATTTTCAATCAGACCGGAGGAACACTTTCGGTGGAACAATGGATGAACGTCAGCTCGGAAGGAACCGGCACGCTGGTATTGAATGGCCCGTCGGCGAGCCTGGACGCGTCGTGCCTGGGGATTGGGAATTCCACTGGTGCGGGCTCGCTCTCGATCGCCAACGCGGGAGCTCAGATTAGCCTCGCGGAGCTGACTTTCGGAGCCAACGCGATGTTCACAGCGGTTCCGGGTTCGAGCATTCACATCACCGGCGGCAGCATTCAGAACTACGCCACGGACGAAAATGCGCTGGCAGGGCTGGAGAACCTCAACCTGATCTGCGAGGGGGATTCGATCTTCCTGGAGGCGGCGAGTTACGACGGCGGGCCCTACTCGCAATACTGCACCAACAACTTTGTTATCGATACCCTCACGGTCAACGGCGTCGTCTATGTGATCGACGACGTTGACAACGGCAACCGCGGAGGCACCCACGGGTGGAATGAAGCACTATACGTGAATACTGTCGCTACTGATACGGGCGGAACGGTGTACCTGGTCGACGTGAACATCTACATAGACTGCGAGGATCCCCCCGGTGGTGGCCCCGTGGTAATCTGCCACACCGACGGGTGCGGCGACTTCGACCGCAACTGTACGGTCGACTTGGCGGACTTCTCCGAATTCCACGACTGCCTCAGCGGCCCCGGTATGCCCATGACGCCGGAGTGTGCTCCAGGCGATTGCGACCGTGACGAGGACGTCGACCTTGCAGACTTCGCGTTGTTGCAGACCGTGTTCACCGGGTGATTGTGACTCTACACGGGGAAGGGGGGTACGGGGGTCAGGCTTACGTCTTTCCGCAGAGCGGATATAACGGAATCGGGCTTACTCTTCCCTGCCATCCGTGCCTCGCTCCGAGCGCCGCACTCGCCCAAGCCTCGATTCAAACTCCAGCGAACCGCCCGCCCGACGCACCTTCACGGGCCCAACCCGCGTAGCCAGCGCCAACCGGCACATGCTCACCCAACGCCGCCCCTTCCGACAGCATCCCACGCCCTGCGGTCCAGACACCCGGTCTCACTGGCCAAGTGCTCGCGCCCGACGCGCCCTGCCCGGCCGGCCCGCTGGACCATCCGGACGTGTCCATTGTCGAACCACCTTTCCACCCGGTCAACAAGTTCGTCAACGCCCTGCTGTGCTCTTTCCTCCCCGGAGCCCGCCCGGCGTACCCTGCACCCCGCGTCCTCAATCTCCAATCCCCAATCAATCCTCCGCCCCCACGCCGCCCCGCAGAGCACGTTTCTCAATTCTCTGTTTTCAATTCTGAATTCCCCGCCCACCCCGCATCCGCGCACCCGTAAGCTCCAATCCCCAATCTCCAACCCCCCGCCCCCCGCCGCAGACGTTCTACCACCCAAACCCACCAGGTTTCGCTTGCTTCGCCGACCGCGTTTCGCTAAGCTGGTCTTCGTTAGTGAGGGTTCCGGTGTAACCGCCGTCCAGGCGTCGCTCTCTCGGCGTCATTTTCAACGCCTGGACAAGGGAACGGCTGTTCGTCGTTGAGCGATACCGACGCCCGGCCCCGCGAGGGGCGGACGCCCACGCGCGCAGCGAGCCATAAGCGTGCCGGCAGCTCACCCGCGTCCAGCCGCATGTTTTCGGACGGTTGCTCCGAACCCGTCAGTTCGGCTGGACAGGTATGCAAACGAGACGCACGTTTCCGTGCGGGCTAGCGGTTGTTGCGGTCTGCGCTCTCCTGGGGCCCGCCGTGGCCTATCCGCTGGCCGATGACCCGCCGGTCGCCGGCCAACGCGGCGTAACCGGTCCTGAGGCGGACTACTTCAGCGCCCTGGGCATGATCGGCCGCGTGACCGGCAGCCACGCCGTCCTCAATCTGGTCACCTCCGCAAACCTCTCGGCCACCGTACAAGCCCGGGTACGGTGGGCCAAACAGCCCGCGGCCCTGCCGACCTCCCCGAATGTCTCGCCCGTTGCCCTGGCGGACCGTCCCTGGGCCACGCTGGGGCTCAAGATCACCGGCCTGCAACCCAACCGCAAATACTTCTATCAGGTGCAATACGAAACCTCGGACGACCCCGGCGTCTGGGTGAACGTCCCCTGCATCGGCGAGTTTTACTCGCAGAAGACCAGCGGGGAATCGTTCAGTTTCTGCCTTGTCGCCGACGCCCATTGGGGGCACGCCTGGCAGGTGCAACCCGGCAGTCCGCAGCGCTGGACCGGCGAGCAATGTCTGCGGCGCATCCTCGAGGACCGGGACTTCGATTTCTGCGTGGACCTCGGTGACTCGCCCTATCCCTTGACGATACGATCCGCTGTTGAGGCCCTGAACCGATACGCCGATTGGCGCGCCATCATGGCCGGCATCACCGCACGGATGCCCGTCTTCCTCGTCCTCGGCAACCACGAGCAGGAAGCCGGTTTCTTTCAAAGGGGAACCGACCACCCGCCGCAATACCTCTGGAACCACCTCAGCGCCACCCAGTACCAGCAGAAATGGGCCACGGAGGCCAGACTCCGCTTCGTGCCCAACCCTCGGGGCGACACCTATCCCCAAGGAGGAGAGGGCCCGCCGCAGTACGACAGCGCCGACGACTGGCACGCCGGAACCGACCCCTGGAACGACGGCACCCGCTCTCACATCCAGAACTTCTACGCCTGGACCTGGGGCGACGCCCTCTTCGTCGTCCTGGATCCCTTCCGCTACACACGCGTCGGCTCCTGTACCGTTCCCAACTCGCCCTCACAATGGACGCTCGGCCCGACGCAGATGCGATGGCTGCACGACGTGCTGGCCGCGTCCGACGCCAGGTGGAAGTTCATCCTGGCCCACCATCTGGTCGGTGGCGGCCTGATCAACATTTACGGGCAGTCGATTCAGGATGGTGGTAACGACTGGGCCTACGGCCGCGGCAGCGGCATCGAGGCGGACCGGCCCGGCACCGAGCAGGCCATCATTCACCGACTGGCTCTTCAGCACGGCGTCCAGTTCTTCGTGTATGCCCACGACCATGCCTTCTGTCACAGCGTCAACGACGGTGTCCATTACATCTGCTGCGGCCGTCCGACCTTCCTCAACGAGTGGTGGCGCGGCGAGGGCATGCGCGAGTCCTACGGAAACCTGCTCGTCCAGGGCCAGGACAAGCCCTGGACCAGGATGCTGTACTCCGTCCTGGGATACGCGAAGTTCTATGTCACGCCTGACCTGGTGACCATGGAGTGGATTCGCACGGGCTATTCCTTCCCACCTGCCATCGTGCCCATCCAGCAGGCCCGGCGCGACTGGCGCGAATCGTGGGCCGGTAAACCTTATCCGGTGGTTTCGCCCATCTCCATCGAGGTGTCCATGGTGCCGACGGACGTGGACGGCATACGGACGGTCCAGGGCGCCACTGTGACCCGTTTCTTCCGACGACCGCCGGGCCGGGACTACTACATCCAGCCCGATCGTGTCCGCCCGGAGGACTTCGCGAACCGCAAGGTTCCGATGGACGACTTCCAGCGAGTGGTCGCCGCTGTCGACACCATCCCCGAACACCTGTACCAGTACACTTGGTGGTACGACGGGGACGACGCCGGCGACAGCGGCCACAGAGACTTGGCGGATTACGCGGCCCTTCAGGTGTGCTACTCGCCGGAATCCGGTAGTGTGCCCTCCACAAAGGCCTGTGCGTGCATGGACCTGGACGACGACCAGGACGTCGATCCTCGCGACGTTGCGGCATTCATGTCTGGCTTTTCGGGACCGCGTTGAGGGCGGTACCGGCACGCCGGGTGCCACGGTGAGCGCCCGCCGGTGCGCCTCGGGAAGGAGACCTCTGCATGCGAATTGCGATGCTGGCTCCCATCAGTTGGCCGCTGCCGCCAAGCGGATACGGGCCGTGGGAGCAGGTCGCCTACAACCTCACCGAGGAGCTGGTCAAGCTGGGACACGAGGTGACGCTGTTCGCCGCGGGCGGTACGCGAAGCAGCGCGAACGTCGTCGAGACCGTTCCCCACGCACTGTGCACCTGGCCGGAAGACGAGCGATCCCGCCCGCAAGCGTACGACCCGGCCAGCGGACTTCTGGAAGGGCCGCCGGACGGGCGCGTTTTGGAGCAGGTTCACATCTCGACCTGCATGGAGCGGGCGGCGGCCGGCGAGTTCGACTTGGTGCACTCGCATTTGCACGTCCACGCGTTGGTCTACGGTCGGCTGATCCGGTGTCCGCTGGTGTCGTCGCTGCACGGGGCGGCCTGGGTACGGTCGGCCCACCCGATCTTCTTGAAGTACAAGGACCTGCCGTTCGTCTCGCTGTCCGACGCGGAGCGGCAACTGCTGCCCGAACTGAACTACGTGGCCACGGTCCACAACGGCATCCGGCTCGACGACTTCCCGTTCCAGGCGGACAAGGAGGACTACCTGTTGTTCGCCGGTCGGCTGGCGCCGGAGAAGGGGGCGGCGGAGGCCGTCGAGGTGGCACACAGATCCGGGCGTCGGCTGGTGGTGGCCGGCATGATCGAGCCGCAGCATCAGGCGTACTACGACGCGAAGGTGAAGCCGCACATCGACGGGCGGAACGTCGAGTACCTGGGGCTGCTGTCGCAGAAGGAACTGGCTTCGGTGTATCGCAAGGCGTCGGCCGTGCTGTTCATGATCAACTGGTGCGAGCCCTGCAGCATGGTGGGGATCGAGGCCCAGGCGAGCGGCACGCCGCTGATCGGCACGCGGTTCGGGTATCTGCCCGAGATCATCCTCGACGGGGAAACGGGGTTCCTGGTGGACACGGTGGCTGAGGCCGTCGGGGCCGTCGGGAAGTTGTCGCAGCTCGAAGCGTCCGCGTGCCGGCAGAACATCGCTACGCGGTTCGCCGCACCGGTGATGGCCAAGGGGTACGAGCGAGTCTACCGGTCGCTGATCAACCGGTGAGTGCGGCGCTTGAGGCGGCATTCCGTGCCGGCTTGTGAATCGGCGCGTGCTCCAATATTTAGTTGTGTCATGGGACGAATTCGTCCGTGTCGCCTCCTTTGGATCGGGCGCCGGCTTTTCCGGCGAGTGCTAGCCCGTGCGCGTCTCGTGCCCGTGGCCTTTTTCTTGTCGGCGTCTTGGCCTCCGGTGGCGTCGGCTACGCGCATCCGCGCCTGAGGGGTGCGTTCCTCTACCCTATATACTTGGCGCCCGATCACCTTCGGGGGGTCGGATTTGCGGAAAACGCGGCTGGCGGGGTCAAAAACCGCGATTTTTTGTTCGGATTCGGAGAGGACCGGATTGGGGATTGGAGATTGGAGGTTGGGGGTTCTGGGGAGGGTGGAGAAATACTAGGGATGTCAGGATGCGGAAGTCCGCACCAGTCGGAATGCGGAATGGGCAATGCGGAGAGGCGAGGTGAACCACGGAGCACGGAGGAGGCCGAGAACTGCCCGGAGATTGGGTGGTGGGCCGCCTGGTGGGATGAGGCGATGACCGGGGGCGGGAACAGGCGCGGCGACAGTTGATCATTTTTTAACTGCAAAGGCGTTGTCCGCAGATTTCGCAGATTGGCGCAGATTCAGGCCAGGCGAAAGGCAAACGGCAAAGGTAAGACGGTCACCGCAGAGAGCAGTGAGCACGCAGAGAGAGGCAAGAGAGGGAACAGAAAGCACAACGACCCAACCGCCAAGGGCGCCAAGCAACACACAACGGCAAAGCAACGGAGAACTCCAAGAAACTATGAATGCCGGGT
>Ga0307379_10006212_pt1 | contig 16484 bp, 16 predicted proteins | sample UN2MG_FD_202237 | JGI IMG/M metagenome (GOLD analysis project Ga0307379, IMG submission 202237) | Soil microbial communities from Risofladan, Vaasa, Finland - UN-2 | ecosystem: Environmental > Terrestrial > Soil > Coastal area > Acid sulfate soil | place: Finland: Risofladan, Vaasa | collected... | reverse complement strand
TGCCGGTGCCAAATACGTCTTTCTCAAAACCGGAGCCTATCGGCCAGCAGATTTGGCAAGAGCAATCGTATTTTCTTCCCGCTACAAAATCGACCTTCTGACTGTTGATGGTGCCGGCGGCGGCACAGGTATGAGTCCCTGGCGCATGATGAATGAGTGGGGCATTCCTCCTGTGCACTTGCACTCACTTCTGTATAGTTACGCGAAGCACCTCGCTGACAAGGGCAAATATCTTCCCACACTGGCTCTGGCTGGTGGATTTGCCTTTGAAGACCAAATCTTTAAAGGCCTTGCACTTGGTTCTCCGTTTGTAAAATTGATTGGCATGGCCAGGGCCCCTATTGCCGCAGCGATGGTAGGTAAAACGATAGGACGCACAATGGATGAGCGGCAAATTCCGGTGTACATCGAACGATTCGGAAATTCGAAAGACGAGATTTTTGTAACTTCAGGCACGCTACGCAAGGAGCTGGGGGACAAGGAATTCGAAGACCTCCCGACAGGCGCCTTGGGGCTTTACACCTACTACGAGCGTCTTGCCCAGGGTCTGCGCCAGCTAATGGCAGGTAGCCGAAAGTTTGCTATAGAACATATAACAAGAGACGATATAGCTGCTTTGACAAATGAGGCAGCAGAAGTCAGTGGAATTCCGTATGTGATGAACGTGGACCAAGGAAAGGTCGAAAGGATTCTTGATAGTTAAAGTAGCGTAGACTTGTGATTTGGTGCTCCAATTGCTATCAAAACTGCGAGTTTCTTGGACTGACCCTTTACAACAAATAAAACTTGGAAAAGCTAACTGGAGCCTGTTTTTCGTAAACAGTTGAACATTAATTTTCTTCAGCAAATTCATGTCTCTGTTTTGTCGCCACAAACACCAATTTGGGGGAAATTGAGGATTTCGATAAGTCCTTACAAATAGCACATTTAGGCACAAAAAATAACTCGCCGTCACCATCTGGCAACAGCGAGTTACAAAAGCGAGGCCGATGGGACTCGAACCCACAACCTTCGGATCGACAGTCCGATGCTCTAACCAATTGAGCTACGGCCCCAAAGTCTTAAGTGAAAAAGATAATATATCAATGTTCTCAAATCCGGTCAACTGTTTTGCAAAAAAGCTCTAATCTTGAATCCTGCCGCCAGAGGCTACTTCTTCGAAGCTTTGGAACGCCTGACTACCGGATGCGACTTACTACCCTTCTTCTTCTCTTGCTGCAGGACTTTCATCGCCTTTTTCACGTCAGCTACTTTCAAAATCCCTGTCGCTTTGCCCCCCTTTGCCCCCGCCGTACAGTACGCGTAAGAAATGTTTATATGGTTCTTCGCCAGTTTCTTCGCCACCGACGCCAACGCTCCCGCCTGGTTCGTCAGAGTCACGCACAAAACATCCGTTTCGCTGTAAGGCATATTCAAACCGGCTAACACCGTCTTGGCTTTCCTCGGAGCTTCGAAAACCACTCGCATTACACCATGCTCCGCCGAATCCATCATCGTCATCGCCACGAGATTGATTTTTGCTTTGGCGAACTCCCCGAGGACCCTCGCCAGAACTCCCGGCTTATTAACCATAAATATTGAAAACTGTATTGTTATATTCATTACTTGGGCCCCTCAAATGAAACTCGAAATATTCTTTTGAAAATTGGCCAAACTCCGCTCATGCCTTATTGGCTGCGCCAACTGCGCTCTCCTTGTCCGGGAAAAATCTGTATAGCTTATCGAGGTTCGTAATTTTGAAAACCCGGTACAACTGTGGATTTATCGCACTTATCACAACTTCACCCCCGTATGCTTTCATTTTCGACCGAATATCCAGAAGCAGCCCCAAAACCTGGCTCGAAAAGAACTTTACTTCCTCAAAGCTAAAAACTATCAGCGGTGGATGGCTCTGGTCTATGAATTCCTGTATCTGCTTTGATGCGATGGTTATCATTTCCGGATTGCTGATGATAGTGGCCTTAAACGCCACTATCGCCGCATTCCCCTCTTGGCTTATCTCTACTCCGATTTTCTCATTCATACCGTTTGTTGTCCTCTTTTAACCGAAATTCAACTTCTCCTGTCATTATCCCAGATTTTGCAAACCCAGTCGAGCTTTTTTTTAGGCATTTTATATAGCCCTCACCCCTGCGGTGGGGGGGAGGTTCCCGTCCCGTGATTTAGCCCCCGCTCCGCGTGCTGAAGGGACAATCATCTTGTGACGAGGGAGTATTTTTATACGCGGATTTACACCGATTTCGATTAGTGAGGAACAAATCTTGCAGTTTTTGACCAAAAAGGTATAATTGCAAGCCTGCTAACATCGGGGGTGCTTCGCCGGAATGCTTGGCAAGGTTTGTTTTCAGGATTGTTTTGTTCCTTCGTACATTTCATATTTCAGCAAGCGGCACTCGATTTTTCCGTTGAAGAATATCATACGAGCTGAGGTTTTCAGCCCGACTTTTCCAGCCAGTTTTTTGTTGCCGGTGAATATATAACCGGTATAGCCGACGCAGTTTTGTTTGAAGAAATCTCCGATGCGTTTATATTCTTTTTCGAGCTTTTCGAGTTCCCCTAATCGTAAACCATATTCGGGATTGACTATTACAATACCTTCGCCCTTCGGAACATCGGTATCCGCGAAATCGCATACGTTAAATTCTATTAGATGTTCGACACCCGCGGTTTTCGCGTTTTGTCTAGCTGCGGTGATTGCTTCCCCATCTATATCTGTTGCAATTATACGTTTTTGCTGTGGGCCTTTACGCGCAGCTTTGCGGGCATCATTTCGTATTTGCTTCCATATCTGCTTATCAAAAACCTTGGTGTGTGTAAAACCAAAATTGTTTCGCAGGCCAGATGGTGGTTTGTTCATGGCTATAAGAGCCGATTCGATAGCGAGCGTGCCGCTGCCGCACATAGGAAGGACAATATCCTGAGAACCGTCGTAGCCGGTAGACATGATGATTCCCGCGGCTAACGATTCTCGAAGAGGGGCTTTGTGCGGCATCTTGCGATAGTTTCGGTCGGAGAGTTTTAAACCGGAAGTATTCAGGTATATCCACGCCCGGTCGTTCTTCCAGAAAAGGTTGACGACGACTTTGTTTCTATCCGGGCCACTATCGGGCCGCGAGCCGACCTTTTTATATATTCGGTCGACGATTGCGTCTTTGACTTTCAGGCTCGGGTACATGCTGTTGTTAATCGAGAAGGTATCGACCCGTGAAAGTACGCATAGATATTCTTCAGGTGAGATGATATTTTCCCAAGGCAGGTGGCTGACTTGTTTGTAGAGTGCTTCGCTGCTGCCACATCGGAATTCTTTAAGAAGATAGAGGACGTTATATGCGGTTCGAAGATACAGATTCAGTTTCATGCAATCGTTAAATGAACCGCGAGTGATAATACCGCCGGTATGACTGCTGACTATTTCAAAGCCCAGGCCTCCAACCTCAGCATTTAGATGACCTTCCAGTCCCGGTCCACAGGTCACTAATATGTTTTTGCGTTCTTTAATATCCATCTAAATCAAATTTCTGTCCCACACCAAATACTACCCAAACCTGAACTCTTTATCAAACCAAAAAATACATCAACGAAAACTCTCTCGTCCCGATTTGTCGGGATTTTCTTGCTGGTTCAAGGTGAATTTGGTAAGATTATTGGTGTCGTACGGAGAAAAGTATGCTTTTAGAAGACGAAGAAAAATGAACTTTACTGACCTTGACCTGAAACCCCAGATACTTGCCGCATTAAAAGATATCAAGTACGTCGAGCTGAGCCCGGTTCAGGAAAAGACCTTTCCTCACATTCTTTCAGGCAGGGACATCATCGTACGAGCTGAAACAGGCTCCGGAAAAACCGCCGCCTGTGCGGTTCCTCTTATTCAAATGGTCGATCCATCAATAAAGGCCATACAGTCTCTTATTTTGGTCCCTACCAGGGAACTGGCACTTCAGTATGTCAGCGAGATCTCCGATATTGCCTGCCGGATTGACGTCAGTCCCTTTGCCGTATACGGCGGCTTTTCCATGCAGACACAGATCGCAAAGCTCGACCACGGTGTTGACATACTCGTCGCAACACCAGGCCGGCTCATCGACCTGATTTATAATACACCCCTGAGCATCGCGAATGTCAAAACTTTCGTACTCGATGAAGCTGATGAAATGCTCGACATGGGATTCATCTCGGACGTCGAATTGCTCTTCTCTTGCCTCATACACCAACACCAGAGCCTTTTGTTTTCGGCGACAATGCCTAAAAAGGTCGAAAAACTTGCAAGGAAATATTTAAAAGATCCTCTCACAATTTACCTGGGCAGGAAAAGCCAGGCTCCGCAAAGCCTGAAACACCATTTCCTACAGACCCAACCGGGGCAACGGTTTAAAACCTTGCTGGGCTTCCTCAACAAGGCCAAACCAAAACAGGCCATCATCTTCTGCAATTCAAGACATAGCACCGAAAAACTCTACGACCATCTGAAGAAAACAAAACGCCCCTCAACAGAGATTATCCATGGCGGACTCGAACAGCCCAGAAGAACTTCACTGTTCAACCGGTTTCGTAAAATGAATATAACTACAATGGTCGCTACCGACTTAGCAAGCCGAGGTCTGGACTTCGCACACGCGTCACACGTCATCAATTACGACTTTCCACGAGATGCCGACTCCTATACGCACCGCACAGGCCGCACTGCAAGAATGGGACGAAAAGGAGTGGCGCTTACGCTCTTTACAAAATCAGACCTGAGGATATTAAAAGCCATCATCGATACCAACAACATAAAACCTGTCTGGGAGGGTGCTGAACCTGACCTTGATAATCTACCAAGACCTAAAACAAGAAAAAAATATTCAAGGGCCAATAAGCCTAAGACAGGCAGAAAAACCAGACGATGGAAGAACTAACGCCCACCTTTAATTGTTAACGAGTATAAGCCTCCCTCGCCTGCCCCTTAGGGGCCAGAATGATTTCCGCGGCAATTGCTGTTAGTAGCGATTACCGCCACCGCCGCGGCCGCCACCAGAACCACCTCGTCTTCCGCCGCCACCGCCGCCGCCAAAGCCGCCTCGGCCACCTCTACCACCGCCGCCACCTCGGCCACCACGATCGGTCTTCGGTTTGGCTTCATTGACATTCATTGCACGTCCCTTGAACTCCTTGCCATTCATCTCTTCGATGGCTTTTTCCGCTTCCGCTTTAGTCGGCATTTCGATAAACCCAAACCCCTTCGACTTGCCGCTGAACTTATCCATTATCAAACGGACCTCGGTAATTTCGCCGAATGGTTCAAAAGCCTCTTTTAAGTCGTCTTCGCTGACATCAAATACCAGGTTACCTACATAAATGTTCATTGTGTTTATTCCTTTTCTCTTAAGAAAATCCTTGCCGGAACTCACCGGCGGTCAATACTTACTTTGCTCCGTTATATTATCCACTCTGCTCGAAAGATGCAACCACAAAATATAAAAGACTCAAATTAAGTTGCCGTTATATTAATAATGAAATTCGAGGGCCTCAATCGCCGTGATACGAAGTAAAAATCTGCGATTAGTATATATTTTTTGTTTCAGGAATTGCTTTGACAAGATAGCAGCCGAAGAACTAAAATGCTTGGCCATGGAGACATTTCGGAGACATGATAACGAAATTAAAAGTTTATGAATTAGGAGAGCAAATCTCAGAGTTCATCCTGCTCCGGTATCAATAACTGTAAACAATCATTCGTGCCTTAAAGCGATGATTGGATCTACCTTCGCTGCACTGACAGCAGGATACAGGCCAAAAACGATGCCAACACCAACACTGATAAAGAATGGAAGCAATATGCTTTCTGCTGTTATAACCGTCGGCATCTTGGCAAAATAAGTAATGATACACGGAATGGTAATCCCTAAGGCAAGGCCGACGATGCCGCCAAGAGTTGAAAGTACAACAGTCTCAATTAGAAACTGAATTATAATCTGCTTTCTTTTGGCACCTATGGCTCTGCGGATGCCTATTTCACGTGTACGTTCTGTCACTGAAGCCAGCATGATATTCATAATACCTATACCGCCGACCAAAAGACTTATACTCGCAATGGAGCCAAGCACAATATTGAAAGTTCTTTTAGTTGCTTCTGCCTGTTTTAATAAAGCAAGTGGGACATTAACTTCGTAATCTTTCTTCTTGTGAAAGTTTTGCAACATCCGTTCGATACCTGCGGCAGTTTGTACAACATTTTCTGTTCCGCCAACTTGTACAATGATCTGGTGCAATTCCACCAATTCTCTCGTTCTGCCTCCAGAAGTCTCTTTGGTGAAAATATCTCCGTAATACTGACGAACCGTACTCAACGGGACATAGGCATCGATTTGTTGATCAGGTATCTGGATATTTCCAGCCTGCCCGGATTCACTTTTAATGATTCCAATAACCTCAAAATAGTCCCCGCCTATTTTGATTGTCTGGCCAATTGTATTCCTGGTAGCTAATAACTTCCTTGCTCCGTATTCGGTAAGTACGGTTACCGCAGAAGATTCCAAATCCTCTTTTTTATTGTAAACTCTTCCCGCAAGAATCTGCCTTGGCACTAACTCAAACCATTCCTGGGTAGTACCTACTATTCGCAGTTCCAAAGCATTTGAGCCAAGACGTGATTCTTTACGTATCAGCTTAGCAGGTGCCACTTGCTGAATATTTTTGAAACCTTCGCTTATTCTCTCGTGATCAAGATATGTCAATCCATAGATGCTCATATGAGAATGTTGTGTACTGCTGGATTCTTCTTCGATAGACTTAATAGAACTGACAATTATATTATTACTGCCGAGTTTCTGGATTTGGCGAAGTGCTTCTTTACTGGCACCTTCTCCAACTGCTAACATGGCCACAACGCTTCCTACTCCGAAAACAACACCAAGCATCGTTAAAAACGAACGGAGCTTGTGTAGAAGAAGGTTCTCGATGCCAAGCCATATATTTCTGATAAACCTTGATTGCTTCATTATCAGTTCTCTTCTATGCTGTCAATAAAACCATCTTTCATATGCAGCCGATTTTTAGCATAAGCTGCAATATTAGGTTCGTGGGTAATCATAATAATAGTTTTGCCTTCCCTGTTTAATTCAGCAAGCAAATCCATAATCTGTTCACCCGTGGAACTGTCCAGATTACCAGTTGGTTCATCAGCCAGGATGATATGAGGCTCTCCTGCCAGAGCACGTGCGATAGCAACCCGCTGCATTTGGCCTCCGGACAATTCTGAAGGACGATGGTTGAGCCGGTCTCCAAGCCCTACCTTTAAAGCCATTTCTTTCGCCTGCTTACCGCTCTCTTCAGCATCCAATCCAAGATAATACAACGGCAATTCAATATTTCTTTGGACGGTCAACTGAGGAATCAGATTGAAGCTTTGGAAAATAAATCCCACATATTTAAGACGAATATCACTCAATGAATCATCGTTTAATACGCTTACATCCTGGTCTTCAAGAAAATATTTTCCCGATGTAGGACGGTCGAGACAGCCGAGTATATTCATCATCGTACTTTTGCCGGAACCACTGGGACCCATGATAGCCCAGAAGCTGCCCTTTTGAAAAGATACGCTCACACCATTAAGGGCTTTAACCTGCTGGGTGCCCATTTCATATATCTTGTGAATACTATCAAATCTTATGATATTCATATCTTCAAATCATATCAAGATTAGTTCTTTTCTTTAGTGGTCTTCTATTCAGAATCTTCAGATCGAGTGCTACGCCGCTCTTTACGGATTTCTTCTCTTTCTTCCGGAGACATTTGCTGGAATCGTTTTCTCATCTCTTCTCGTTTCTCAGGATCAAGGTTTTCAGATCTTCGCTTTCGTTCTTTAGTACCCGAAGTGCCGTCTCCCGGTCTATCAGATTCCTTATCTGTTTCTTCTGTTTTTATGTTGTTAAGACGTTCTGATATCTTCTGTTGCAGTCCTTCAGCAGAAGGTTGTCCTTGCAGATCATTATGATTCTCGGGACCTACCGCTGCTGATTTCAACGGCGGGTTCAGCAAAACGACCTCTCCATCATCCAGACCCTCGAGAATATGAATCATTTTATTATTGTTGAGTCCTGTTTTTACCTTTCTTGGTTCGGATGAATCGCCAGTCTGGACATAAACAGTAGGCTCTGTTCCAACGCGTATAACTGCCTGAAGAGGAACACAAATAGCATCTTTGTATTGCTGAATAATAATCTCAGCCTGACAACTCATTCCGGTTCTCAGAATTTCATTATTTCCATCGATATAGATTTCTGAATTGTAAACTTTAAGATCAGGGTTCATCCACATGCTTTGTGCGTCTGGCAGGGGGGCAATCTGTTCTACCGTGCCATAGAAAGTATTACCTGGCAAAGCATCTACTGTAATAATTGCCGGTAGCCCGATTTGTGTCTTTTTCAGGTTGGACTCGTGAATTGTGATTTCCGCATTGGACAAATTTCCAATAGGAAGATATATAAGCTCTTCTCGCTCACGAACTTCTCGTCCTTCATCCAAAGGTTCCACGTTGCTGCGGAAGCCTCCTCGCCTTGCACTGGTAGCATAGATAGCCAGTCCGTCTGCGGGAGCGTAAATCTTGGTCTTTCCGATCTGGTCTTCAATTTTTTGCAGTTTATCTTTTTGTCGAAGGAATTCAGCTTCTTTGGCTTTCAGATCAGCTTGGGCCTGGATTACATTGGCTCGGGCCTTGCGCTCGGTACGTTCCAATGCCATTTCAGCCTGTGAAACATCGCTCTTTAACTGGGCCAGATTCCGCTTATAAGTATATCCGGTTAGAAGTTCCTTGCTTTTTTGGGCCAACTGAACATCCAAAGCCTTTTTCTTTTCTGCCAGTTCATCCTTCTGAAGTTCCGTTTGAGAAATATAATTTTTCTCAAAAAGCTTATTGGACCATTTAAGGGTTTCTTTGGCCTGGACATACTCCTGCTGGGTAAGAGTAATTTCAGCATCTGACTCATCGAGTTTGTATGGGTATTCACCCTGGACATATTTTTCCAGATCCTGCTTTGCAAATTCAAGATTCAGATTCGCCAGGTCAACATCGCTTTTTGCCTGATTTTCGTCAACTGCCAGATTCTCCTTTGAACCGATATACGATGCCTCATTATTTTGTACCCTGATTTCCTGGTCAATTTTCTGGTCCTCTAACGTGCTTGCATCTAATTCAACGAGCAAGTCACCTTGTTTAACACGTGTTCCCTCTGGAATCAGGGATATGATGGACGTTCTGCCTTCAACCTCATTTTTAATTATTATCTGGTCTCTGGCCTTGATGGTCCCTGATTCAACAAAATTTATGGTCAAAGGTCCACGTTTAACTTGATATGTTGGATTATCAGACGATTCGTCACTTTTACCATTAAAGATTTGTCCCGAAACAAAGAGAGTTACCAGAATAATAATTACACAGGTAATCACTATGTATATTTTATTTTTTGACATCTTATTTTTCTCCGGGAGAATATTCCTGCCATAATCCTTTTGCATTAACTTGTAAGACACCCATATCCCGCTGTAGTTCCAACTCAGCGACCTCGTAATTTATTATCGCTGCGGCCAGTGCATTTTGAGCCAATAGAAGAGATTCCTGTGATTCGAGCAGGTCGCGAATCTGGGCTCTTCCCGCAATTCAGGCCCCCTCCTGGGACAGAACTGACCAATCTGTAATATAGTTAAGACGGATTAAAGGCGGGGTTTATTGCATTTTTATCCCAAAAACCCTGCCTCTATAGCATTACTTCAGCACCTAAAACTATCCACCACCATTATAACATAATACCACGCCTTATAAAACCAGTATTTTAATTCCCCATCCCCCATTCCCCGTCTACTCCCCTACTTATCTACTGCCCTGTCCTTGGGGTCAATCTATTAACTGTTAGCCCCCGGCACTGTCGGGGGTCCTCTTCCTTTGACTTAGCCCCCACCCCGCGTGGTGGGGGTCATCTTTTTATGCTACGTCCTGGGTGGCAATCTGCTACGGCCCAATCTTTCCCCTTGATTCCCCCCAAACACCCCTGTACAATCCCAGCATACAGAAAAGCACCTTTGGGAAAAGTTAGGACCGGGAGAAAAATGAAGGGAGTTGATTATTCGTATTTTTCCCGTATTTGCAGCATTGCGCATAAAAACTAACGTTTTTTAAGGAGAATGAAATGGATAAGGTTAGAATTGTAGCAATTATAGTTGTAAGCATGATAGTAATGACATCCACCGTTTATGCGATAGAAAAGAAACCTATAGTTGCTATTGATACGGACCAGCTTACTGAAGATACCCAGTTTTCAGCTTCATGTGGCGACGAACATATGAATGTTATTTGGTGGATACCACTTGAATTTTGGCAGGCAATATTTATAAATGATAAAACAACATCTGAGTCAGATAAAAAGCTATTTGTAGATACCTTTAAGCCGTATTCTCTTCTTATGATTTGCCAGGCAGACATATCTGCTTTCGGCTCATTTGAATTTTATAGCAAAGATGAAGTTGAAAGCAAACTTGATATTACCTTTAAATCAGAAAATGGAAGTCTAATCAGGTTTGCACCCCAAGCAGATATTGAGCCAGACCTACAGCTTATGCTCGATATATTCAAGCCTATACTTACTGCTGCTGCAGGGAATATGGGGCAGAATATGCACTTCTTTGTTTTGGAGGATTATGATTCAACAGGTAAAAGGAAGATAGACCCGTATCGTTTTGGTACACTTAATTTCCGCATTGGAAAGCGAAACGGCGAGTTAATGCAAACTCAGCTGGACTTTCCACTGAACTCCCTCTACGTGCCGAGAATATGCCCCAATGGAAAAAAGGCTCATGTAACTTGGAAATACTGCCCATGGACTGGAGAAAAATTGGAAGATTAAATTGTACTAATTGCTTTAAAGGGAAAATGTGAACAAACAACCGCACTTAATACCGAACATGATTACAGCGGCAATGTTGCTCGGGGCTTTAGCTCCTTGGCCTTATGGTTATTATCGACTGCTCAGGCTTGTTACTTGTGGCGTTGCGGTCTATGTGGCTTTTACGGCCTACAGTTGGCAAAAGATGTGGGCCGTGTGGCTGTTTGGCTTTATTGCTCTTTTGTTCAATCCGCTGATCCCGATACATCTATCAAAAGAACTATGGCAACCAATCAATATAATTTGCGCACTGCTATTTATTGTTGTCGGATTTGTCCTGAAAGAAGCAAAAGAGGAGAAGAAAGCAGGGGAGTAACATTGCCGAGTCAATTTTAAGCAATTTGTGAGAGATACAATGAATAGTTTTGTCTTCGACCCTAATGACAAGTTAGTAGAGGGCAATTTTCCAGCACTTGAGACAAGCCGCAAGTTACGGAACAGGTCTTTCTGGGTACCTGTCAGGCGATACACTGGGGCACTGTTTATTTACCTTGTTTATTGGTTCACGATTTGGGGTGTGCTTAAACAAGTTGTCGGTGCGACTTTGTCGCCCGGAGAAGCGGAGGAATTGGTCGAAAGTGGTATAATAAATTCAGTTTGGGAATATGGTTGGGGCAACCATTACGTTTGGTTTTTCATTGTTTTATGTTTAACTACGTATTGTTCTGCAATCTTGTCCGGCGCCACTGCCAAGAAAAATGGGGCCATAGTTGCAAGTATAGCAAATCTGCCTGTAATTATCTTTATGTCTTTCATGTGCTATTTCATTTATTTGGGCAACTTAGATTTAGACGTTGAAACTCCAATTGCTTGGAAAATTGTATTTGCTTTATCTATTCTTGGGTCTATCTTTTTCTCTGTGCGCGGCGGCTCAGCAGGCCAACAATGGCAGAATAATATGTTTAGCAGCAATACAATATTGGGAATTCGACCGATTCATTGGTGGTGGTTAATATTCCCCCTGCATTTCGCTGTTCTGGAGCTGGTGCCCAAGATAGCAGCCACTTTACGGGCTCTTTTTATTAGCACACTAATAAAGGAAACAAAATACAGTGTTATGCTATTTCTTTTGTTTGTAATATTTGCGACCTTTATTTATTTTGTTATATGGGGATGGTTCAAAGCATTTCAATTGCTTTCTCTTAAACACAAAAAAAATATAGGTAGATTTAGAATAACATTGAGTGTGCTATTCTACTTATGGGGGATACCACTTCTTTTTGATGGCTTTTGTATTTTAATTTATATTCTTATTATAAGATAGGGAGAAGTCTTATGAAAAAAATACTTAGGGTTTTAGGAATGATAATGTGGATTGGTGCTGGGCTTTTCATGTTTCTTTTTTGGCTTGGCGCCATGACCGAATGGTTAGGATGTTTTGGAACTTTCCTGGCTATACTTATTTCTCCTGGACTTGTTATATTCCCTATTATTTTTTGGATCGTTGAAGGTGTTTTCCCTGTCATGTACTTTGCCATTTGGGGCTTGGGCATTTTGGGAATCATAATTTTTGGATTGTCATGCGAAGACTCGTTCCCATCGTATTGAAAAAGTTACCACTAAAACAGCTACAATATAAAAGAAAGACGATATAGTATGAAGCGCCTATTTCTAGATGAAAGTGGAGAGTGCAGTTTCTCTTTGCGCTCTGACTACCGACACTTTCTTGTCACTATACTTTGTGTCGATGCTTCAGATGTGAAAAAGATACAATATCGCTTAAAACGGAAATTTGCAGATTTCATCAGAAAAGGATGGAATAAGACAAAAGAACCAAAGGCCACTTTATTATACAAAAATAGAAAATTTGGCCCACAAGCAATCTCCAAAGTCTTGACTACTTTGGTGACCATACCATCATTAGAGGTAAGCTACATTGTTGTTAATAAACAGAAAATCTCAAATCAATCTTTCAGAAACGCTCCATACGGAACTGCATATAACTATTTTACAGGGGTTTTACTTTCCGAATTGATATTCTTGGATGGCTTTGATGAAGTTCACTTGATCTACGATAAGAGAAACAAAGAAACACATGAAAACAAGCATTTCCGAGAGTACCTTCAGACAAATATTATCGGGACTGCGCTCGAAAAAAACTTGAATGTAAACTTTCTTGTTGAAGGTAACGACTCTGCTCTATGCTACGGATTGCTTGCCGTAGATTATTTTTCATGGGCTATCTTTCGCGCGTTTGAACACGGCGATTCACAGTTTCTGGACTTGTTCTCTCACCGCTTCAAACGAAAAAGAGAATGGTACATATAAAAAAGGAGAAGTGTTACTCTAGGTGCGGTTGCGATATTACGCAACTTATGTCCCTACAAGAAGGCACACATCCCAGAGATTTACCTCACTTCTCTATACTAAATTATACGGCAAATTACTCAGCAAAGTCAAAAAAAACTTAGAAATTACTGCTAATTTTTTCCGGCAGGCCCTAACCTCGCCGTAGCCGAAAAAAGAAACCGCTAAAAAGTCCCATATAACCAAGTGTCCATTTACTAACCCCTCATGTAACAACCACCCCAAAACTGCCCAAAATTGTCGAAAAAATTACAAAAAGTGCAAAGATTGCGCAAAAAATCACAAAAAACGCGCGCTTTTTACAAAAAAATACAAAAAAATCACAAAAAATACCAATTTTTCACCATTTTTCTCGCGCTTTTTGCAGTCCAACTTGTCAAAACGCGCAACTTTTGAGCCGTCTACCCTGAGCTTGTCGAAGGGCATTCGCGTCCCAAATCTACCACTTTACGACAAATCACAAAACCCAACCAAACCCAATTTTCTCAGCATTTCCAGCAGGAAACCAGGTGCCCCTGCCCCTCTCCAGCCTCCTTCAGGCCGGGCATCTGCTTCAGGCAATCACTATCAGCCACAGAGCACCGCGGATGAAATGGGCACCCCTGCGGAATCTGCGACATCCCCGGCACCTCGCCGCCCAAACCCTCTTTCTTACCCCTGCCAGCCCCGATTTGCGGTATCGCCGACATAAGAACACGAGTATAGGGATGAAGCGGATTTTTATAAAGCTCCTCAGAATCTGCCTGTTCCACTATCCTGCCCATATACATCACTGCGATAACATCGCAGAAAAACTCCACAACCGCCAAATCGTGTGCGATAAACAAATAAGTCAGCCCAAATTCCTCCTGCAAATCTTTCAGCAGATTAAGAATCTGAGATTGTATCGAAACATCCAACGCGCTCACCGGCTCATCACAAATTACCAACTGCGGCCCCATGCTCAGTGCCCGAGCAACACCGATTCGCTGCCGCTGCCCGCCGGAAAATTCGTGCGGATAACGGTTTATATGCTCCGGCGACAGCCCGACCTTTGAGAGCAGCTCCGCAATTTTTGCAGTCAACTGTTTGCCGCCAACCCCTTTTTGGTACTTCAGCGGCTCGCCGATGATATCGCCCACTGTCAGCCGTGGATTCAGCGAACTGTACGGGTCCTGAAAAATAAGGCTGATTTGTCTGTGAATTTCACGCAGCTGCCTTTTATTTGCTGACAGAATATCTGTCTGGCCGAAAGTTATCCGACCCGATGTCGCCGGCACCAGCCGAATAATACTTCGCGCAATCGTCGTCTTGCCGCACCCGCTCTCGCCTACCAGGCCGAGACTCTGTCCTTGCGCTACCTCAAAGCTCACACCGTCCACCGCCCGAACGTAACCCACCGTCCGCCGCAGCAAACCTTTCTTTATCGCAAAGTAGGTCTTCAGTTCCTCGACCTTAAGAAGAGACCCGTTTGTGTTCGCCGTATTTTGACTCATATTACTTATGTTCTTCTTCACTCTCATAACCCGCCGCATACCAGCACGCAACGCGGCGGCCTTTGCTCACTTCTCGAAGTTCCGGCTCTACCCCCCGGCATCGCTTATCTTTACACCCTTTAGGGCAGCGTGGATGAAATTTGCACCCGCTCGGAAAATGCAGCGGGTCGGGAACAGTCCCTGAAATCGTATGAAGCCGCCTGCCCTCGAAACCTAAACGCGGCAGTGATTCCAACAAGCCCCTCGTATAAGGATGTAGAGGCTCGGCGAAAAGCAACTTCGAATCTGCAGTCTCCACGATACGCGATGCATACATAACCGCTACATCATCGGCGCGTTCGGCCACCACACCTAAATCGTGAGTTATAAGCAGTATGCTCATCTGCTTTTGCTTTTGAAGCTCGTCCAGCAGATTCAATATCTGTGCCTGTATCGTTACGTCCAGTGCCGTTGTTGGCTCGTCTGCTATCAATAGCGACGGATTGCAGCTTACCGCCATAGCTATCATCACCCTTTGCCGCATCCCGCCGCTCATTTGGTGCGGGTATTCGTGGACGCGCTGCTGCGGTTCTGTGATACCCACACGGCGCAGTTGTTCAATTGCATCGGCCCACGCCTCACTTTCATTCTTCCGCTGGTGCAGCCGAATTGCTTCGACTATTTGCTCGCCAACCGTATAGACCGGATTAAGACTTGTCATCGGTTCCTGGAAAATCATCGCTATCCGGTTGCCCCGAACACTCTGCATCTGTTTTTCCTTAAGCTCCAGCAGCCGGCGACCCCTGAATTTTATCCGCCCGCCGACGATTTTACCCGCTGGCTCCGGAATCAAACGCATTATCGCTAGTGCCGTTACGCTCTTGCCGCAACCGCTCTCCCCAACCAGTGCGAATGTCTTGCCTTTTTTTATCGAAAAACTCACGTCCTGCACCGCCCGCGCAACACCATCATCGGTAAAAAAGCTTACGCTTAAACCTTCCAGCGATAATAAAGAACCGTTCCTGCTCATATCGATTTCCTCAATCGAGGGTCAATCGCGTCGCGCAAACCTTCCCCTACCAGATTATACGCCAGCACCGAAAAGAATATCGCCAAACCCGGAAATAGTGTCAGCCACCACAGAAATCTACCTGTCACACCTACCCCCAGGCTCAGCATCTGTCCCCAGCTTGGAGTTGGCGGAGCGACCCCAAAACCTAAAAAACTAAGCGCCGCCTCGATGAATATCGCGCCCGCTATCCCGAATGTCGCGTTAACCAGAACAGGAGCTATTCCGTTCGGCAGCATATGCCTGAACAGAATACTCCGTAGCGGCAGTCCCAGTGAAACCGCCGCGTGAACAAAATCTTGGTTTCGAAGCTTAAAAAACTCAGCCCGGATAAACCTCGCGTTACCTGTCCAGCTTGTAATACCGATGATTACCATAATATTCAAAAGACTCCGCGGGAAAAACGCAACTATCGTGATTATCAAAAAGAAAGTTGGTATCGCCATCATTATCTCAACGATTCGCATCCCGATAAAATCCGTCTTGCCCCCGAAATACCCAAGTATCGCGCCGACAAAAATCCCGATAATGCTCGATATCCCGACAGCTACAAATCCCACCGAAAGCGATATCCTGCTGCCGTGTATCAACCTGCACAAAACATCCGAGCCCACGTCGTCCGTACCTAACCAGTGCTCCCTGCTCGGTGTCTGCTCACGCGATGCTAAATCCGTCCTCGCATAACCATAAGGTATCGGCGCAAATATCGCTTCGCTCGCCTCACCTGATGCCGCCATC
>Ga0307379_10006211_pt1 | contig 16484 bp, 6 predicted proteins | sample UN2MG_FD_202237 | JGI IMG/M metagenome (GOLD analysis project Ga0307379, IMG submission 202237) | Soil microbial communities from Risofladan, Vaasa, Finland - UN-2 | ecosystem: Environmental > Terrestrial > Soil > Coastal area > Acid sulfate soil | place: Finland: Risofladan, Vaasa | collected... | reverse complement strand
CGGCAGCATTGTGACTGGTAACAGCCAAACCTACATAGGTATTAGAATTCATTAATATATTCTGCGGCGTAGAATTCTCTACCATCACCCAGGTTGAGCCGTTAGTCGACTGGTAAGCTGTAAAGTTGCTCGCGACATCACGCTCTAATTTCACCCAGCTCGGAGCGGCGAGCCCGCTTTGGGTTGCGCTGTAGCTGGTACCGCCCGCATCGGTGCGACCCTGTGAGATAACTCCGTTAGCAGGTGTAATACACACAAAGGCATTTTTCGAGTTAGGATCGAGTGTCTCACGGATCATCACGCCGGCTTTGGCCAGGCTGTTTGTGTTCTCTACGCTTTCGACCTTCGCTACAATCGAACCTGCGCCGGTGAGCATCTTGTAGGCAAAGTGGAACTGGTCGGCAGTGCCCCCGATATCCGCGCCGGAGCCGGTAATCGTGTAGGTGCCAACCGGGCCTTCCGTGAAGCTGCCGACAGACGGCGGATAACCTATGAACCACAGCGACAATACCTTAACACCTTCCTCTGTAAAGTCACGCGTGTCGGTCAAGGGCAGCGCCACCTCCGAATTAATTACCCCGGCTGTGTTGTTGTAAATGACCGGCATGGACTGGAAGCCGCTATGGACAATCGTCTGCTCGGCATACGGGGGGAACAAATTGCCAACCTGCGCGCCGTTAGTAGGAATTCCATAGCCGTCGAGCCAGGTCTGCCAGATGGCTTCGCCGGCCACATCATTATCTGTATAGTTCTCAAAGTCATCCACGAGAAGGAAATCTGTTACCGTAAAGCTCCAGACTCTGCCTTTGCTGATGGTCCCGTCGGTATTGTACTCATCAATCCGCCAGTAATAAGGCCCTGTGCCCCACTCGACGCCTTCGGGGGGCGTATAGCTGGTTGCACTCTGACGGCCTCGATAGACGCCTGTAGCATCGGCAGTATTGGAATCCCGCACAACGGTCCTATCAAGACCGAAGTATACATCATGCTGAGATGCATTGTCCCCTCGTGACCAAGTGAGCGGTGTAGCGTTCACGATGTCCGGTGTTGACCCGTTAGCCGGGCTCGGCTCCCAGGCAAGCAGCGGATCAATTTTCATAACAATTTTAATTTCGTCTTCCGTTAGCACCTTATCGTAGACACGGACGTCATCGATGATACCGGCTATCGAATTGATTGTGTTTCTATTTGTACCTATGGCGAACTGATTGAACGTCGTATCGCTGAGAGTGCCGCTCGCAGTCCAACTGCCATTGTAGTAGAGATTCGCGGATGTGCCATCAAAGGTCATAGCAAGATGTACCCAGCGAGTTGTAACAGTGCCGAATGCTGATATCTGACCTCCAGAGAAATTGACACGATAAACGCCTGGATTTCCGCCATCCACATCAAGTTGAAAACCGGCAGAGTTCGGGACATAGCTGCTAAATACACCGCTAAATTCGTTTTGCCCCACGGTATCTGCTTTGATCCACAATGTCACAGTGCCGGCCGGCCAGTCGCTTGCGCCGTCCAGGGAGTGCACAACATAGTCACTTTCAGTAATGAAGTGCAGTGCAGAGCCGTCATAACCATCCACCCATTCAGGGTTACCACGGATTGTACCATCATGGCCATGGCCTGACCAATCAACGGCAATAGTACCGGAACCTTCCTTGAGTGTCCACCAGCCGACAAGATTAGGATCAGTGATGGGTATAAAGGGTTTTGTCCTAAAGCTCAAGACGTCACCTTTATGGATTGCGAGGCCGTCAAACTCATCTATCCGCCAGTAATAAATCTTATCTAACTCAAGCGTGCCGGGAGTATAGGTCGTATTTGTCTGTGGCATACCCACAACAGCACTGTTCACATCGTCAAAATTATCGCCAAAGTACACGTGGTGTAGTTTCGCATCCATACCAGCCGTCCAGCTAAGAGTCACATTCGGATCCACAAACCTGGCGCCATCAACAGGGCTGAGATTGTAGGCTGTACTTGGAGGAATGCTGAAGCTCCATATCTCGCCTTTCCATGGACTGTTCGGATCCGCATCGTTTACCTCATCGATTCGCCAATAGTAAGTCGTCCCCTGAACAAGGCCGTCCGGATAAGGAAATCCGGGAAATCCGATAATGAAAGAGGTTGTGGCCTGGTTGACTCGGAACGTACCTTCGGCTCCGTCGTTCACATCGTCAAAACTCTCGCCTAAGTACACGTCATGTGAGACTGCAAGAGCTCCCGGCGACCAGCTAAGGTTCACCCACGTAGCTTCAAGCAGGGCCCCGTCGGCCGGGTCGGGGCGAAATGCGAATGGATACGGTTCGCTACCTCCTCCCAATATGATTTGCTGAACCTCTTCCGGCGTCAGCGCCTTATCATAGATGCGAACGTCATCAATGGTCCCGATGAAAGGTCTATCCTGCTGTGTGGGGCGCCAACCTATAGTCACATCCAAAGTTGGGTTGGCAACGATATTCCACCCATCCGGGTCCGTTGATGCCATCGTATCATCCTCGCCGTCCACATAGAATGTGACATCTCCACTTGAAGCCGTGGCGTTCTCTATTACTGCAGCCGCCACGTGGTGCCATTCACCGTCAATTAAATCAGTGTTGCCCTGCACATTGCCGCCGCCATGCGAGATTCGTAACCTGTTGCTGTCGATCCGGAATTCCACTCTTTGATTGTTGCTTTGAGTGCCCCAATGTACAATTTGCTCGATTGCAGTGTTCGTTGTTCTGACCCAGGCAGTTATGCTAAAAGCGTGCGTGCCGAGAATGCCTTTGTAACTATCTATAGTTACGTAATCAGGATTAGGTTGAAACTCCATGGCTTCCCCGGAAACCCCGGGCACAAACTGCGGATTACCATGGAGGGTGCCATGGCGATCATTGCCGGAGGAATCAAGGGCATGGCCATCGAAGGTCCACCAGCCCATTAGGCTTGGGTCGGGATCAGCGCCCATGCTCGGCGCAACGATACTAAGCACCAAAATGAAAGAAATGAAATAAATCGATTTCGAACACATAACAGACCTCCTTCAAAACAAGAGTTAATAAAACGACCTATAATAATCGCGAAATTGGCAAAATTCTTATTTGGCAAATAGTTTGTTAAAGTTTGAGAAATTAAATCTTTCCTTCCAAGGCTCAATTAAAGCTCTTACTTTACAATGTAATGAATCTTAGCTGTACAATCGGCATAATTGGTTATCCATTTTAATTTATACAAGATTGCCCATGTTCACGTCAAGGGAAATTTCAGCTTAGACTTCGGGTTAAACACCCTGAGTTTGAGGAATTTTTTAATTGAGCCTGGTAATTTTTCCTGAATTGCGTTTTTATACGCCTTTTTTCGGGATAAATGACCTCGCTCTTGAATGTGATTTGTGACAAACATCAGGAGCGATAGCCGTTGCATGCTGTCGGATTTGAAGGGCACCGTCCGTAGCCTGGACAAGACTAACAGAACAACTTATATAAAAAATGGCAAAAAAACCCCCCCCATCGAGACTCAGCGAGTCTCAGAAACCTGCAAACATATTTTTAGAGAATTAAGAGGATACTACCAGTCTTCCTCTTCCTGCTCGCAAGTGCAATCAACCGCAAGCTCCCCGCAGCCGGAGCAAACTCCGTCCTCAATGGGTGCACCGCAGATTTTGCACGGCGTACATCCACATGACTGACACATTTTTCCACGCCTTACAAAGAATGTTTGTAATTTAAGTTAATCCAACCATACCGGGAGACTCAAAAGAGCTTCCGAATGCGCCGTAATAGTAAGCTGCTATCTGAAAAAAGCAAAAGAATTATAAAAAAATTTTGTGGTGCTATTGGGCCGGATGTTTTGGCTGCCGCCGGCAAGCCGGCTGGTACTCTCAGGCATACCTTCAGAGCTGTTCGATATGTAGCGCGTGGTGGAATCGCAACAGTTTTCTGACGTGATGTTTAGAGACTCATAGTCAGATGACCAAACTTTTCCAGCATATAGAATAGTATTATGACAAGAGAGTACCTTCTTTGAGGTCAAAGCGTCATTTTTCGTTCGCGAGAAAGCAGAATTGTTTCTTGGTTTGCTTTTGCGTACAATGGCTTTATGGAGCTTGGGCGGGACAAAACTGTTCAGGAGATAGTCTCTCGGCTTGAAAGTGCCGCTGTCGGCGGCGGGGCGGTCAAAGTCGAAGGGACGTGGGGGTCGTTCGGTCCGATGCTGGTCGCTTACATATCGAAAAAGGTCGGCCGGCCTGTTCTGTACATCCGTCCCCATATTGACGATGCCGACAAGGCTGCCGACGATTTGCATACCTTCAGCGGTGAAAGAATTGAGGCCTTCGGCGCCTGGGAAGGCGAGGAAGATCTAGCGGACGCTACGGATGAGATTCGAGCCGAGAGACTAAAAACCGTTTCTCGTGTCTCGTGCCTGGGGGCTGGTTCGAAGAAAAGCAAATTTATTATACCTGCCTCGATACAGTCGCTTTGTCAGCCGATACCGAAGCCCGAAGCGATAGAGGCCGGCAGTCTTCAGTTGGTAGTTGGAAGAGAAGCCTCGCCGGAAAAGGTGGTTGAGTGGCTGGTTGAAAATGGGTTCGAGCGCACGGAAAGGGTGGATTTGCCGGGCCAGTTTGCCCGCCGTGGGGGGATTGTTGATATTTATGCTCCACTGGTTAACGAGAAGATGCTGTTGGATAAAGACATAAACGTTTCATCCGAGAGTGCTGAGGCGGTTCGGATTGAATTCTTTGGTGATGCTGTTGAGAGTATTCGCGAGATTAATCTGGATACTCAGCGTTCGAGTCAGCAGATTGGGAATATCAAGATAATCTCGGCGGTTTGTGGAACTGTGGCTCGGCAGAGGGAACTTATTGTAAATATTTTGCCGAAAGAGACTGTCATAGTTTTCGAAGAGCCCGGCGAGATAGAAGAAGTTGCGAGGGTCTTTTTAGACAGGGCCGAAGATGCGAGTCGTCTTTACAACTGGACGGATATTTACAAGGCTGCGGGCAATTTTACACAGCTTCATATCTGTAGATTCGGAACGGCCCAGCCGGGCGATTTTCTCAAGGTGGATATCAAAAGTGTACAGCAGTTTCAGCACAAGGCAACTTCGGTGTGGGCGGGGCATAAAGCAGCACTCGAAGAATTAGTGAAAGAAGCGAAAAAGGGTAAAGAAGTACAACTTTACTGCGAGAGTTCGGCTGAAATCACGCGTGTGGGGGAGATTGCCAGAGAGATTAGCAGGGAAATTCCGGCGAGATTCAAGCTGTTGCTGGGATTTATCCACCAGGGTTTTGTCATCAATTCACTCAATGCTATCATAATCAGTCACCACGAGCTGTTCGGGCAGTACTCACTGAGACGAAGGCGCAGGCCCGCGCGGGCAACCTCGCCGGTGGATACGCTCAGCGATTTGCAGCAGGGCGACTATGTTGTTCACGCTTCCTACGGCATCGGCAAATTTTCGGGTATTCAAACAATACAGGAAAAAGGCGGGACGAATGAGTATCTTACGATTGCGTATGCCGATGGTGTTAAAATCCAGGTTTCGGTGCGTAATATTGCGCTGGTTCAGAAGTATATCGGGACCAGTCCCAAACGGCCGAAGCTGAGCAAGGTTGGCTCGAAAAGGTGGCAAAAGCAGAAGGAAAAAGTTGCTCGTTCGGTTCGAGACCTTGCCGCCGAGTTGCTTGAGGTTCAGGCCAGGCGTCAGTCGGCGGGCGGTATTGCGTTTGAGCGGGATTCAAGCTGGCAGGTGGAATTTGAAGAGTCGTTCCCTTATCAGGAGACGCCGGACCAGACGACAGCCGCCGAGCAAATCAAAGCGGATATGCAGCAGGCTGTGGTAATGGACAGATTGCTTTGCGGTGATGTCGGTTATGGCAAGACAGAGCTTGCAATGCGTGCGGCGTTTAAGGTGATCGAGAACGGAAAACAGGTTGCTGTCTTAACGCCGACGACGGTGCTTTGTGTGCAGCACGGTAGAACTTTTAACGAGCGGTTTGCAGATTTTCCGGTTTGCATCGAAGTTTTGAATCGGTTTAAAACTCCAAAGCAGGCGAGGGACATAATAGCTCGGGCAAAGGCCGGTAGAGTTGATGTATTGATAGGTACGCATCGGCTTTTGAGTCGTGACGTTGGCTTCAAAGATTTGGGGCTGTTGATAATTGATGAGGAGCAGCGGTTCGGGGTCGAACACAAAGAGAGGCTCAAGAAGCTGCGTTTCAATGTTGATATCCTTACTATGACGGCCACTCCTATTCCGCGGACGCTGCATATGTCATTATTAGGCCTGCGTGACATAAGCTCTCTGGCGACGCCGCCGCTGGATCGGCGAAGCATAGTAACGAATGTCACTGCCTACAACGAGCAGCTTATCAAAAAAGCGATTTACCTGGAAATGAATCGTCAGGGACAGGTGTTTTTCCTGCATAATAGGGTCAGGACGATTGAGAAAAAGGCCTGGGAAATTCAGAAACTGGTCAGTGACGCAAAGGTCACCATCGCACACGGCCAGATGACCAAGAGCGAGCTCGAGACGGCGATGATAGAGTTTGTAACGGGACAAACCGATGTGCTTGTGTGCACGACGATTATCGAATCGGGTCTGGATATTCCGAATGCGAACACGATTTTCATAAACGATGCTGACCGGTTCGGTCTGGCGGAGCTGCATCAGCTTCGCGGCAGGGTGGGCAGATATAAGCATCGGGCGTATGCTTATATGCTGCTGCCGATGTCACGGACGATTACGCCGTTGGCGGCCAGGAGATTAAAAGCTATTGAGGAATATTCGCATTTAGGGGCCGGCTTTAGAATTGCCTTGCGTGATCTGGAGATTCGCGGTGCAGGCAATATTTTGGGCTCTGAGCAGTCGGGTCATATCCAGATGGTTGGCTACCAGATGTATTGCGAATTGTTGGCGGAGGCCGTCAAAAGATTAAAAAATGAGCCGGTGGAACCGATACCCACAGCCGTCGTCGATTTGGGATTTGCCACTTACATACCGAAAAATTATATACCTATTAACCGGCATCGGATGGAAGCTTATCGCAAAATTGCTGTTGCAAGAGGCGATGAGGAACTGGAACAAATAAAGGGCGAATTAACGGATGTTTATGGGCCGCTGCCGGATGAGGTCAGGCTGCTGCTGGAGCTGGCAGAGCTTCGAATCAAAGCGAGCAAGTGCGATATAAAAAGCATCGTTGCATCAGGAGAAGATTTGATATTTTCGTTTGCTAAGGACCATAGCGGCAAAGCCGAATCTCTGTTTTCGAAGACCGGCGGAAAAGTTAGAATCCCGGACCCGAAGGTAGTATATTTGCGTTTGGCGAAAAATTACTTCGAGCCGAGAACGCTGATAAACGTCCTGCGAAAAATTCTGGGAGAGGAAAGAAAATGAGTGAGATTTTCGTTGAGAAATTACATCATGTGAAAACCTTCTCTTTTTTAAGATTTATTGTTGGCGTTCTTGTCGTTCTTGTGATCGTGTTTGTTCTGTTAGGACCCTGGCTCTTTCCGCCAAGAAGGCTTCCTCATATATTGTGCGCGGAAAATGTTAAAATTCTGGGGAAAGTGTTGCATATATACGCTCGCGATTATAATAACGTCTATCCACCGCCGGAAAAGTGGTGCGATTTGCTGATTATGTATCCGGAAATGAAGCCGGGACAATTTATTTGCAGGAGTGCTTTTCAGGAAGGCAACCGGGAACGATGCCATTATGCGATTAATCCGAATTGTGAGCCGAACTCACCAAACGATATGGTGTTGTTGTTTGAGACTAAGGGTGGCTGGAATCAAGCTGGAGGGCCGGAGCTGTTAACTACGGAAAATCATAAAGGCGAAGGATGCAATGTGTTATTCAATGATGGGCGTGTAGAATTTGTAAAGGCAGAGCAGCTTGGTGAATTGAAGTGGGAAGTTGAGAAAGAGCAAAATCCCAGGGCGGGAGCAGGCGATTCCGGGAACTTTCGCAGGCCGGGCAGTGATGAGGAATTACATTACTGGCTTAAAAATATGGTGTGGTATCATCGGTTCACTAACGAAGAGATAGAGGCAGCAACGGGACTAACGGAAGGAGAACTCGTTGCTTCGTTGAAGAAATTTGACATTCGGCCGGACAATCGGCCAGCGCGAGATGATAATGAACCTCTGCTGGTATTGCCCTATCCGGGCGGGCGGCATCCGCGAATCGGATTTTTGGAAGGTGCAATCGATCCCCAGCGAGAAACAAAGTTCAGCGTCTTTACCCCGTGGAGCCGGGACAGCTATGTCGTGGTGGATTTACCAGAAGCTATCTGGTCAAACCTGGGTCTGACATATCTGGCCCATACTCACATTGACACGATATGGACTAAACAGGGGATTGAACTAAAAAAACTCGAATGGAACCATTATCCCGACGGCAGGCTGGATATTGAGCGGAAGCTTCCGAACGGGATTGTATTTGGTGTGAAGGTCAGGCCAGCGCGTGAGGCGGTTCAAATGGAGCTATGGCTGCTCAATGGGACGGAGGAGTTGTTGACCGGCTTGCGGGTGCAGATATGCGTGATGACAAAGATGGCTGTTGACTTTGAACAGCAGATGAACGACAATAAGATATTCACGAATCCATATGTTGCATGCAAGAGCAGTGATGGAAAACGGTGGATTATTACGGCGTGGGAAGGCTGCCACCGGCCGTGGGGTAATGAAAATTGTCCGTGTTTTCATTCGGACCCTAAATTTCCTGATTTAAGGCCGGGCCAGATGCACCGGCTGCGCGGATGGCTGTCGTTTTACGAAGGAACGGGCATAGAAGCGGAATTTGAGCGAATAGAAAAAACTGGTTGGCGGAAACAACCATAAATTGAGTAGCCGAAGAAATTGTAGTATTTGATAAGTAAGGAGATGTACCAATGGGTAAAAAAAGTTGGCATATTTTAACAGCAGTAGTGGTGGTGCTTTTGCTATCGGGTTTGAATTGGTCGGCGCTAAAGGGGGTTAAGAAGCTAAAAATAGGTGACAAAGCGCCCGACTTCAATCTGCCCGGCGTGGATGGACGACAGTACAGGCTCGCTGATTTCAGCAAGGCGGATATTCTCGTCATTATCTTCACCTGCAACCATTGCCCGACTGCCCAGGCGTACGAAGAGCGGATTAAGGAACTCACAGCCGATTACAAGAGCAGGGGTGTTGTGCTGGTGGCGATTTCGCCAAACGATCCCAAGGCAATACGTCTGGAGGAACTGGGATACTCGGATATGAGTGATTCGTTCGAGGAAATGAAAATCCGTGCAAAGGACATGGGATACAATTTTACATATCTTTACGACGGGGAAAACCAGAGAGTATCTCAGGCCTATGGGCCGCTTCGTACCCCACATGTTTTCATATTTGACAAGGAGCGGAAACTGCGCTATGTCGGCCGAATCGATGATTCGGAAAAACCCAAAATGGTTAAATCCCGGGATGCGCGGAATGCGATTGAGGCATTGCTGAATGGAAAGAAGGTCCCTGTCGAAGAAACCCCGACGATAGGCTGTTCGATCAAATGGGCAGCTAAACGAGATTCCGTCAGACAATCTTTTGAGCGTTGGGCGGCGGAAAGTGTAACTGTGGAAATGGCGGATGATGAAAGCATAAAAAAACTTGCCAAGAACGATTCAGGAAAATTGCGCCTGATAAATGTCTGGGCGAGCTGGAGTAATCCGGGCGTGGAGCAGCTGGCGGAATTTGTCACTGTGAACCGGATGTACCGCAAGCGTGATTTTGAGCTTATTACTGTCAGTGCCGATTCGCCAAAGTTGAGGGGGACTGTCCTTTCGGCTTTGAAAAAACAGCAGGCTTCGTGCAGGAATTATCTGTTTGATTCGGAAGATGAATACGCGCTTATGTCGGCGGTGGATAAGGATTTGCTCGGTGGAATTCCCTATACGATTCTGGTTCGGCCGGGCGGTGAAGTCATTTATCGTCGACTTGGAATCGTCGAACCGCTTGAGCTTAAAAAAGCAATTGTCGAATATTTGGGACGGTACTACAAATAGTTGAGGCGGGAATAGCTTTCACGACGCTGTTGTAATTGTACACAGGAGAAGAAAATGTGGTATAGAGCAGGCAGACTTTCTGTTTTGGTTTTGATGATGCTGTTATTGACAGTGTGCAGTGGGAAGTCTTCGAGCAAAGAAGCTAAGTCGCTACTGGATGAACTGCCTTCACATATAAAGCAGGTCACGCACTTTGGCCAAAGGGCGGACTTCTCCCATGACGGCAAACGGATTTTGTTTATCGAAAAGACTTTTGGTGACGTGTACGAAGTGGAATTAGAGACGAATATTATTCGTCCGATGACGCACCGTTACTACCATGAGGGCTACACGCGCGCATTGTACCTGGCTAATGGTGACATTCTACTTTCGGGGGCCCGACAGTTCGATGCGAATGATCCATTGGCGAGTCGGAGTGAGAAAAATGCGGAATTATGGGTATTAAAAAAAGACCTTTCCGGCAAGCCGGTGCCTCTGGGTGAGAAATGCTCCGAAGGCCCGGCGGTCTCGCGCAGACAGATGCTGATTGCCTGGACGTGTGGTGGGGCATTCTACCTGGCAAACATAGTATATAAAAACGGCGAGCCTGAACTGGCGGACAAGAGGAAGATTCTGGAAAGGCGGGACCTGCCGTTTAAGACTGGGCTTGAGACGCAGAATTTTCGTCCGCCGGATGAGAAAGAGCTGATATTCAGCGCCTATGGCTATCAGGGTACGGAGGTGATGGGTCTGGATATCGAGACAGGCAAGGTGGTTAACTACTCGCAGGCGCCGAATCAGTATGATGAGCCGGAAGGCATTTTTCCTGATGGAAGACATACGCTGGTTGAATGCGACAAGCACAATCGCAAAGGTACGCAGTATATCGACATCTATAAGCTGGCTCTGGACGGATCGGGACAGAGCAGACGCGTGACGTTCTTCTCAGACCATCCCGGCTACAAGGCCTCGAATCCCGTAGTGAGCGATGATGGCCGGTATATGGCGTTCCAGGCTGCCAAAAGAGGTGATATGGCAGGTGTCGGAAGAGGTATTTTAATCTTCGATTTGGCGGTCTATCAATAGGAGAAAGAATTTCAGGCCCGGCTTTGAGAATGTGCGAGCACGATGGAATGTCTCTGCGTCTTATTTTCCAAGACGTCCACTATAGAGGCTATTTAAAAGTCACTTCTCAGACTGATGGTGCATGGTCTATATTTTCGACACCTGCGACAGATTAGTTGCCTGTGAATCTGCCTATATAGAAGAATGTCTTGCCCCTGAAAGATTCGTCTTTTTTGAATCTGCCCTTAACTTCTTCGAATCTGCCCTTAACTTCCAATTCGATTTTTCCATCCTCGGGTATCGCGTTCAACAGTTCGACTTTATCGAATAACGCAATAATCTTCGATTTTGTTTCTGTTCCGAACAAATGTTGCGGCGTTATTGCTGTTATGATGTTGTCATTATCTGTACCTGTGTCTGGATCGATGTAGCGATAAATTGCACGTACGGAATTATTGTCTATGGAGCTTATTCCTATCCCTTCCGGTAGAATTATTGTGGCCTGTACGTCGAATGTGTTGCCTGTGCGCCTTATCAAGTTGGGAAGTATGCTCAGAATAACATCATCTTTGTCAAACAATGGATTTTGCGCCGTGACTTCAACCGTAGACTCACTTGGTGACGTTTCATTGCTCTTTATAGTGGCGGTATTTGTAATGACAGTGCCTTCCTTCGTGTCTGCATTGACCCGTACTTTTAACATGAGACAAACAGCTCCTTCTCCAGGTTTTTTGGCCGGCAGATCAAAGCCCGACCATTTAAAAGTGCGTGTCTTGATGTCATACTTTCCAACGTCATTACCGTCAACAGTTGCACTTTGAAAGATTACCTGCTCTGGGAGTTTATCATCAATGGATACGTTGGTTACCTTGGATTGATTGTTATTTTCGAAGCAGATTTTATAGATAAAAGTATCGCCTATATCCACCCGGTCGATCTGCTCGATTAGTCCATCAGTCCTGTCTTCGAGGGCTGTTTTTTCCAGACCAAGGACATCATAGTATGTTGCAGCATCAACACTTGCAATAGATTTAGGGGTTTCGTCGCTATCGATTTCAACGGTATTAGTTATGATCGAGCCCGGAGCCGTATTTTTATGAACCTGTACAACTAACTCCAAGCGCGTGGTTGATTTTGCCGACAGAGACGAATATAGCCATATATAAGTATGTGTATTGGGGTCATATTCACCGAAAATTCCATCACCATCGGCCTGTACAAAGGTTACCTCCTTCGGGAGAGTATCGACTACGGACACATTGGTTACGGCATAATTGTTGTCTTTATTGTCGAAGTAAATACTATATGTAATCTTCTGATTCGTGTCCACCCAATTGATTTCACCATCAGCGCTGCCGGCAATACTCTTACTAAGGTTGAGAGGATTGAAATATGTAATAGCGTCAACAGTAGCTGTTGCCGGCGGGGTTTCTTTGCAATCTATAGTGACGGAGTTTGTGAAGACTGTACCCGGGCCTATATCTTTATTCACGTTGACTATTAATTCCAGACTATTGGTTGTTCCTGACGGCAGGGTTGGATAGGACCATCTATAAGTGTGATTTTTAGCATCATAATGTCCGTTAACACCGTCGCCGTCAGCCGTTACGAAGCTTACCTCTTTCGGGAGTGTATCGTCAAGGATTACTTCTGTTACGGGGAAATTATTATCATTATTATCGAATCTAATGTTATAGGTGACAGGCTCATTCGGATCTACCCATGTGGTCTGGCCGGCAGGAGTACCAAAGATACTTTTTATCAGATTAAGGGAATTGAGTGTTGTAATAACGTCGAGGCTTGTTGTAGTCGGCGGTGTTTCATTACTGTTTAGAGTCACGGTATTGGTCATCAACGTACCGGCCTCTACACCTTTTTTCACGGTAACGGTTAACTTCAAGCAGGTAGATGACCCTGTCGGATAATCCTCATATAACCATTTATAAGTGTGCGTTTTAGCATCATAATGTCCGTTAACACCATCGTCATCAGCCGTTACGAAGGTTACTTCGTCAGGAAGTTGATCAACAATAGACACATCGGTTACAGTGTAATCATTGTAATTGTCGAAGCAAATACCATAGGTAATATTGCGACCTGCACCCACAGTCTTAATTATGCCGGTTTCTGTCTTGCCAACGGCGCCTTCAAGGACTACCTTGCTCAGATTAAGCGGGTTGTAACCGATATCTTTACCTGGAATAACCAAACCGGTGGGATTTCCAACGTTTGAAACGGAACTTAATTTATCAAGCGATGAGTTGTAAACCAAAAGATTGTCTCCGCCGGGTTCGTTGTTTAAGCCTGTACTCATATATACCAAACCAGTGTCCGTGTCTACTCCAAGCCCTACCACGCCGCCGGCATCGGGTTCCACCGTGACCTCGCTTTCGGTACGTGTAGCTAAGTGGTATTGAGTGAGGTATTTATTACCTGCATATCCTCCGCCGGTATAAACGAAACCGTTCATAACATCTACTGCAATACTAATGGCGACACGACTAATTGTGATGGTGTCCATCAACCTCCAGTCTGATGTACGGTAAACATTGATTGTCGTGCTGCCATTGGCCACGTAGAGAAGGTCGTCGATCTCATCCAGGGCAATCCCATATGGAGTAGCCCATTTCAAAGTGAACGGTGAACCTTGTATATGAGTAAGTCTGGCATTGTTCGGCTCCCAGTTATAGACAAACAGCTTGTTTTTACGACGGTCAACACAATACAGTAATTTCTTGTCGTGGTCGTACACGATACCGGCCAGGTCCGTAGTGTCCGGGGCTAAAGTTGTGTCTACCTCTGTCATCGTCGCTGCATCTATTAGCTGGATCTGATCGCTGGCTTCATATGTTACAAATACGTATCCGGAGTCCGAATCGATCGCCAGTCCAACTGCGCCAAGCATGTAATGGGGCATAAGATGCTGGGCCTGAAACGTCAAAGTACCATCGGCTCCAATATCGTATGCATGTATAGGTGTGGGACTGGCATTGATATCGGCGATTACATACAGGGATTTTGCTGTTGCAGTTTCTGTGACAATCATTATTGACATAGTGACTGTCAAAAGTGCCAGAAGAATATCGCGCCTTAAAACATTCTTTCTATTTTGATTTTTCATGATTAAATTCTCGCATAAAATGTTTGTTCTTTTATTTTGCTTTCGAGGCAAACTGTAATTTCTCGTCCAAATCTTTGTCACCTTTCGGATATAGGACGACTAAATTTTTTGGTGGGAGAAAACTTGCGAGAAAAAAGACCCGTTTTCACCACACCTCCAGGTATTACAACATTTAATATACATTATTTGCATACGTTTGTCAAGAAGAAATGCTATAGACCGATTTGCGACCTGCTATGACTATGTATCAACGCAATGTTATAGGACCTTTTTCGCCCATACCAATGGTTTTCCATTTTTCTAATGCGAAGTTTTCAAGGTGGCAGGTGCATCGCTCACCTGTTTATCTCTAAATTTGGTTGAAAGCTTTTGGGGGTATATTCTGATTTTTTAGCTCCCTGTTACCCAATTTTTCGCTCAAAAACAGCATCTCGCCGCGAAAATGCTGCTAATGCCGCAGAGATTTGTGCTTTTTTCCATTTGGGAGCAGGCATAGTGGAAACGATGCCATAGAAGGTTGTATGTCAAGCAAATTTTTAAATATTGTGAAAAGTTGCGAATTTATGCAGGGTTGCCAATTTTTTTGAATTGTAAATGTCAAAAAAGACAGCTTTTAGTTAATAAGGGTCTATATCAGGTCGATATGGCAAATAAGGTTAATGGTCCGAAAAGTGCCAAATGGGATTTATTAGATTGAAAGGAATGACTCATGGAAAAGAGAATGTCACTGTTTGTTATTGTCCTTATAGTGCTGGCTGTGTCCAGCTCGACTGTTCTTGCTTTACCCCCAATGGGTCCCCCGAAGGCTTTCCTGGGTCAAGACCAGTGGGCCTTGAGCCTTGGGTATGCTTATAGCCAAATGGACCTTCAGGCGTATGGCAGGGTTCAGGAGGACCAGGGTGCCGGTTGGCTGCCGGCCACTTACTCCAAGCACACAATTGAGGATTTTACATCTAATATAGTTTTGGGCAGTTTGGGCTATGGCGTTTCTGACAACTGGGACGTATTCGTGTGCCTCGGCGTCTCAGATGCTCAGGGTGATATGTCAGAGAATCGTTTAGACGGATCACTGGGTAACGAATACAGTGGATTGGATTGCAGCTTTGGATATGCCTGGGGTTTTGGCACAAGAGCAACCTTCTGGCGTGACGGTGACGTCATTTGGGGCGGATTGTTTCAGGCAACCTGGCAAAATCCTGGTGATGGCAGTGTTACTCTCAAGCCGACGGGCGGCGATCCGAGTCGTCTTACAGGCGATGTGGAGCTTGACCTCAGTGAAATCCAGATAGCTGTCGGCCCAACCGTACAGTTGGATAGTTTTTGTATTTATGGCGGCCCTTTCTTCCATTTTGTAAAAGGAGATGCCGATGTCGATGTGACTGGAGAAGATTCCTTCGGTGCAACCTGGCGTGTCACAGCCTCCCAGGATATTAGGGAAGAGTCACAACTTGGCATCTATGCCGGCGCGCAGTGGCGCGGGTCCGAAACTATTTCCTGGTTCGCAGAGTATCGTATGACCGGCGATGCCTGGGGTATCGGCCTTGGTGCCATCTTGAAATTTCAATAAGACTGATAGCGGGAATTGCAAAAAGCGGTTGGGCACTGCCTGGTTCCGGTATTTCACTTGAGCTTATCTGCCGGGGCATGACCGAATTCCTGGTCAAGCTTGCTGGCGGTAAATCGCTTTTTGTTCTCATGAGAAGAAAAGCCGACAATAAAATCTCCCAGCCCTTATCTTTAGACACCATAGATATGCTTTCGATAGACTGGCTCGAAGCGGATGTGCTTACAGGAAAATTCTGAATCATCGTTTTACATGCATATCGTCAAAACGGCTTGTCAAACGGCTTAGTCCGGCCGGACAACCATGCAATCTCCTCTTGTGTCAACGTTCCGTTGTAAATACGAACTTCGTCGATCTGACCCAGGAAGAATCTATCGTTGTTTGAGGGCCGCCTGCCAATACTGACATCCTTCCCTGCGGTGAGGTTGAACACTTCGGGGTCTGTAGTGGGCCTGGTATCATCCAGGCCGTTAAGGTAAAGTATCACCTCCGGATATGAGATCGTAGCGTTCTCTTGTACCGTCACCGCAACGTGTTGCCAACCACCGTCGTTCACATTAGTATCGCCCTGGAGATTACCACCAGCATTCTCTATACGCAGCCTGCCGTCGTCGATCCTGAAGCCGAATCTCTGACCGGAAACGCCGGTACCCCAGCCTACGATTGCGCCGGTGTCCGTACTGCTCGTCCTAATCCAGGCCGTTACAGTGACAGCATTCGAGCCGAGAATGCCCTTGTAACCGGTTATCTCA
>Ga0307379_10006210_pt1 | contig 16487 bp, 12 predicted proteins | sample UN2MG_FD_202237 | JGI IMG/M metagenome (GOLD analysis project Ga0307379, IMG submission 202237) | Soil microbial communities from Risofladan, Vaasa, Finland - UN-2 | ecosystem: Environmental > Terrestrial > Soil > Coastal area > Acid sulfate soil | place: Finland: Risofladan, Vaasa | collected... | reverse complement strand
CCCCGGGCGCCAGGTAGACGTGGGTGGGTTCGAGTTCGGCACTGGTCTGTCCGTCGCCGAAGTCCCATTGAAAGTTGCCGCTGCGTCCGACCGTGACGACCTTCGACAGGTTCCTGAATCGCATGCGGACGGCGTAGCGGTCGGGCCACCAGGCCTCGTCGGCGTGTTCGGGGAAGAAATCGGCCACCAGTTTCTCGGTCTTCAGGTCCATTTCGACCAGTTTGGCCTCGGCGACGGGCAGAAAGGCGGTGGGCGGAATGGCCCGATACTGTTTGTCGTTCGGGGCCTTCCACGCCGCCACCATCATGGTCCGCCCGCTATGGCTCACGTTCCAGTAGTCGATTCGATGCAGAGCCTGCGTCAGCACGACGTCTTTGGCGTGGCGGGCATCGCGGACAGGACCGTGCGGCCCGGGCCAGTCCAGAACGGGGCGGCCGTCGATCTGGATCCAGGACCCGCCGTCGCTGGAGGTGGCGATCGAGTAGGTGCCCGGCCGCGGGGCGACAAACCACCCGGTGTAGTGAAACACGGTCGGCGTCCCGTCGGCGGCGAAGGGGTGATGCCCGAAGGAGATATGGCTGACGAAGTCGGCCCCGACGGGTCGGCCCTTGGCAAACGCGGCCTCGATGACCGGGAGTTGGGTCGGCCGGGCGGCAGCCGTCCAGGAGCGTGCTTCGAGCAGGACACCGCGTTTGATCTCCCAAGGCGTCGGTGCCGGCGCCTTCGGATTGCCGTAGTAAATGTAATAGCGCGTGGCGTTGGGCAGGGCCTCGAACGCGATGCGCACCAGGTCGCCGGGGCCGACCTGAAGGACACGGTGTCCGATCAACTTGCGTCCGTTGACGGCGACGCGGACGTCGGAGGCGTCGCGTTTGACCATGCCGCCGGCATAGAAGGCGCAGACGGCCACTTCGCCACCGGCCTCTCTGGCATCCTCGACGACGGCGCCGACGACCCGCCGGACGGTCCAGTCGGGATTCAGCCAGGGAGCCTGATCGGCGACGAGGGGCGCGGCGGCGGCCACCCCCACGACGGCCGCAAGCCAGAGCGTCTTCGGGCAACGCACGGGAACGGTTCCTCCGGGACGGCCTCAGCCGCCGAGTGAATAAACCGGCCCGACAGCCGGAGGTATCGGCCATCGGGCCGGCATCGGCATCGAGAGGGTGTCGGTCGCAGGATCAGCCCTTGGCTTTTCCGGCGGCCTTCCTGGCCTTGTACTCGTCGTTGAGGATCTTGAGGACGTCCTGCGTGATGTCGGTTACCTCTGTCGGATACAGGACGCGTTGCCCAACGATCCGCTTCTGCAGGTCCTGGAGGCCGATGGCCTTATCCACGTCGATCTGGGGGGGTTCCAGGAAGGCCGTCGTGAAGACCAGGTCGATGCTCTTGGCTTTGGCGATACGGCCAATGGCGTCGGTCATCTGGCGATACATGTCGAGGAGGACTTCCTGGTGGCGGCGTTCGATCTTGATCCTCTCGATCTGCATCCAGGTGCTGAGTTCGGCCTGGGTTTTGAGGACCTGGTCATCGAGTTGCTGCCACTCCTTGGTTCCCTTGTTGAATCCGTCGCGTTTCAGGCGCACGTCTTCGAGCGCCGCGACTTTGGGGTCGGCGGCCGCTTTGAAGTTGGCCTGCTCCACCTGGATATCGGCGTTGGCGTCCTTGGTGCGGTCGTAGTTGTTGGTGACCCCCACAATATCCACCACCCCGACTTTGAGGGCCGCCCCTGCCGGAGTTGAGACCGCCAAGCCGACGACCATCGCGGCCGCCAAGAGAGTTAACCTGCGCATGAGAAACTCCTTTTCCAAAAAGACACGTCGTTCGAAGGGTTAGCCCAATTATCGGAAAATCATGCGGGTCTCGCCACAGAAAACCGTTGCGTCGAAGATGGCCGCGGCTTAGAACGACGTCCCCAGCGAGAACGAGAAGAATTCCTCGTCGTCGTCGCCATCCTTGGCGATCGGGAACCCGAAGTCGAGCGCAAACGGGACGGGGCCGAAGAAGGGGACGGTAAACCGGACGCCAAAGCCCACGGACGCCCGCCACGTCGAGATCGTAACGTCCTCCTCCACGGTACCGGTGTCGAGGAAGACGACGCCCGTCAGGGTCTTCTCGAAGATGGGGAACGAGTACTCCGCCGACGCCAGGACGAGGAAGTCGCCTCCGACGAAGGTATCGCCGCGCGTCGGCCCGACACCGCGGAACTCGAAGCCGCGAATGCTGCCGTGTCCACCCGCGAAGAACCGCTCGAAGATCGGCGCGTCGCCGCCAATGTATCCCATCCGTCCGCGAACCGCCAGGACGCTCTTGCGGTCGAGCACGTCGCGGGTCACCGTCCAGTACCGCCGCCCGTCCGCCATGAACTTGGTGAAGGTGTAACTGCCTCCGAGCGCGCCGGCCTGTTCCACCGACCCGGTCAGGCGATACCCTTCGGTCGGGAAGAGGTACGAATCGGTCGTGTCCTTGACGAGTCCGACCTCGATGCTCGTAAGGTTCGAGGAGCCTTCGACCTCCAGGACGTCGCGGGGCACGCCGGCGTCCACGTTGCGGATGTTGATGTTTTCGAGCCGCAGGTTCATGAACGCGCGGAGGTCCTCGCGCAGTTCTCTGCCGAACCCGACGTGGCCGCCGACGCGCCGCTCGTCGTACGAGTCGCGGAGGCGGTCGAAGTAGAACAGGCTCGTCGAGAAACTGAAGTCCGTATCGAACACGTGCGGGTCGCGGAAATCGACGCGGTAGCGTTGAAGTTCGGTCCCGGGCTCCAGCACGATCTGTGCGGTCTGGCCGGCTCCGCGAAAGGCCTCTCCCCGCCAGAACTCCTCGTTGGACTGCGGCCAGTCGGTGATATCGAAGTTGCGCTGCACGAGCGAGATGTTGCCCAGGACGCCGCTGTTGCTCGAGATGCCGGCTCCCAGGATGAGGTTGGCCGTCTCGGTCTCTTCAACGCGGACCAGGACATCCGCCACGCCCGGATCGGCGGTGGGGATCGTGGTAATCTGGACCGACCCCGGCCGGTACAGGCCGGTGCCTTCCAGGCGGCGTCGGGCGCGGTCGATCAACTTCGTGTTGACCGGCTCCTCCGGATAGAACCGCAGTTCGCGCCGGACGACCTTGTCCTTGGTGAGGCTGTTGCCCTCGACGCGGATCCCGCCGATCCGGACGGGCTTGCCCTCCTCAACCTTGAACGTGACGTCCACCTGGCCGGGTTCATCGGTAAAGTCGATGACGGGGCGGACGAAGGCCTCGATGAACCCCACCTCGCCGTAGGTGTCGCGAATCAACTCGGCGTCGGCCCGGACGGTGTCGGCCGTGTACGGCTCGCCCGGGGCCAGTCGCATCTGTTTCTGAAGCAGGGGGCGGCTGAAGCGCTCGACGCCCTCCAGGGCCACCGACCGCGCCTCGTACCTCGGGCCCTCCTCCACGATAATCCGAATCGTCAGATCGCTCTTGTCGGGCGAGAACTCCAGTTCGCGCCCGACGCGGACGTCAAGGAACCCCTGCTCGACGTAGTAGTTGCGGACGCCGACGACGTCGCGATCGAGTTGCTCGTCGTCGAACACGCCCGTGACCAGGATGGGGAACCACGTTCGGGTCTCCATTCGCTTCTGGAGTTCACCCGATCCAATGGAAGGGTTGCCGGTGAACCGAATTTTGCGGACGCGGACGCGCGGCCCTTCGGCAATCGTGTACCGGGCCACGTGGCTCTTCGCCAGGAGGGTCTCGTCGAGCGTGACGGAAACGAAGTAGTACCCCTTGTCGCGGTACTTGCGTTCGACGGTCCGGGCGCCGGTGAAGACCTTGTGGCGGTCCAGCAGGTTCCCGGCCTCGACGCCGACGGTCTCGGTGAGTTCCTTGTCGTCGAACTTGCGGTTCCCATCGAACTCGAGCCGTTCGAGCACCGGCCGCTCGGTCACCTCGACCACCAGGACGAGCCCGTCGGCCTCGCGCTGGGGACGGATGACCACGTTGTCGAATTCGCCGAGGTCGTAGATGCGTTTGAGGTCTTCATCGACGGCGGCCGGGCTGTAGACGCTGCCCTCACGCAGCCGCATCTGACCGAGGATACGGTGAGCGGTGGCACGGACGTTGCCGCGGAGGACGACGCGGACGATCCGCTCGCCGGGCTGCTCGGCCTCGCCGGCCACCAGTCCGCCGACCAGGACGGCCGCAACCAGCAGACCGAGAGCGCCGACGGCCGGCCGCTTCGCCACGGCAGGATGCCCGACGCCGGTAGATCCTGGGTAGGTCATGCCCCGAGTGTCGTCTCCGCTGCCAGCACCCGTTGGAACGCCGCCGGCCGGTATTCTACTAGGCGTATCGGCAACGCACCATGAAGAAACCCACAAAGATTCCGCCGGCGACATCACCCCGCGCCGGAACCGTCGGCGCCCGCGGGAAGCATTGGGCGGAACGTGATGAGCGGCCACAGCAGCGGAAACAGCGTCACGAGCGGCAACAGCAAACCCGCCCATGCTGAAACCTGGTCGGGCTGCGCACCCAGGTGGTCGATGGCAAACCACAGTACGCCGAGCACGACCAGGCCGGTATTCGCGACGATGAAGGTAGCCCGACCCCAGGCTCGGCCTCGAACGTACATGACCGCCACGACGACTCCGACCCCGGCGGACACGACCGTGGCGGCCACGCCCGCATAGACAATTGAGGGGCCGGACAACGCGCTACCGAAAAACCGCGCGTTGACGTACAGGAGATAGGCCGAGAAGATCGAGTAGACATTCGCCATCAGGGCCAGCACTTCAGTCGCAGCCAGCACGTAGGCGACGTTCCGTCTCGCCTTCGGGTCGCGTTGCCATTGAGCCATCAGGGTTCCTCCCGTCCGAAGCATCAGGTACGGCTCCACGGGCAGCCGTCGCAGCGGCCAGCGCCGCCAGTCCTATAACAAACGCTCCTTGACCTCTTGTGTCCGCCCGGCGGCCTTCCCAGGCGTACGTGTTCAACGATACAGCGCCTTTCCGAGGGTGGCATGGCCACGCTTGCGTGGCCATGTCAGCCGCCCCCGCGTAGCCACACCGCAGGCCGGGTGGCACGGCAGCCCGAAGGGCGGCCGTGTTGGACACCAGGTGCCCACGGCCGCCCCGCCGGGGCTGCCGTGCCACCCGGCTGCGCCGCTGCCGTGCCACCCGCCATAAGATGGTGTCTCGCGGAGTTTCTTAGCGTGCTGCTAATCCTCCTCGAACGTCGGGCCGACCAGGACGTCAAAGGCGTCGATCGTCGAGCGATCGCCGCTGGTGATGAGGCGGAGCGTGTGCTCACACCTGGGGATCGCCCGCCGGATGAACCGCTTCGCCGAGACGGCCTTCGTCTTTGAGTGCCGGGCCATCGCCATCCACAGGTACGCGAGGCACACGTCGATGGCCACATCGACCAGCGGCCGGGCCATCAGGTCGAGGTAATCGGCCGAGTGGTCGTTTTTGAGATGGTCGCCGGCGGCGGCGAGTTTGGCGCGAAGTCGTTTCAGATGGGCGGCCATGCCTTTGAATCCGCGCGGCGGGTCGGCGGCCTCGAACTCGGCGAACCGCTTTTCGGCCGTGCCGCTCGTCACGCCGCGGACCGCCGCCAGAACCTGGAGTTGGCTCGTCCCTTCGTAGATCGTCGTGATACGCGCGTCGCGATACAACTGCTCCAGCGGGTAGTCCTTCATGTACCCCGAGCCTCCGAGGACGCTGATGGCCTCGTACGTGACGCGGTTGCACATTTCGCTGAGCCAGTACTTGGCGACGGGGGTCATGAGGGCCGCCAGGCGTTTGTACCTTTTCTGCTCCTTGTTGACGGCAGAGCGCTTTTCGGGATCTTCCTCTCGCTCCTTCGCCTGGTCGAGGACGTACTCGTAATCGGCGGCGAGCGTGGCGTCGTAGAGGAGGGCGCGGCCGGACTCGACGGCCAGTTTCATCTCGGCCAGGAGGTCGGCCACGGCGGGGAACCGATCGATGGACCGCCCGAACTGGACGCGCGCCGCCGCGTAGTTGCGGGCCACGCGGAACGCCGCCTCGGCAATCCCCAGGCTCTGGGCCGCGATGCCGATCCGCGCGCCGTTCATCAGCGCCATGACGTAGGTGACGAGCCCGCGCCGGCGTTCGCCCACGAGTTGGGCCGGGGCGTCGTTGAACTGCATCTCGCACGTCGGCGACCCGTGGATGCCCATCTTGTCTTCGGTCCGGCGGATGCGGATGCGGGGGCCGGCTTCGGCCAGGAACAGGCTGAGGCCCATGCCGCCCGTCTCATCGGGTTCACTGCGTGCCAGCACCAGGAGCACGTCGCCGCAGCCGTTCGTGATGAACCGTTTGACGCCGCTCAGGCGCCACCGGCCGTCGGCGTCCTGCCAGGCCCGCAGTTGCACGTTCTGGAGGTCGCTGCCGGCGTCGGGTTCCGTGAGGACCATGGCGCCGGTCACCTCGCCGGCGGCAAAGCGGGGCAGGTAGGCCTGCTTCTGCTCCTCGGAGGCGAACAGGTTGATCGTCTCGGCGATGCCCTGGAGGCCGAAGACGTTCATGAGGCTGGCGTCGGCCCGGCTGACGATCTCGGTGGCCATGGTGTAGATGATGCCGGGCAGGTTGAGGCCGCCGAAGCGTCGAGGCAGCGTGGCGCCCATCAGGTCGGCCTGGGAGAGCACCTTGAGCGCCTTGGCGATGCCCGGCGCGTAGCGGACACACCCCTCGTCGTGACAGAGGTGCGAGCCGTCGGCGTCGATGTCGGGCGAAAGCGGCGCGATGGTCTCCGCGGCGATCTCGCCCACCAGGTTGAGCGTGCGGCGGTAACTGTCGAGCGCGTCGGGCACGTCGGCCGGTGCGTAGTCGTACTCGTCGGCCTCGGCGAAGTCGCGCTCGCGGATACACACCAGGCGGTCCACGTCCATGTGGTCCAAGTGGAAGAGGATGTCGGGGTTGTCGGTATAGAAGTTGGCCACGTCTTACACCCGCTTCTTGACGGCGTCGATCATCATGGGGAGCACGCGGTTCAGGTCGCCGACGATGCCGTAATGGGCGACCTGGAAGATGGGCGCGTCGGGGTCGGCGTTGATCGCAACGATCTTCTTGGCCTCGCCCATACCGGCCCGGTGCTGCACGGCCCCGCTGATGCCGACGGCGATGTAGAGGGCGGGACGGACGGTCGTGCCCGTCTGTCCGACCTGATGGTCTTTGTCGATCCAGCCGCTATCGACGGCGGCCCGACTGGCGCCGACGGCGGCGCCGAGGGCGTTGGCCAGGTCCCACACGAGGCGGAAGTTCTCCTTGCCGCCCACCCCCGCCCCGCCCGCGACGATGATCCGGGAGGCTTTCAGGTTGACCTTGCGTTCGGTCCGCTGGTGGTCGAGAATCGTCAGGACGGCCTCGTCGGCGTCGAGGTCGGGCACAAACGCAACGATGTCGCCGCGACGCGACGTGTCGGCCTCGGGCATTCGCATGACGCCTTCGCGAACGGTGGCCATCTGAGGCCAGCGCTCGGGGTTGACGATCGTGGCGATGATGTTCCCGCCGAAGGCCGGGCGAATCTGGTACAGCAGCCGATCGTACCGCTGCCTGGTGGACGGCTCAACGTGGTTGCCGATGTCGAGGTCCGTGCAGTCCGCCGTCAGACCACAGCGGACCGCGCTGGCAACGCGGGGGGCGAGGTCACGGCCAACCGGTGTGGCGCCGAAGATGACGATCTGAGGCCGGTGTTCCTCGACCAGGCGCACGATGGCCTTGGCGTACGGGTTGGTCTGGTAGTGGCCGAGGAGCGGGTGCTCGCCCGCCAGGACACGGTCGGCCCCGCAACGAATCAGGTGCTGGCCATGCTGGGCCACCTTCTCGCCAAGGACGACGGCCGTCAGGCGGACGCCGAGGGCATCGGCCAGTTCGCGGCCCTTCGACAGAAGTTCCAGGCCGACGTCGTGCAGCGCGCCGTCGTTCTGTTCGGCGATGACCCAGACGTCGCCCTGGCGGTTGGGTTCGATCATGGTTGTACGAATCTCCGTCGTGTCACGCGCCGCGCAAGCGCGGCGGCTAAATGGGCATTCTGCCACACCTGCCGCCTAGCCGATGGTGTGATCGGCGATGAGTTCGTGGACCATGCCGGTGACGCCCGCCTCGTCGGGCTCGACCTTCTTGAACCCGCTGCCCTTCAGGATGACCGACTGGATGCGTTTGACCTTGGTCGGGCTGCCGTCGCGGCCGCACCACGCCAGGTCGGCCTGGATGTCGTCCAGGTTCCACAGGGTGATGAGGCGGCCTCGGGCGGCGAGGTCGGCGGCCCGGCGGTCGGCCTCGGTGGCCAGGGTGTCAGAGTCGGCCTGGGGCATTTCGGCCCTGAGGGCCATCTCGATTTCGGCCAGCGACCGCCATTTCTTGATCGCCATGAGGCGCTTGGCCGAGGCCGGGCGAGGCTCGGGGCCCTGGTCCGTCACCGTGAGGAGGCAGGGAAGCGAGGTCTCGACACGTTCCCACCCCGCGCCGGTGTTGCGTCGTGCCCGCACCCTGCCGCCGGCCACCTCCTCGACCGTATCGACGTAGGTGACCTGGGGCCAGCCAAGTTTCTCGGCGGTCTGCGGCGGGACCTGGGCGGTGTCGCCGTCGATCGCCTGGCGGCCGCACAGCACCATGTCCACGCGGTCCTCGGCCGCGAGGCGGCGGACGGCGCACGAGAGGATGTAACTGGTGGCGAGGGTGTCGCTTGCGGCGGCACGGCGGTCGGTGAGCAGGATGGCGTCGTCGGCGCCGCGCTCGAGGCTCTCGCGAAGCCGCTCGGCCGCCTGGGGCGGGCCCATCGTCAGGACGGTCACCCGGCCGCCGTAACGCTGGCGCAGGCTCAGGGCCACCTCCAGGGCGTGCAGGTCTTCCGGGTTGAAGATCATGGGGAGAACGCTGCGGTTGACGGTGCCGTCGTCGCGCATGGCGTCGCCGGTGACACGTTTCGTGTCCGGCACGTGCTTGACGAGCACAACAAGGTTGTACGGCATCTCTTGCGATTCTCCCGTCTCGTAACGGCGTTCGGAAGTGCCACTGAGGAGACCAACTTACTTGTGGCCCGAGCGACGGTCAAGGACAAAACGCACGGCCGGCGGCGGGGCTAGTCGGCCGACTCGCCAACGTCCACTTTCACCACGTGGCGGGGCGGGCCGACGGCCGAAGAGGGCAGGATCGTGCCGTCGCCCGGAAGACGCTCGATGCGAACCGGCAGCGTCTCCTCGTCGCGGATCGGCTCGATGTACTTGGCGCGGTACCGCTCGGACTGCATGCGGCACGAGTGCCGGTGCGGCGCGTACTCGGGATGCGCGACCAGGCGGCGCCAGATCACCTCGAGCGGTTCCTCGCGGACGTTGCCGAACGAGATCGGGTTGAAGTCGCACGGGTTGATGTCGCCGTAACACGTCATGTAAAACTGTGCGAACCCGCCGAAGCACCCGCCGCCGTCGTACGCGTTGGCCTTCGCCTGGGCCGTGATGCCGATCGGGCGGTCCGAGGCGTTGTACGCGTCGGCGAGCGCGCGGATGCGTTTGATGTCCTTGCGGCCCATGATGACCTCGGGCCGCGAGAGAAACTTGCCCGTCGGCACGCAGTCGAAGATGGTGACCTCGTGGAACCCCTCGTCGCACGCCATCTCCAGGAGGTGCTCCAGCGCTCCGGAGTTCACCGTCTCGTGGCAGCCGTAGGTCGAGATGCCGGTCAGGATGCCCGCTTCGCGTGCCCGCCGCGCGCCGTCCATGGCCTTCCGGAACGCGCCGGGCATGCGGCGGAGTTCGTCGTGCGCCTCGGCGGTGTCGGCATCGATGGAGACGTTCATGCTGCCCAGGCCGGCTTCGGCCAGTTTTTCGACGTTCTTCTCCGACAGGAGCACGCCGCTCGTGAAGATCATCGTGTGGGCTCGGTTCTTATCGACGTGGGCGATAAGGTCCGGCAGGTCGGCCCGGACCATCGGTTCGCCGCCCGTGAAGATCATCGTGCACACACCCAGGTCGAGCGTCTGGTCGATAACCGATTGGAGTTCCTCGGTCGTCAGTTCCCGCCTCTCGGGCGTGACGAACCGGTCGGCCGAGCAATGGATGCACTTGCACGGGCACCGCGGCGTCACCGAGAGGGTGCTTGTGGCGGGGAAGACGATTCGTTCGGCCATCGTCCGCAGTTTCCGCTCGAACGGCCTCAGCGCCGCCGGGCTCGGCATCGGCGGGTTGTAGAGGTTGTAGACGTTCTTGCCGTCCTTCTCGGCGATGATCTTCAGCCGATTGACGATCGCCAGGAAGGCGTCCACCTTGTCGGCGAAGACGCTCCGCAGCGGCCCGCTGAGTTCGCAGCCGATGCGCTTGTCGCCGTCGCGCCACGTCTTGATCTGAAGCAGCCGCATCCCCAGCGGGCCGGTGACGTCGGTATGGACGACGCCGTCGGCGGTCTCGGTGCTGGCGACGTGCATCCGCTTCAGCACGCTCTCGCTGATCTGGTCGCTCAGACGGCTCATGCATCTCCCCTGCTTCGCAGCCTTTTCGGGAAAACCGATGCCCCATTCTAGCGGCCGGCGACTGCCTTTTCAACCTACCCCCCGTGCACCGCCGCGACGATCTGCTCGGCCACCTCGACGGCCCGCACGCCGTCCTCGGCGGTGACCGCGACGTCGCCTTCACCCCGGACGGCCGCCAGGAAACCCGCCAACTGCGCCCGCAGCGCGTCGGGTTCCGTTTCAACCGGGACGTTCTCCACCGCCACGAGGTCGTCCATGTCGGTCTCCGACGGCGGCGCCCCGCTGCGAACGAGGTCCGAGAGGCCCGGCTTCGGCGTCAGCCACTCGACCGTCCGGGCGGCGTAGTCCATCTTGACGTACGCGCCGTCGGCGAAGACGCGGACCAGCCGCTGCCGCGTCCGGCTCATCCGGCTCGAAGAGAGCGTCGCGACGCACCCGCCGGGAAACGCCAGGCGCACGTTGACGAAATCCTCGTGCGGTCCGACGACCACGCCGCCCACGGCGTCCACGCGATCGGGCATCTCGCCCGCCAGAAACAGCACCACGTCCAGGCCGTGGATCATGACGTCCATCACGACGCCGGTGTCCATGCTCCGGAAACTGAAGGGGCTGACCCACGACACATCGACGTAGGCCGGCCTGATTCGGCGGCCGGCGACGGCCCGTGTCACGGGGTCGAACCGAAGGATGTGCCCGACCTGCGCCACGACGCCCGTGCGGCGCGCGGCGTCGGCGATCCGGCGCGCCTCGTCGGCGGTGGCGGCCATGGGCTTCTCGATGAGGACCGCGATGCCGGCCTCCAGCAGCGCGATCGCCACCTCCTCGTGAACCGACGTCGAGGCCGCGACGACGGCCGCATCCACCGCGCCGGCCAGTTCACCCACGTCGCCCACGACGCGGGCGCCGTGCGCCGCCGCCACGCCGGCGGCGCGCTCGCGGTCCACGTCGCAGACGGCCACGAGGTCGGCGTCGTCGCGCTCGGCAATCGCGCCGGCGTGATACGCCCCCATGTGGCCGGCGCCGACAAGGGCCAGTCTCAACGGCTCTGACATGCCAACCGACTTTCCTCGGATCTCGGAAACTTGCCGCGAAAGGGAACCGCCGCAGCGTTCGTGCCGGCCCGCTTACGCGGACGGCCTCCTGAGCGATTCGCGATACCGGCCACCCCTGCCGGCAGCGCTCGCGCGGAGCGAGGCGCACAGGCACCGGACCTCCTCCGGCCACCCGTCCTCGTTCTCCATCTCATCGAGGACCTCGGCACGGGGGCGTCCGCGCCGGTAGATGCGGCGATAGGCCTTCGCCACCGCTTCGATCGCCTCCTGCGCGACGCCGCCTCGCTGCATCCCGATGGAGTTCGGGCCGCGAACCCGACTCGGATGGCCCTCCACAATCATGAACGGCGGCACGTCCTGGACGATGCGCGTCAGGCCGCCGACGTAGGCCAGCCGCCCGATCGTCGTGAACGGATGGACGGCGGCCCCGCCGTTAACGTTCGCGCCGTTCTCGATGTGGACGTGCCCGCCGACGAGGACGTTGTTGCCGAAGATGACGCCGTCGCCGACCTGGCAGTCATGGGCCACGTGGCTGCACGCCATCAGGTAGCAGCGGTCGCCGACGCGCGTCACGCCTTCTTCCTTGGCCGTGCCGCGATGGATCGTCACGCATTCACGGATGACGTTTCCGTCGCCGACCTCCACGCGCGTCGGCTGGTCGCCGTAGGTAACGTCCTGCGGCGGCGTTCCGATGCAGGCGTTCGGGTAAACCACGTTGCCGCGCCCCAGCCGCGTGCGCCCGACGACCGTCGCCCCGTGATGCAGGACGGTGCCCGGACCGATCACCGCGTCCGGCCCGATGTAGCAGAACGGGCCGACCTCGATGTCGTCGGCCAACTCGGCCTTCGGCGACACCACCGCCAGTTTGCTGATCGCCATGGAAACCTCTCACAACTCCTGGTCGGCCGGGACGAGCATGAAGCGAATCCTGGCCTCGGCGGCCAGTTCATCGCCCACCCAGGCGCGCGTCACGACCTGGGCGGTCCGGGCCTTCGACCGGACCACCTCGGCCTCGAGCCGCAGTTGATCGCCCGGGTGGACGGTCTTGCGCAACTTGACCTTGTCCATGCTCAACAGGACGGCCACCTGGCCGGTCTGTTCGAGTTGCTTCAAGAGCAGCACGCCCGACAGTTGCGCCATGGCCTCGACGATGAGGACACCCGGCATGATGGGCGTGCCGGGATAGTGCCCCTGGAAGAAATGCTCGTTGATCGAGACGTTCTTGATGCCGACGGCGCGGACGTTGTCCTCGACCGAGATGATGCGGTCAACGAGCAGAAACGGGTACCGGTGCGGCAGGATGGCCATGATCTCGTTGATATCCATCGCCTTGGACATCGCGCCGGTCACGGCCGCGCCCCTGCCCGCCGCCTGCTCCAGCAGACGGCGGATGAGCCGATGGTTGTGTCCGTGGCCGCTCCGCATCGCCACGACCCGGCCGCGCAGGTCGCAGTTCAACAGGAACAGGTCGCCCACGATGTCCAGCAACTTGTGCCGCGCGGGTTCGTCCGGGAACCGGTACGTGTTGTTGATCGGCCCACCGGGCCCGATGACGAGCAGGTCGTCGTACGTGGCCTGCGGCCCGTAGCCGCGCTGACGCAGGTCCTCAACCTCCGATTCCAGGATGAAGGTGCGGGTGGCGGCCAGTTCCTCGACGAAGCCATCGGGCGTCAGTTTCAGGCTGAAGATCTGCGGCGGGATCACGCCTTCCGGACCGTAGTCGAGGTGGTAGGTCAGCGACAGTTCGTCCTCGGGTCCCGGCAGGGCGGTAACGACGGCATCGCCCTCGTAGACCGAGACGGGCTCGGTGACGTGAAGGACCGGCCGCTCCTCGTCCTGCTCGACGATGCCCGCCTGCCGCAGGAGCCGCACGTAGTCGGCGGCCGAGCCGTCGCCGGTGGGCAGTTCGGGCGCGTCGAGTTCGGCGTAGAGGTTGTCGATGCCGAGCCCCGCCAGGGCCGCCAGCAGGTGCTCGACCGTCTCGACGCCCACCTCGCCGTTCTCGAGCGCCGTCCGCTGGAACCGCTTGGCGACCGACCCGATCGAAGCCTGGACGGTGGCCTCCTCGCCCAGGTCGAGCCGACGGAACACCAGGCCCGTGTTCGCCGGGGCCGGCTTCAGACGCAGGTGCACCGGCTGGCCTGTGAACAGGCCGTGCCCCTCGATCTCGGCCTCGAGCGAGATGGTCCGTTGACGCCGGTTCACGCTTCGTCCTCGGAATCGAGTCGTGCCAGGCGTGCCTCGGCGCGCTTAAGCCGCTCGAGCACGTCCGCCATCTGCCGCAGCCCCGCCTCGTGACGCAGGTGCTCGCGGTGCGGCACCGCCGGGTACCCGCTCACGTCGGTGCCGGCCGGCACGTCCTTCGTCACACCGGCCTTGGCGGCGATGCGGGCACCGTCGCCGACGACCAGGTGCCCGTCGATGGCGGCCTGCCCGGCAATCTGACAGCCGCGGCCGATCCGCGTGCTCCCCGCGATGGCCACCTGAGCCACAATGATCGTGGCCTCGCCGATTTCCACATTATGGGCGATCTGAACCAGGTTGTCGATCTTTACCTTGGGGCCGATCCGCGTGGCGCCGAACCGGGCACGGTCCACCGTCACACAGGCGCCGAGTTCGGCATCGTCGCCGATCTCGACCGTCCCAAGTTGGGGGATCTTTTCAGGGCCGCCGTCGCCGCTCAGGTAGCCGAACCCGTCGCTTCCGATGACCGACCCCGCGTGGATGACCACGCGGCTGCCGATGCGAACGCGCTCGCGGACGACGACGCCGGAGTGGATGTCGCAGTCTTCGCCGAGGGTCACCTCGTCGGCCACGACGGCGCCGGCGCGCAAGCGCGTCCGGTCGCCGATGCGGACGCCCTCGCCCACGACGGCGCACGCCCCCACGTGGACGCCCTGCCCCAGCACGGCGGTCCCGGCCACCGAGGCCGTGGGATGGACGCCGGGCGCGGGCTGCGGAAGCGGCGGGCACAGCGCCTCGGCGATGCGGCTCATCGCACGGTTGGGGTCGGCCACGTAGAGGGTTGCGGCCGATGCGGCACCGGCCGGCCAGTCGTCAGGGACCACGAGGCACGCGGCCTTCGAGGCGGCTGCAGCGTCCCGGTAACGGGTCAGGATGACGAAGGCCACGTCGTCCGGCCCCGCCTCGGCAAGGGAAGCCACGCCGGTGACCTGGCGCGCACGGTCTCCGTCGAGCCTGCCGCCCACCAACTCGGCCAGTTCCCCCAGGGTCTTGGCCAAAGCCGATCCCCAAAGAAGGCATCACGCCTGCCGATTAAGGGAGCGATTATAGGCCTGGACCGGCCAAAAGCAAGACGCAGCAGCGACCGGGGCGTTGACGCCCGGCCGGGCACCTGGCATCATAGCGGCACCATGGCCCTGAAACTCGTCATCTTCGACCTGGACGGCACACTGCTGGTGACGCCGTTGGACTTTGACGCGATTCGCGCCGAGATCGGACTGCCGCAGGGCGTGCCCATCCTCGAAGCCATGGGCCCCCTGACCGACGCCGAGCGCGCGAGGGCCAACCGCATCATCGACCGGCACGAGGCCGCGGCCGCAGGGGACTCACGACTCATGCCGGGCGCCGAGGAACTGCTCGGCCGGCTTCGCGCGCGGGGCATCAAGGTGGCGGTCCTGACGCGGAACAGCCGGGCAAGCGTCGAGCATGCCGTCCGGCGGCACGGCCTCGCGTTCGATGCGACCGTGGCCCGTGAGGACAACAAGCCGAAGCCGAGCCCCGCGGGCGTGCACGATCTGATGGAGGCGTGCGGCACCGGCGCGGCTGAGACGGTCGTCGTGGGCGACTTCCGGTTCGACATCGAAGCGGGCGCCGGCGCCGGCGTCCGGACCATCGCGCTGGCGGCCGAGCCGACGGACTGGTCCGACGCCGCGACGTGGCAGGCCGCCTCGCTTGACGGCGTAGGCGCCATCCTCGAACGCGTCGCCGCCGAGGCGTAAGGCGGTCCGAAAGTGTTGCGCGGTGGGTCTCCGTACCCACCGCGCTTAACAGCACCTATCCGCGGCGGGTACGGAGACCCGCCGCGCAAGTTGTGGAATGGCTTCTTGCCGCGCGGCCGGGCAGCGCTTGCTCCACCCTCGTGCCCTCTCTATAATCGCCGCACCTTCATCGTGGCCGACGGTCAGGGTCCGAGCCGCGACCTTGGTCGCGGGAATCTCCGCAAGAGGAATGCACCATGGCAAAGCCGAAACCCATCCGCCTGGGAATCCTCGGCCTGGGACGGGCCGGATGGGGCATGCACTGTCAGGAACTCGAAGGCAAGGAGCGCCTGTTCCAGATCGTCGCCGGTTGCGACACGCTCAAGGCGAAGCGCGACCGCTTCGCCGCCAGGTACGACTGCCCCGTCTACCGACGGGCCGAAGACCTGGCGGCCGATAGGAACGTCGAGATGGTGGCGGTCGCAACGCGGAGCGCCGATCATCTGGAGCACGCGAGGATGGCGCTGGCGGCCGGCAAGCACGTCTTCCAGGAGAAGCCGATCACCGTCGATTACGCCGAGGCGAAGCGGCTGGCGGCGGCGGCGAAGCGGTCGAAGGGCAGGCTCTTCATCCGCCACAATCGCCGCAACGAGCCGGCGTTTCTGCACATCCGCGAGATCATGGCCTCCGGCATCCTGGGTGACGTGTTCGAGGTGCGGCTGATGCGCGGTGGGTACGCCCGGCGCGACGACTGGCAGACGCTCAAGCGGTTCGGCGGCGGGCAGATGCTCAACTGGGGACCGCATCTCGTGGATCACCTGCTCCGGATGCTCGACGCTCCGCTCAAGACGCTCTGGAGCGACCTGAAGCGCGTGACCGCCGTCGGCGACGCCGAGGACCACCTGCACGTCGTCGCCACGGGCACCAACGGCCGCGTCGTGGACATGACCGTCAGCGGCGGGGCCGCCATCATGGGCCCCGAGTACCTTATCTGGGGGACGCGCGGGGCGCTCCAGTGTTCCGGCAGCACGATCACCATCAAGTA
>Ga0307379_10006209_pt1 | contig 16487 bp, 17 predicted proteins | sample UN2MG_FD_202237 | JGI IMG/M metagenome (GOLD analysis project Ga0307379, IMG submission 202237) | Soil microbial communities from Risofladan, Vaasa, Finland - UN-2 | ecosystem: Environmental > Terrestrial > Soil > Coastal area > Acid sulfate soil | place: Finland: Risofladan, Vaasa | collected... | reverse complement strand
CCATTAGCGCCACGTATCATGGGTCACGTCCTGCCCTTCGGGGTGAGGGTTTGGGGGGTGAAAGCAACTCTCGGAATGGCAGGGACGTTACGGCATCTGCGCAGACATCTGAAATTTTTTTTATCCGATTGTAGAAATAGCCTGACCCGATCCTGATACAATAGTAGAACTGGCTTGAGGTTGGTGGACGTGCCATACATAACAGAGCCGCCACGGGCATTTCTTTCGTTCTATGGTATCACACACGCGATCTTGTGGCATCTGGGATGTATGACCCCCCCATCACTTTCTATTGGGCATTGTGATGTGATACCGCGATTGTAATATGCTGGATGATTTTGTAGTTGGGGTGGAATATGTGATCGGGTTGGTTCTAACAAAACGCACCAAAAATCTGGTTGTGCGGGGTGTTCATCCGAGCCGACGTATTTTCAGGCGTGAAAAAAACACAGAAATATGAAGGCTGTTATTCTGCGACAAATCGACCTGAGGGACACCCCAGAAATGCACGGTGTTCCCTGCTGTAAAAATATGCTTCCGTCGGAACGTCAGAGCCTCAGGCGTTAAAAACACAGGAATATGAAGGGGATGAATACCTTCCGATAACATCCATACGCGGGCGCATACATATAAGAGGTTTACGGAAGGTGTTCATACCCTTCATATGTAAACTAAATGTAAAAGAGTTATACGAGGGTTTTCTGATTTCCCTGTAAACGTATTTGAGTGTACACATTTCCGTTCATTGTGTGCTTTTTATTGTATCTTTTTCCCATTTGTGTTAAGAAAGTTTCTTTGGGTTTTGCCACAATCCCAACAGAATTTTGGTACGCACAATAAGCATCATACAAAGCGTTTGGCTGAACCACACCATCAAACACATCTTCAACACATTTGTGGCAAAAACCTGCATACTCATCAATCGTAATCCTATATTCTGATATATCATCAAGTATAGATTGGCATAATTTGAACCGCCCCGTCCCGCGAGATACATAACCTTCAACCAACCAGTTAAGTATTCCGGTTGAAACTTCTTTCAGCCTCTCTTCCATCGTAGGATCTCGCTCCCAACCTGGAATTATATGCCTGAATGGTATCGTTAAGATACGTTCCCAAAATGCAACACTATCATCATTTACCTTTGGGAGTGGGTTGGTGCAGAAAGTAATCATACCATTTACCCTTATGTGTTTGATTTCATTTGAGTGAATTTTACGGGCAGTAATAACATCGTGACCAGACGCGGTTTTAATGAACGATGAATCCAGACAGGTGTTATCTTTCTTGTGTGAATCTTCGTTGGTCTTATTTGGTTCCTGTGCCACTATCAGGCGCTTCCCAATCATAAGCAATCGTTCAGGAGAATAGGTATTGTTGCCCGTTTCCATAAGTGTTAGGGGATTTACATATAATCCGTAGTTCCCGAAGATGTGCATTATGGTTCTCATCGTAACCGATTTACCATTCCTTCCCTCACCGTGAAGGATTAAGAAATGCTCATTGGGGTTGCCGCCATCAAGGATGTATCCGAGTATCTCCTGAATATTACGCTTCATATCTTCATCGCCACCGGATATGGTCGTTATATGTTTCAGCCACAGTTCGGGTATTCCGACAGACGGATCATAATTACAGTTGCATACCAGAGAACACATATTATTTTTATCGTGGTCTTTTAGGGTAACAGTTCCCTTATCAAATATCAGCGTGCCATTCTTGACGTTAAGCATATGCTCATCTGTGTCAAAATCATCAACCGTTTTCGTAAGACGGTAACTTGCGATAGTCACAATGTTATTCAATCCAATTTTGGTGTTAATCTTCAACACCGCCCTGACGTATGCCCCGACATCATCAGGATCAAGTTCACTTGTTTTTCTGAATAGTTTTTTGGCGAAGTCCTCTGCTTGGTTCATAATCAATGCACGTTCATCCACTTCCCAACAAATGCCGTTCCATACGTGCCATTGTTTTGTACTGATATTGTAGAGATAATTCCCGTCGAGATAATCCACAAATTCCTCTGCGAACATAACTTCGCTATTGGAGTGCTCTGCTAATCCCACTTTAAGGGGCTTCTTCTCTTTTGGTTTTTCCGCTTCTCTTTTTGCCTTGGCTCTCATGTGCCAATCCCATGCACTGTCAACCTCTGCGGATAATTCAATATCGCCCCGCACCCTATTAAACAACCCCTTTTTGTTCATTGCAGATACGGCGGCACTTATCGCAACCAGTGGGACATTCAACCTTACCTGATTGCCAACATACCTGCGTATATCCTGATGGTGCATTTTATCGGTGATAACGAGAGGTTCAACAATCGGCTTTGTTGCCACATTTTCAAGTGTTACATTATCGATGGTATTGCCAGCAGATTTGTCTATGATGTTCTGAAAGACAGACCATTCTATAAATCTAACCGGTGCATCGTTAAAACGCTCATATTGTTTCAACTCATTGTTGTGGTTAGGAGCGTAACAGCCAGTACCAACAACATAAGAGTTGTGTCCGGGAAATCGTATATCCCCCCACTTGACAACAGGATTGAACTTTGTGGCTTTCCTTACTTCTGGAAGTATATTAATTTTAAAATACACATGAAATCTACACCCTTCCCTGCAATCGGTGTATGAATCCGGTATCTCTAACCCCAATGATTTGAACAGTTCCATATCATCAATATCAATGGTTCCAATTCCATGACTTACAACGCCATAGTTACCATTATTCTTACCCATCCACTCTGCAAGTGAAGGATCATTGTGGGAATATGTTTTCCTTTCCCACCCAATCTCAAACGCAGCCTTACCACGCCACTTAACCTTAATAAACTTCGCACCTGCTTCAATGAGTTGCGCTGGTATCTTTATTGGAGATAGAGTGGGTATTGCCTGTGTAGTTGCTTCTACCATCTTATGCCCCCATCGCCAGTATCGCGGGGTAATCTGTCCCCCACGTATTAGGATTTGTTGAACTTCCCGCACCCAGATCCCGCACGCTGATTGGAATTTTTCTTCCTCTTGGTTTCTTTACAGATATGATATTCTTCCATACAACCCATTGTGGTATTGATGAGAGCGCGTGGGGTATCCCAGAGAATTTCGGTTGTGGCATAATTATTCCTCCTGTTTCACAAAGAAACTTAATACACGGTCTGGGTGCACACCCTCACATGGGCCATACATCCACTTGTCGTTGCGATTGACCCCTATCAATTTCAATCCGTAAACACCAATGGGTTTCACATCACAATCTTCATTCTTATGCCACCATACTAGATTTTGAAATCTTCCCGCAGAATATCGTTCTACACACGCATATCCAATAATGGCGTGCTGACACCCGAATAGTGGTCTTTCTCTGTGGTTCCGCTTGCCGAGTGTCCCACGGTGGTCTGTGGCAAATGTGGTTTCTCGGATGTAACTAAATCCCTCTAACTCGTTGACTGTGACAAACAAACCTCGAAATGGGATAAATTCTGCATCAATATTGTGTGGTGTGTAGCAGTCGATATGACCAGCGAGTCTTGAACGATCCACCATCTTACGCCCCCATCGCCAATATCGCGGGGTAATCTATCCCGTGAGCCGCGAAATTCTTTTTATATATCAACAGGCGTTCGCACCATAGCAGTAGTGCATAGTTGTCAACACGGGATGCCCCCCCTGCCACCTGAATCTCGGAATACCACACAACATCCACATGATACAATCCTATATATTTAACGTCAGTACCCTCCGGGAGCCTCGATTTTGGTGGCAGGCTCGCCATCAATTTTGATAGGCGATTTATGTGTTTGATCGGCTGCCCGAACCCGGCGCGTCCACGACGAATGAATGCATCCCACTCTTTCATATTCCGTGTGGTCAAAATCTCTTCAATATCCGGTGTAGTTACGTTCGGCATAATAATTCCTCCATGAATATATTTCGTGGGTAATCAATCCCACATTCTGATAACTGTCGTCGGTACTTGACCAAACGCCTCGCCCATTGCAAACAATCATACGCGCCCATTGAGAGTAATCCGCCTGGTAAACAATCGCTCGTCGCTCTGAACTGATCGTACGAATTGAACCCCTCTCCTCTAATGCTACGCTTATTAAGAAGTTTCATCGCGACAAACATCAGTTTCGTTCGCATCTCAGGATATGCGCTCAACACCCCGCGCCAATCGGCGGCATTGCACGACTTGATGTAACTGGTGTAGGTGATGTTGATAGAAGTCTTTTTAAGGTCTGCCGTCCTATTATGTTTGTCCAATTCTTTTCCGGGTTTTCCCCCTTGTGGTGAGGGGGTTACAGACTGTTTCATAACGGCACTACCCGCTTGCCTTCAAGATATACTGTTGCGCTAATTCCAAGCGCCTTGGCTTCCTTCTGTACTAATGCCCCAAATGATTTTGGAACTTTTATCTGAACTCTCGGTTCGTTGGCTTTGTGGTTTGCCATACTATACAGTAACCCGGTTACTATATAAACTTTTCAGAATACACGACGTAATACATCTCGTAGTAATGTATCATCATCAAGAAGAGAAAATATATATGATTGGCGACCAAATCATACTTGTCGCAAAATCTGGCATATGTTTTGTGACAAGCAATCTGTCATCCACCCAAACCCAACCGTTTCAAAAGGATTGTGCTTGTAATTCCTTCCCAACTTTGCAAGCACCACACTTTTTTGTTTTTTGCCAGTTTCAACAAAGCCATTTCCTTATAGCGATGGTGCTACACCCCCCCACCCCATGAGTTTTGCCACAAAACATAGCGATACGTTCGTTTACTGACGTGGTTTGTTTGTTGGTGTAAGTACAAACCACCCATTTACTTTTACGAGGGTGGTGCTTTTTTTGCGGTGATTGTGAGCCACATGCAGTATGCTCTTTGCGGTTTTTGCCCGGTATTTGTAATCACCAAAAAAATCTATAATGTCATTTTCGCTAACACTTTTTCCTTTTGCAATTTCTTCTTTTGCAAAAGCATAACCGATCCTAAAAAAACAAAATCGATGTGCTCGCATTTTTACCTACCCACATCACATCTTTTGGAACTTAATAAAATATCAACCATAAACTCAACAGACATTTTATTTTCATCTTTGCACAACTCTCTTTCGTGATCATAAAAGATTCTCTGAAACCCCGCATGTGGTCTGCGTCTGTTATGCGCACGTATAGTTTTACTATATCTTTCATTCTTTCCAATCGTGCGTGGCTTCGGTATAGCAATAAAAGTATGTTTTGCCATTATCCAAATTCAACCCCATTGGTATTGTGACTTTCCAGGATTGTGTTGAGTGCCGTTTCACTCGGAGTACTAACACCCTTTGTAATATTGATCTCTCGTTCTCTAACCCACGTTTGATATTCTTCTTCTGTGAATTGTCGCATTGTTGGAAATTCAAAAACAAAGCGTTCCGAATAAACCGTTCCGAGAACTTCAGCCGTATGATTCATTGCAGCGTGCGGAAGAAACAGTGTTCCTTGCTCTTTTAGTTCTATAGACGCAATCGTAGTTCCAAGGGTGGACTCCTCTCTCTTTAAGAGCGCAATTGCCCATTTATTCAAACCGAGCCAATTCCACTTGCCATAAATGCTTACAACTGCGTTCCAATTTGGTATCATCGCCACGCCACCCCATTTGAATTTACAATCCTTGTTCCCCGCTTATAAGTATGACCGTTTGCTGGTGGTCGCTCCCAATCTTTTAAGTTGGTGTGTATTGCAACAACAACGCCGTTCTTATCTAATACTTTATTCATTGTCCTGTCACCTTCCCATTCATCTTATCAGCAAGTTCAGCAGGTGTGGTGGTAAGGTAATGCGTGAAAACTGTTTCAGGGGCATCACCAACAAGCGAAGCACATTCATTAACCGTCCACCCCTGCTTCTGCCGAAGTTTAAGGCAAGTCCCTCTCAATGCGTGAAATGGTCTACCCGTCCGTCCAGTAGGTACGGGAATACCCGCAACCTCGCATATCTTCTGTAAATGATGCCACGCGGTAGAACCATCCTGAAAGGGAAAAAGGAAGTGGGATTTCTTTGGCATAGTTGCAATATATCGTTTGAGTTCCATTGCTACATCTGCCTCGATAGGTATGGTGCGATCCTTATTCTTTTTCTTTTCGTGGAATGTGATGGTCTGTTGCTCGATATTAACATTGTTGGTTTCCAACCTCACAATATCTTCTCTACGAAAACCATACCTAACGGCCAGTAATATCATTACGTGGTCTGCCATTGTTCCACACGCTTCCAGTAATCTCTTGACTTCACTTTCACTAAAAGCAAAAGTGGTGTATGATACGAAATCACGCTTTCTCATAACATAGTGTATTAATCCACAAGTAGATTAATCTACCGATTTTGCGTAGAGTTACATTGCAAAAATCACTTAAATGGTGGGAGTCGTGCATTGGGTATAATTTAATATACTCTTCGCGTTGATGATGATATATTATGTCAGGTGCATTAAAAGCATTTTTTATCTTCTTGTTTGTTATTCTGGGTGTTGTGGGATTTATTACGGTTATGGCTTTCGTGACGGAGAACAACATTCCAGCAGAGTCCGTTGCGAGTAACGCTTCTGTATATTTAGATAATACAAGTCTTGTCAATCACACGATGGGCTTTCAACAGAACGTGACCGCACAAGCAACAGGGGCAATGATCCCGTTACCGATGTTGGTTATGATATTCGCTATCGGTGCTGCATGTATGTTGTTCATTGTTGTGATTAAGAAACGGAAGTGAAACCCATTTGTAGAAAAAGCCTGACCAATCTTTCTACTTTTGTATCCAAGATCCCTGACCACAATTCTACTTCTGTATTAAAAAAAGATTATCGTTTCAGGATATACACGATAGCACCCGCGAAACAAATGTAGCATAGCGCCTGCGAAACAGATACGATTTCTGGCGGCATACCAAGTTGTAGTCCACGGTCTGCATACAGAATGAAACTCCCTGTGATGAAACCAAGTATCATTACAACAACTGCGGTTCTGCTTCTCAACCATACGCCAATGAAGATTGGCATAAAGATTAACATAAACACCATAATCAATGGGATATTCACATTCCACAAATACGGCCCAACGAGGTTTGCTGCCATATTGGGTATGTTGAATCCAGAGTGTGTGATGTTGCGATAGAAACCACCGAGATTTGTCTGCGGTATGGGGGTTACGGGCAGGGTAAAGAACGATTGCTCTGCATCACACCCACTCTCATCACACGCGGCGTAATACCACAGTGTATTTCCTGTAATTGGTGACGACCTTACAGTGTATTCAAACACCCCCGCTACTGCCGTTACGTTGGGTGTAATCCAATAATGGTTGCCTGTGTTGGTTCCATAGGTAAACCAGCAGTCAGTACCACCACCAGTAGCAGCGAGCGTGGCATTGTTGGAACTTACAAGTGTTGCCGCACCTGTTGTTGGTATGGCCATCACGGGTTGGAGTATGATAATTACACAAAGAACAAGCAACAGTGTTTTTGCAAAGGTATGTGTTGCCATTTTAGTACCCCTGCTCATAACTGCCAGAACTCCACACCACGAAGGCTGTTCTGACGATAAGGGCTATCTCGAATACTATCAAAAATCCATAGTAAATCGTCGGAACGGGTTGGACGGCGTGGAGATTGCTCATTCCCAGTTCCCCGGTGATATGGAATGCTGAATTGATGCCATTGATGATACTCCATATTGGCGTTCCAAGGAAAGCACACGTAAATACCAAGAGTGAACCTCCGACCCAGACGGCAAGACTTTCCATTTTTTCCTGCGCCGATGCCATTATCTATCCCCTCCAGATTGTGAGTTTGAATTGTTGATATGATCATATCCCCACAGGAGCAGCCCAAGAAACGGGGATGATACGATAATCTGAATAACTAAATGCGCCGTGTTGAAACTGTCCTGTGATTGCGCGAACCCGATTAGGAACCTGTTGCCCCACGGTAGGAGAATGTCTACAACATATCCCGACATTCCCCAAATAATCAAACTGAAAACGATGATGATTGCATACCCGATAAAAGATTGAGAACTCATACGCTCTCACCTGTCACTGGTTTGTATAACCATCTCCACACGGCAATTATAATAATGAAGTCTATTCCAATCGTAATAACGGTAAGAAACTGATCCACCAAAGGAACAGTAGACATAAACGGTGCTATCGATAACACCAGCGCCTTAAAGTTTACGATAGCCACAAGAACACCCCACAGCATCGTTAATGCAGAGAACGCTGCCATACCTAACAGATACAAGTCTGCTGTGATTGTAGCCCACCATCCACCAGCAGCCGCTATCTGTGGTATTGTTTCCATCAATGCTATGTTCTGAAATGTATCTGGTGTTGCTGCTGCATTGAGTGAGAACAGACCACTCGCGTTAATAAATCCAATCGATGCCTGAATCACCACCATCCAGAATACAATGTTGAGGAAGGGTGAACCCGGCCCCGCAATGCCGAACTTCTCCTGCTGCGTGGTTTTCATATACAATGCAACGGCAAGCACACCCATACAAATGACAATCCCCCATAGTTGAGAACCTGTTGGTACTACCAACCAACCCCACCACGCAAACATAGCGGCAAACAATGGTATCAGCAACGCGAAGAAAGCACTATTCTTTTGTGATGCTGACGTTGCCAATAAGAAGATAAACCCCAACGATATGTAATTGTAGAAATAGATGAACTCTATCGGGAATCCGATATCTACCATAACACCATTTGGGCCGAGTGCGGTGAATCCAGAATATGCAGATGCGTATGTTGCTGCACTAACAGATGTAACAAGTCCCGTGAGAGTTATAAATAGCAAAGCGAGTCGTGTTCTCATATTAAGACCTCGTAGCATTGTAGCCATAGTAATAACCATTTCCTCTCACGTTAGGAACCGTATAGTTTGCTGTGAGTATTCCAGTGCCAGGGTTGCCAAGATCGGTGCGGCTTAATAGTGACATATTATTTGCAGAATAAACCTCAAACAAAACGTTGGTTGTTCCACCGCTTATATCCTGAAAAATCAGGTTCATCGTAACGTTTCCTATGTCGGGTTCTGACAGATACATCCGTGTTGCGTTCATCGTGTTTATAGATGCGTTTGCCTGTGCATCAAACGGACTTTCCCCAACCCATATAGTGTATAGACCTGCGGGGTCTGATGGGTAAAGGGTACTCTCCCACACAACACCTGTTTGTGGATCTGTTACTTCAACCAAGTAACCGATAGATGAAACAACACTGAACGCAACGGAACCATCCCCTCCTGTATTGCCAGACATTATGAGGGTTCCATTTAGCATTGCATTTGTGGCCATTGGATTAATACCAAATATGTATTGAAGAGATTGCTCCTGATCAAGCCCTGCGGTATTTGGAAGCGTTGATGCGATTGCGGTTAGGGCTATTGTAGCATTTATAATTCTAACGCCTGCGGGATTACGATACATCGCGGTGATGCCTATCTGCTTCGGAGTGTAGAACGTCGTTTGTACGGTCTGGTCTGTGGATACTACAATATATTGTAATCTGGTTTGATTGGATGTCCCATTATCATTTACGATTGTTAGACTTGCATCATAAACACCAGCATAAGCATAGACGTGAGCAACATCCCCTATGGTCGAACTGTATGGTGTTATCGAATATACCCCATCACCGAAAGACCAGTTATAGGTTAGGTTGAGTGCTGTTCCTTTGAGCGATTTATCTACAAAATTGACAAGCAAACCGGGCGTTCCTGATGTTGGCTGTGCCGTGAACTGTGCATACGGTGCTCCTATTGCAACAACAGTTATGTAATCTTCCTTAACCTCCGACAATCCACTTATGGGATTATACGCCGTAAAGTTTACATCAAACACACCGGCGGCGGGATAGGTGAACGATGGTTCCAGAACCGTATCGTCTACATCAGTACCACCATAAAAATCCCACTTGTAACTTGGTGTATCACCAACGACAACGCCTATGAAATCTAATGCCGTTCCTACATTCACGTAGGTGTGTGGTGATGCTGCAAAATCAACGCTTACGATTCCAGTCATTCCCGGAACCCACCCTGCGGGATACACGCGGATAATCTCTACCATTATTTCTGAATCCGAGCCACCCGCCACATAACTTGTTGCATTTACCGTATAATTTCCGGGTGTGGTAAATCCCCATACTGGATCTGAACTTGTGCTATCGCTACCAGTTCCACCATCAAAATCCCAAGTCCATGTCGCTGCTGTGCTTCCCGTCGTTGACCCGTTGAATGTGACATATCCACCTGCGGCAATCTCTGAAGTGTTATAGATAAAACTGGTTGTTGGATTTGATACCGTTATGTAGTTCGTCTTTACCAGAGAACTGTTCCCTGCTAGGTTTGATGCCGTTAGATTAATACTGTATAATCCCGGTGTTGGGAAACGTGCTTCGGGGTTTTGTGATGTTGAATCACTTGCTGTTGTACCGTTGAAATCCCATTTCCATTGAATAGGATCATTGGTTGATTCATCGGTAAATAAAACATAGTCGCCAGAAACAATCTCTGTTACGTTTGCCGTAAACGCCGTAGATGGGATAATAGTACCTGCGTGAATATAAGAAGTGTATGTTATGATATCTCCTGCTGCCGATGGTGTTTGGATCTGAACATCATAATCACCAGCCACCGTGTATATGTGTGTTACAACACCCCCGTCAAATTCGCTATGGGTATCACCGTAATTCCACCACACATCGTCTGTTAGAACTGCGCTTGTATCTGTAAAGGTAACAGAGAGTGGTATTTCTCCATAGGTTACATCGCCAACGAACGACGGCGCTGATATATTGATATAATCTGTTTTTGTGAGATATGAACCACCAATGGGGGATGTGAATGTTACATCAAACAACCCCTGCGCTGCGTATGTGTGAACCGGGTTTTGCACATCACTATATTCGCCGTCACCGAACGACCAGTTCCACGTTACATCTGGGGTTTCTGTATCATCCGTGAATTGGATTACTCCCGCACCAATAAGACCAATGGTTGTATTAGCACTGAAATAAACCGGGACTGCGGAGAAATTGACAAGCAAGAATGGATCTTGTGTTGTTCCTGCCTGCTCACTCATAAACGGTTGGAAGTATGATGCTTTGGAAGCGAGCCACGCGGGAGCCGCATTGTCAGCGTCCCACGATGTACGAAGCATATAGGGTGTTTTACCTGCAATGTTAATCTCATCAACACCACCATCGTTCAACCATATCTGATTATATGCTGCCGTCTGGTATCCCGCATAACTAATGTTGCTATCCGAAAGCGAGGCTGTGCCATATTTGTTATAGTCGCTCGCTATGATTGAATTAAGACTTGCGAGCGTGGATACGTTGGTAACGACGAGATTGGGGTTCGTTCCAAAGGTGCTTCCTTTTGCATTACCATAGACGTTGAGTGATGCGTTTGTTAGATAGAACGTTTCGGATAATTCACCCGTATCAAATATGGTTATGATTCTGTCAAGTCTACTGAAATCACTTGCCCCAACCGCCGAAGAAACCCGCGTGTATGCCGATGTCGCTGAACTGTCTACTGCCGTTCCAACACCCGTTCTAATTGTACTCCATCCTGCTGCTGTTGTTCTTGATACATACCCATCAGTTGACGGATAGAATTTCGCAGAATTTACACCGATGTAATCAGTACGGGTTGTAGAATTTGTAGCCCCCGTGGTGGCTGCAATATATAACGTTGGGGAGTAGATGTTTGTTCCAGCATAATCGTGTGTTACTGCCGCATCGGATGTTTGGTTAGTCCACGAACCATCACCGAATGACCAGTTATACCATGAGCCTGCTGGTGCGTCTGATACTGGTGTAAATGTTATTGTGTTGCCACTAAGTATGATTGGGGTGTCGGCAGACCAATCGCAGGTTGTTGATGGTATTGATACGTTAATCCACGTATCTGCTGATGTATCACTCCCGTAGGCATTTGTCGATGTGAGATTGACACGATAAGTCCCATTGCCGAAAATTGCAGATGGGTTTTCTAATGTAGAAAATTCTGCACCCGTTTGGTGGGTTTCATTTCTTCGTTTCCAACTCCATGAGGTAGGAGTTGCATATGACGTATCGGTAAATTCTACGGCAAGTGGGGCATACCCGATTGTAATATTTGCATCAAACGATGCCACCGGTGGTACTGGGGTATATACAACCGTGAGATATGGATCTTGTGCTGTTCCTGCTCGGTGCGGAGAATATACACAAAAATCCCACAGTGGATACGCTTCTGTATTTGGGAGGTCTATACTTGATATATCTGCTCCCAAACGCAGCAACGTGCTTGTATATCCACTTGTATTAATCGCCGCCTTCCCTGCGGCGTTAAATGTATAGGTATTCCACCCGGCCACATTAAATGACGCATATGATATATCATCTGCGTATCTAACCGTCCCATTTCTTCCAAAATCCGTGTTTATATATTCTGTGGGGTCTAGCGGAAAAAAACCAGTTATACCCACCCCCATTGTAGGGGTGTTATCGTACTTACAGACTCCATGGTATCCAGTGGTTGCACTATCGATGGTTGCCCCTTCGTTTATAGCCGATGTGTCATATGACGTACCAAGGCGCTGCACAATCCATAAACAACAGTCATACGTATACTCGGCAAACGCGAACATTAGGTCAGCGTTACCTTCGTTATAATTAGAAGTGGTGGCTGTAATCGCATCTAGGAAAGTGCTTCCCCCTGAAATACCCATATTGTTTAAACCACCCGTATCCGGGTGTGCATACACAGTAAGTGTTGGATCTCCATCTCCGAATGTGGGTTCACCGTTTTCAATTCCAACAACAACATATGATATTGATTGTATAACCGCATCAGATGGCGAGGATTTTAATTCACGAACCGCTTGTAATCGCTCACCCTTTTTTAAACCAGTCTTGTGGGATATTTTATCTACAAGTTCTTCAGTAACTTTGGTAACTACCATCGTAGGCGGGTTTGATATTTTATATGGATTGCGAATACGCTTGCTAACCCCGTCAACCGAAGCAGTAATATTTAATTGTAAAACTCCTGTATCTTCTACATAAGCACTATCAAAAACCGTTATAGTAACGGTATGACCGTTTGATAAAACCGTATAATCTCCAACAAGATCGTAGTTATCATCAATGTATTTTGCTTTATATTTTGGATAATCCTTTATGATTTTTGAGTCTATTGATGCCACCACTTCGTCGTATGATAACAAATTGAGAGGTTCTACGATTTCATCTTTTGTTTTTATCTTTTTATCTATTATTACATCTGGATATACGTCATCCATTGTATCAATAATGGATTCTTCAAATGTCCCATTCACATCAAAATTTAATGTGGTTTTTTCTTTCGCCCCTACACAGGACACCATAACCAGACATAGTAAGAATAAGACCAACACGTTTCGCATATTCATTATTTGTCACCACGCAGAACAGTACGTCTAATATAACTCTGGAACCCACGCACCCTACCAATACCGTCAATAGATACTTCATTGCGTTTTAACAACGCCGATAAAACATCAGGTGGTATTGCAACGTTACGAGATTTTGTTTGAGCATTGTTTTTTGTAGAAGAAGTTTTCTTTACCATATGAAACAATCATATGGGATGTATGGCATATATACCTTTGTGATAACCCAACGTTTATTTACAATGGCGTGATAAGATACAGCATGGCACGAAGAAAAGGTGACACGGCAGAGGCGGTAAAGATTAGGAACAACCTTCGCTCGATGTGGGGATATCCAAGCAAGAAACGCAAGCCGAAAAAATCATTGCTCTAATTTTATCCCATAGTAGAATTTCTGGTCAGGCTTTTTCTACAAAAAGAGAAAGTGGTGTATCTACCATCTACCAAAAGAGATGCACCTTACAAAGGTTCTCCACACCGATAACCCTGTGCTTTGTTTCAAGCGATAGAAGTTATAGATACACATCGCTGTTACCAGTGGCGCAAAGAAATATGGGCCAATATCCCGTGGCAATAAAGCCAGCACGATAAGCATACCAAACATCTGTGTGGCAATCGGGTTTTCTCTCGCAGTTTCAATCAGTTTTTCTTTTAAGTTCTGTGTGTCAAAATTCATATCATTTCACTCCGTTGTTCGTCTTATACAATCTAACATAATGCGACGAGAAACCCCGCGCCCTTCCCATCGTGTCAATAGAAATCTCATTGCGCTTAACGAGATCATCTAATATTCTCGTGGGGATGTTTGCGACGATGCGTTTGCTTTGCTCCATATCAGAACCTCATACTTTTCTTCCGAGTACCGAAGTTGATCGGCTTGCTTTTCTTTATCTGACCAACGATAGGTCTATTCTGTATCACCCTCGTGGGTGGCGCGGTTCTGCGTTGTGATGCTACGTGTTGAAGTTGCTGCGCCTGTGCCAATCCTTGCCCTGCGTGAAATGCAAGACTGCGCTCTATGAATCCGAACTGTACCGGATTTTTCAGATTTCGCGGAACTGGTGCATACTCCCGTTGAGAATATACTTTATCTGGAACCTTATCTGGTGGGATAATCTTGGGGTGGCTTTTAATTATTCGCGCAGAGCGTGTTGGAACAATCCCAATAAAGGATTCCCATTCTACCCCCTCACCTACACGGAACCATTCTGCAAAGGGGAAGTATTTTCTCGTCTGCATTTTGTATTTTTCTTCTTCTTCCTTCTTCTTTTTAAACCTCAACGACTGTACCGGGACTCTTGGCTTTCTTGGTGTTATGATGTCTGTTGGTGTGATTGGTGGTATTATTGGTGGTGGTGGTGTTGACGTTGTAGGTGGGGTTGTAGGTGGGGGGGTAAACGGTGGATAGTTGGTGGGGGGGTAAACGGTTGGTGGATAATCCGTTGTTGGTGTAGTCGTTGGATACTCACTTACTGGTATATCATAGGTTGTAGTCGGTATCGTTGATGGATATCCACCAGTCTTTTGTGGAACACCTGTAAATGAATATCCCGAAACGCTTTTGTCTATCTGCGTTTCTACAATTGGGTAGTTGGCGATTACCGTCTTTGTTGGTATTTCACTATTTGAGTAATCACGCTGCGCTGGATAGGTTGTAGTGGGAGTTATAGCCCGTGGAACTACAAATCCCAACGCCGCTATGATTGAGTATGCCGCACTTGATTCCGGTGCTTGTGCTACTGACCTTGTTGCTGCGCGTACTGGGTATGCGGTTCTTGGTGTTGGCACTCCTATATCAATACCAAGTATCTGTGATAATGGTGCTTGTCCAGATGCCGCGTATGCTTTCGCTTTTGCAGCCTTTGTTTCTGGCAAATCCAACGGGTTTATTTCAATAGCGCTCTGATACTTCTGTACGGTTTTTGCGGCTTTCCCCTTCTGTGTTTTCAAAAGTTCATCTAATGCACTCGCATACCTCTCCATTACACGACCTTTAGCGTAACTCGGTTTCATACCAGTTATTTCAACATCACGACCATAGAATAATGATGCAGATTCTTTTGCAACTGCGGATGTACCAACGGCGTGTTTTACATTTGCTTGACTCATTTGTATGGTCGGAAGTTCTCCGGGTTTTTGTGTTAGAAGCATTTTATCAAAAGTTGCAGACGATTTACGAATACCACCGAAGAACTGTGTGGTTGGGCCAGTGACATCAGTACCACCAACTGCCTTCAACGTTCCTATATTTTCTGCCTTTGCAACGGCTGGAAATGCCTCGAAACTATGGATTTCGGTAAGTGGGCCTTCAGCACCCAATATTTTTACTTCTGCGACTGGAAGCCCCCTTTGTAATCCAGGCGCTCGTGATGTTACGACAGACGGTTGATCCTTTGAAATGATCTCGATTTCTTTTGCTTGGAGTTTTGCAACCTCGGTTGCTTTAGCCCACGCATCTATATCACCGATGAGTGATTCATCAAAGAAACCCTTACCAAGATTGGCACGTATAGTCGTTGAGCCACCCGATACTACATCTTCTCCCATAGCAGCACGATTTTCAAATATTTTAGCAATAGTTGATTCGCTCATTTCTCTACCAGCGAGAATCTGACCAACTGGTTCTCTTTGAACAAACGTAACCTCTCGGAATAACGGTAATGCTTCCTTACCTGCCACCACCGTCTTTAAACCTGCGGTTGCACCGGGCTTTGCTGCCATCTCTTTGATATATGGATCTAAAATAGCCCGTTGTGCTCCACTCCATTGTACGGCTGCAACCTCTTCCAATGGATTTTGCATTACAATATCCAATCCTTTCAAAAACTCCGTTGGTTTACCCAATCCCACTTCTGGTAGTGTTGCCGCATTTGCTCGGTATTCAAATTGTTTTATACCAACCTTTGCTCGTTGCAGGATATTCGCTTTACCAACAACAACATCTATGATTGGTACTTTTACACCACCAATCTCTATAAATGATACATCGGTAACAGCAAGTTTTGATCCAGCAG